>ERZ773103.1401-NODE-1401-length-25683-cov-4.127673_pt1 | contig 25683 bp, 16 predicted proteins | sample MGYA00511118_ERZ773103 | MGnify/ENA primary metagenome ERZ773103 (study PRJEB29015, sample SAMEA2737821) | human gut metagenome | biome: human gut; feature: human-associated habitat; material: faeces | place: China | collected 2012 ... | reverse complement strand
TGCAATTTCAGGACCAACCTGACCTGTATCACCATCGATAGCCTGTTTACCAGCAAGGATGAGGTCAAATTTGCCTTCTTTCTCTTCGATAGACTGGATAGCTGAAGCTAAGATGTAGCTTGTAGCCAGTGTATCAGAACCGCCGAATTTTCTGTCGCTGCAAAGATATGCTTTGTCGCCGCCAACTGCGAGACACTCTCTTAATGCATCCTTTGCCTGATCTGGACCCATAGATAATAATGTGATTTCTGTGCCTGGGTTAGCATCTTTGATTCTTGCTGCAACTTCAAGAGCGCATGCATCAAAAGGATTGACAATACTTGGTACACCTGCACGAATCAATGTATTCGTTACTGGATCGATCTTAATCTCTGCAGTATCAGGTACCTGTTTTACACATACTAAGATTCTCAAAATAAATACCTCCTTATTTCAGTAAGCTTCTTAATCACACATATTCATACCAGACTAAATATGTAATGAATCTCTCAGAAACGCCACTACATACATCCTACACGTTTTAGAATGTTTTGTCAAGATTTTGACCAACTTTTCAACGTTCCAAAAAGTAAGTTTTTTATTCCCAAAATTCATTAATTCCGCTATTTTATTGAAATTTGTCGAATTTTTTTGTAAAAAAAGCACAGTTAACTTTTCATAACAAATTCAAAATCAGTCAAAATTGCACATAGTATACAATAGTTTCTACCTATATTAATTACCATGCGAAATATTTTTATTTCCTGTCGGCAATCAAATGTTCGAATATTTGTGACAACTCAGTTATTTTTTTGTCGGGCCAATTTTTTTTAGGTATAAAAACTGTATTTCAAAAAATTGACGAATAGTCCGGGTTTCCCAAAAAGGGATTTAAAACGAGTGCCAAAGCACTTATTTTAAATCCCTTTCTCATAATTTACTGATTGTTCTGTGTATAATTTCCCCAGTACAATGCAGCTTTTATACCAGGTTATAGACTATCTGCAGGAGTATCATTTACAGGCTGTCTGTGAAAACACCTGATATGGCAACTTCGTACAGACAGCCTATTGGGTTCGACTGCAAATTCCACAGATATCTAAATCTGCTTTAGTCCGGTATGTTAATGTTCTTAAAGTCCTCCGGCTGAAGCATGAACATGGCTGCTTCTTCGTATTTATTGTCGAGAACAGTCATGAAAAGATTCTTCATGTTGCGCTTTTCAAGGCTGGCAATCGCTTCCTCGATGATGGCCATGATATCTTCATAATCAACCGAATAGCCATCCTGCATACGTTCACGCAGCAATGTCTTCAGCGAAGCTGCTCCCGGTCCTGAAATCTCATAGCCTTTCTTCTTGGCGTATCCCTCTGCCAGCTGAACAAGTTCATTCTCATTGTACTTGCCAATATGAATGATATTCAGGAACTTGCCGTGAAGAACCGGATATTTTCTGAATAATTCCTTGATCTTATCCTCTTCGCCTTCCAGAACAATGGCTACGTCCTGATTGTCCTGCTGAACAAAATCAACAATAATGCCCGCAGCCTTATCATCCAGCATATCTGCTCCATCAATGATCAGGCAGCCGCCTTTCAGTTTCTCAAAGATCATAGAAAAGTCCCGGCCATTCAGATCCTGTGCCGTTGCTCGGACAAGCTTGTTCTTATCACAGATGCCATATGTATTCAAGGCCTTTGCAATACCAATGGCGATCTGGGACTTGACGCTCATATCATAACCGGTTACAACAAAGTTAATATCATACGGTGCCAGCAAGTCCATATTGTCAAGTGCCGGATCTTCAAACTTGGTGAATGTCTTCGCCAACTGACTCTTAATACTCTCTACACCTGTCACCGTGCCGAAAATATCCAGAACTGTATCAGAGGCATGAATATCATCCGAGATCTCATCCTCCTCGTCATCTTCATCCTCTTCTTCGTCCGCCGAATCATTCTGACTGCTGCAGTCATCCTCCGAGATCACTTCATCTTCGTCATCATCTTCATCTTCGTCATCATCATCTATCAGCTCATCTTCATGGACTTCACCGGCGATGCCAAACAGATCATCCAATGTATCCTCTTTTGTCTCCGGAATGACTTCATCCTTCTCGCCATCACCGTCTATGATAATTTCATCTTCCGCAGCTGCAGCTTCTGGTGCTTCATTCTCTGAATCATCATCATCATCGATAATAACTGTATCCACTGACTCACCATCATCATCCACAATGATCTCCTCTTCACTGTCCTGGCTGCGTGTGTAATCCGCAACAAGATCTTCACCCATCAGTTTACCGAAGAAATCTGCATCCTCCTCGCTGAGTCCCTCTGTAGAAATCGCTGCATCTTCGGCTTCTTCTGATTCCGGCACTTCTTTCTCCGGTGCATCCTCTGCCACCGTATTCTCTGACATTTCCTCAACAGGCATTTCCTCATGAAGGAAAATATCTTCATCCTTCTCGCCTGCCTGACTCTCCTGGCTCTGGGCGGCAGTGATCGCTGCAGCAGCCAGTTCGATCTCGTCAGGCTTTTCCCCTTTTTCTTTGGCCAATTTCAGAGTAGACCAGTCAAAATGCTTCTCTTTCTCTTTCCTGCCAAACATCAATGAACTGAACAGATGGGCAATATGAGACTTCTCATTTTCTTCATCCGGCTGTTCTGCTTCACTGTCTTCATCAACAGACTCCGCATGCCCGTCATCATCTGCCGTATTTCCATCTGCATTCACCGTTTCGCTGTCTGTATTTCCCGCATCAACGGCCATTGCCGCCTCCTGCGTCTCTTCATCTTCAGCGATTCCCGCCGACTCTTCATTTTCTTCTAATGTCGGCTCTTCATTTTCTTCTAATACCGGCTCTTCCACAATCACTTCATCCTGAAGTGTGTCCTCTGTCACAGCTGTTTCGACAATCGGTTCATCTGCCGCTTCAGGCGCTGCCCCATCCATTGCCCGCTGAATGAGATCAAGATCAATGCTTCCCTCATAATCCGCACCGGCAAAACCCTCAATGCCCATCTCTGCACCTATAGATTCTGTCAGCTGCTTCTCATGGGCCGCACGCTGTTCTTCCTCAACGCGATGCTGTTCAACCGTTGAAATCTCCGGCAGCGGCTCACCTGTCAATTTACATTTCAGCGCAATGGCCTTGTCCACATATTCTCCATGGCCAAACCACAGCACGATCTCATCACATTCATGAATGCATTTCTTCGTCTCACCGCTGGCCTCATATAAAGTCGCCAGCTCATAAGCCCACTCCTCTATGTATTCATAATCTTTTAACTTCTCAAGGGTATCGATCAAAACAGAAAGACGTTCCCCTTTGCCCTTATCCAATCTGTATCTCAGAATGTAGCGATGCAGATCTCTGGATGCCACACCAATGAACTCTTTATAATAATATTCTGCCTCAGAATACTCACCTTTATCAATATACAACGTTGTCAGCAGATCAAGGATTCGTCTTGTATTCGGATTCTTCTCATAAACACGCAGAAGAATCTGTTCTGCTTCATCATAACGCTTCAGGCCCATATAAACTTCACCGACCAGGCAAAGGATAGAGATATTGCGGATCTTGCTGACTTCAATCTCATCCAGAACCTTCATGGCTTCTTCATAACGCTCCTGCATCACAAGGGTCTTGATCTGCTTGGTCAGCGCGCCTTCATTTATCTTATTATTCTCCAATTTATTCATCTCCTCACTGCAAAGCCGTCGGCTCCGCTAAGGGCATTTTAACACACAAGTAAACACTTGACAACTAACGCCCTAAACAAAGTCAAAAACTTCCTGCTCATAATTAATCTTCACATATTCCATTTCGTCAATCTTCACATTGGAGTGATAATCTACGACGATCGTCTGCTGACGATGATTCATCAGCTTCTGTCCCAAAACATAATTGACATCAAATTTGCCTGTAATTGCCGGCGTTGCACCTCTTGCCGGAACAATCAACTGTACATCATTGGTTTTTAATAAGGCAAAAATAGGCTCCCAGATATAAATATCCTTGGCTGCGCCAAATGGATTATCAATAAACAGGACTTTCCTGAGATGCTCACCTGCAGCCGCGCCTGCATGAATAGCTGAAATATAATGGATCACTGCAATCAGGAACTGAATATAAATTCCCTGGGACTGCCCCGTACTGCCCACCGCCTCTTCATACTTCAGATAACGACTTTGGCTGGCAATTCTCTCTCTCTTGTAGAGTGTCAGCCGAATGGCATTCATATCTGTTACAATCACCGAAAACAGCCGCTTCCAGGCCAACTGTTGCCGGATATAGCGCATTTTCTCTTCCTGCGTTCCAAGGGTATCCGATTGATTAACAATATCATCAATATAAGCAGACATTTTCTCTTTGTAAAAATTCTCTTTAACATAAGGGATGGTAAGGCCGACCATCTGAATCTGCTCGTTATCCATGACAATCGCAGACATCTTCGGCAGTTTATCCAGTTCCATTCGGATGTTCTGACAAATCTGAAGACACTGACTTTCAAAACTGTCCTTGATGCTGACAAGGTCTTCCATGTTTTTTCCGACACGCTCTTTCTCTATACGGATCAGGGCAATGGTTTCCTCAATTTCCTGCATCACTCTGCCTGCCGCTTCTGCATTCTCCGGAAGGCTGAGATGTTCACGAAGTTCTGCCGCCAGACCTTCTGCACCTAACTGATGCAGTTCTGACACTGCTTTGGCTTTGTCCTTTTCAAACGCATCTCTTTTTGCAAAATACTGGGACTGCATCTGCTCATAACGTCTCAGAAGTTCCTCATATCTGCGCTTCAATCCGATCTGCTCATCCAATGTTTCTGTTGTCAGATTTTCCTGTACATGGCAAAGCTTCATCAAGCGTTCCACATCATGCCTGATTCCCTCCAGCGCATACAATTCCTTTGTCAGACGCTCAATACGTCCAGTCAGCGAACGATACTCCGCCGAAGTATTTTCATAGAGCTGACGCATATTCTCCACGTAGGATTCATAACTCTGATCATTTAACGCCACCTCTTTATAGGCACCGTATTTTTCCTCAATCACATTGACTGCCTGAGCAACACTGCCATACAGACGATTCTTGTCCGCTTCAATAGCCGTCAGCTGCTGCCGCATATTATCGGCCTGCTGTGCCATATTCTCAAGGTCCTGCCTGATCTGCCTGATATTCTCAGCCGCTGTCTGATAAATCTGGCCATCCGCCCGCAGATTTTCCATACGCGCCATCTGGAGATTTCTATCGGCAATACTCTTTGTCAGACGCTCCATAGAACGTGCATAGCTTTCCATCAGCTGCTTTTTGTCATCCAGATCCATATGTTCTTTCTCATAAGCGTCACGAATGCCATAAAAGGCCGCCCGCAGCGCATCATCCGTCAAATCTTCCGACACCTGTCCTTCCGACGGCTGTTCACCCAAAAACTGCTGTCCGTCTGTTTCAACAGCATAAAGCTTCCAGTTGTCTTCCCAGTCTTTTATCAACAGATCTTTCTCACTGACTGTATGTTCACACACTTCCGACTGTTCCTGCATTTTGGTGCGCAGCAAAGTTGCGGTCTGTTCTTCCTCCTGCTTTTTTGCCGCCAATTTTCCATATTTCTGTCTAACTTCTTCGATCAGATGCTTTGTCTCAGTCAATGCTGTATTGACATCCCGCAGTGACTCAAGTACCGCATACTGCTCTTTTGCCGTCTCCGCCTGCTTCCCGGCTTCCTCAATACTTACAGCATCCCCGGACAGCTGCCCATCCAACTGCTGCATCCGGTCTTTGATCAACTTCTGTTTCTCCAGAAGCGCCAGCTCTTTCTTCTGGTTTTCCCGAAGCGCTTGTCTGTTTTCTTCCTTTTTGCTATCATAGACAAGGAGAAAGCTGCTCACTGACTCCATATCTTTTTCATAGGTCTGCTGCTGATCCTCCATTCGGGCAATCACCCGCTGAAGTTCTGTCAGCTGCTCCCGGCTCTGTGCGCATACTTTATGACGCATATTTTCATCCAGATAGAAACTGCTGCCTTTTCCGGCAAAAAGCAGTCGGCTCTTCTCCACCGGCTCCTCTTCAGAAAGTACCGTTTCAAGACTGACCACAGGAATCGCATGCTCCCCGAAATCTTTTTCCTTTAAAAGTTCATCCGCCGCTACTTTTGCAAAACCATCTTTTAAAATCACTGTGTACGGCAAAAACGGCATCCGTGCAAGCAGTGCACGCCGCTCTGCATCATTTGTTTCCTGAAGATACTGAGCCCCATAAACACAGGTAATGCCATGGCATGTTCGGATATAATCCATAAAATCCTGAACATCCGCAGGTATACGCATCAGCCCGCCATCTTCCAACTGATGAATTTTTTCTTTCAGTGCAGCTTCCTGTCTCTGACGTTCTTCAATATCACACACAAGCTTACGATAGCGTGCAAACAAATGCTCCTTGAGTAAACTGGCTTCTGTCACCTGATAGACCTGAAGCAGTTTGGCGATCTGCTCATATTCCCGCTGCCAGGCTGCCATAAATTCATTGTCCTCACGGATCAATGTCCTGATATGTCCCAACATCTGTGTATTCCGGGCTTCCTGAAGCTGCTGCTCATTTCTTTCTGCCTCTGCAGTCTTCGCATCCTCCATGAGCTGCATCAGTTCAGCTTCCTTTGCTTCCAGTTTCTTTTTCTGGCTGCGCAGTTCCTTATCGACTTCCTCAATCACCAGAAGTCCTGATGCTTCCCTCAGCCTTGCAAAATCCTTCAGATACATTTGCTCTTTTTCACGGTTTTCCTGGGACTGATGCTCCAGAACCGCCAGCATTCTGTCATCTTCACGCTCTGATGATGCCAGTTCATCCAGCTTTTGCTGAAGATTTTCCATTTCTTTCCGGCCTTGTACAATACGGTCATCCAAAACAGTCATCCGCTTCTGGCAACGTTTCTGCCATGCCTTTGCATAAGCCCGAAGCTGTGCTAGCTGCTCTTTCTGCCCATCCGTACTATGACGGATCGTATTCTCCACGGCCTGATATTTCTGCTGTTCTTCCAGATATTCCAGGTAATCATTCATACTCTCTCTTAGGTTCAGATCATCCCTGCTGACAGCCTGTTCCAGCTGTAATTTCTCAAGCTTTTCGCTGCAGTCGGCCGCTTCCTTTTCAAGATAGGCCAGCTGTTCCTTGCTGGACTGGATTTTGACCGTCTCCAGCTTTCTGGCATAGTCTTCCATATGCCCCTTTGCCAGCTCCTGTTCTCTTCTGGCCGCTGCCAAATCCGCAGTCCTGTTTTTCTGTCTGGTAAGTACAGTCTGCCATGCTCTGGCAATGTCCATCCGCAGTGTCATTTCCTCACCATACATAACATCCAGCGTCCGGATCCGCTCACCCAGGCTGTGCATAACTTCCTGCTGTCTATCATACTGGCCGATTTCCGCTTTCTTGCGGGTCAGCTCCGCTAACTGATCTTTGATCTGATACAACGTATCCGCCATCAACGACATATTATCACCATTTTCAGCCCGTTCCGATGTCCGCGCCATAAATGCTTTCTGGATAATCTCCTCGATCAGAAGATCCTCCACCACCTTGCGGGTTGTCCGATAATGACTTTCAAAATAGGTCCGCACATGACCTTCCGTCTTATTGATCCCACGGATAATTTCCCACTCGCTCTCATACAGTCCATACCGGCTGATAAAACGCTGGTATTCACCTTTGCGCTCAAATAAATGAACCTGCAGTTGGTAATCCTTTCTTGAAAGATTTCTGAGGTAATTTTTAAGCCCCGGCCATGTAATTCTTTCCTTACCGTCGCTGAGCGGAAGATTCACGATATCATTGTCATTGTAATGTCTGTAAAAAATGACATAGTTAAAATATTCAATCGCCGCTGCGTCCCCTGCTGCATTTTGATTTTCATCATCTTTTGCCTTTCTGGCGCAGAATCCCGTCAACATATATCTATAATCATCTTTGACAAGATAATCGTCCAGCTTCCATTCGATCAATGAATGGATGACCGTACTGCCGCCTTCACCGCGAAATAATTTTTCCACCGGCTGCTTGTCATCCAGCGTACAGTTCGGAATCAGATTCTGAAGCAAAAGCAGTAAAAGAACACTTTTGCCGCCGCCGTTGGCCAGGTCATACAGCACATTTTTACAGTCAAAGCGCATAATAAAATCATCATAAAACTGTGTACCGAAATTATATCGTACATTATTGACACGCACTCTGTTAATATGCGGCATTTTCCTCATCCTCCTCTGTCTTGCTGTTTCGGTCCTGCACAGGTTCCTTCACATCACCCTGCCGTTTTCTCTCAATGTTCTCCATATTGCCCCGCCTGCTCTGTTCAATGACTTCATACAGCCGTCCTTTGCAGCTGTCAAAATAGTTCTCGACCAGCGCCCGCATTCTGTCCGTTATATAATATTTGCCCGCCGATTCCACAAAAAGCGCCTGCGTGATCAGAAAATTGAAGACCAGCTTGACAAAACCTGTTTTGGACCCTCTGGCAGCCTTTAATGTGGAAATATCATCATTTTCAGCCATCAGAGGCAGCTCATCCCACAATAATGCCAATGTTCTGAAACTGTTTTCCTCAATATCATTCTGAACAATCGTCTCCAGTCTCGCCATCACACCGGAAAGCAGAGCTGTTGTACTTTCAATGACCATATCTGTCTTCACATAGGTCAGCGCTGCCTCCCCGGAGGTGGTCTCATAAAACAGCGTCATCACGTCATAAATAATGAGGTACGCCAGAAATAATTCTCTGTTCAGACGCAGCCCGATGGCTTTTTTCAGCTCGTCGTTAGTGTAGCCGAAAACCCTGTTCTCATCTCCGGCAGTCACATATAGTGTATTGTGATATTCATAAAGACGAAGATTGGATTTCTTTAAAACCGCATCCAGAATGTCATAAACCTCCGCCTGACTGCTATAGGCTTCATAGAGATCTCTGTGGTTTTCCCTGCCCACTGTCTCCCCTGTAATCAGACATGCAAATATCTCCATTGCTTTGTCCAGATTTCTGTGATCCATTATTCTTCCGTCCTTTCAAATCGAATATTACTCATTTCAAACCGCTCCAGAATGGAGATTGTTTCATCCGGCAGATAAATCAGCCTGAATTTCAGTCCTTCATATCCCGGATTAGCTTTCAGAAAATCCGCCATGGTATCCTCAAGAAATGTATCCGGATGATCTTTGATCATATCCAGATCATAATGTTCTTTCTGGCTCAGGTGTACAAGAAACGCATAGTAATCTCTGTTTTCCAGTACCTGATCCGGGAATTTCATGGCATAAAGGTCATTAAGTTGTGCCAGCGTTACTTCTTTTTTCTGTTTAATCTTGTCCAGAAGTACCCTCAGAAGATAACTGAAATTGTCCTTCATTCTCTCCTCTGCAAGTTCATCCTCATAAACATACATCTGCTCCCGGCCCTTTTCCACCAGTTCACCTGCCGCCGATTCCTCCGGCTTATAGAGCAGCAGGTCGTCCACCCGGGACATCGGAAATGTCTTCTTTATCTTCGGTGCAAAAAGCGGCAGCACCAGATATGTCAGGAGTTCCGGATCATCCGCCTCGATCATCCGCTGTCCCACATCCATAAAATCCACGGAAGGACGAAAACGTGTCCTTTTCGCCTTTGCAAGCGCCTCATCTCCGGCCTTCTGCATCTGCATATAAGCATGCATCAGTTCTTCGTGACGCTTCATGGCATTTTTCAGCGCCGTATCCAGCTGATAGACTTCCTCCGCTGCCTCACCGGTGATCCTGTCCGTCTCCATTTTCTGCACAGCCCTTGCAGACAGTGCCATATTCGAGGCAAAAAGGCGCTGTTCCTCACTAAACCACTTCATCAGACGATCATGATAATTCTCCAGTGCAGCAAGCCCCTCCGTCACATGGCGGTTCAAAAGTGTCTGGATCTCATGTCGTTCCTCCATCAGGCGTCCCACTTCCATGTTGATGCGCCCGATGACCTCCAGCCCGCCTCTGAAATTCTGCGCTTTTATCATCTTCTCAAGAAGCAGCTGGGCAACGCTGATATGGCTTTCCTCCCGAACTTCCTTTGTATCAAGATAAAAAGCCACCGCATCAGATGAAATTCTGTAAAGTACCTGCTGATCTTTCAGTTCACTCTCAATCAGACGCACTCGCAGTGTTTTCTGCTGATGGGCGGCCGGGTCATAATAATCCAGTTCAAATGGTCGTCCCTCGTTGCATAATTTATCAAAAATATACTGATACAATTCATCATTCTCTGCCTCTTCTTCGGTGAAATCAAAATCTCTCACCAAAAGTCCGGCCATGAATTGCCTGTAATCCTCATAGCATACCGGCTGATCCTGAAAATGATTCGCCTCAATAAAAAAACGCAGGACGGCAAGGACAATATATGACATATCCAGGCGTCCGTAACTTCCGTCCCTGTACTGGGACAATCCGGTATCCATTAATCTGAAAAAAGGATAATAACGCTTCAGATGCATCATACGCGCCTCATGATCCTGCACCATATCATTCATTAAAATATAATTGTCCACTTTCTCCTCCTGCTATCTACTGCAACATCCAGGAAAACTGTTCACCGCAGCGTCTCAGCTCTCCAAGAACCGTCTCCAGCCCCTTTTTGCTTTCCGCCCAGTTATCACGGCTGATGCTCTGTGTAACCGCTGGGCACATCAGGAATTCAATCTCCCTGTCCTGAAATACATACTCAAAATACATTCTGCATCTTCTGGCATGAAAAGCCTGGCAGCAGATAATGGCCCTTTTTATCGGAAGGTGCTTTTCCTCCAGCATCTTCCTGATATATTCAGCATTTTCAAGAGTAAATGTGGCTTCTCTTTCCTGAAGAATGGCTTCTCCCGGCACGCCTGCCTGCATCAGCACATCTGTCAGGAAATCCGCTTCTGCAGCATAAGGACCCTTATAACATTCCCTGTCACAGGATGGCCCCTCAAAAGCCGACCGGCCTTTGCTGTATCTGCCGGACACCACAATATAAGGTGCCATCCCCGCCTGATACAGCGCCGCAGCCCTCCTTGCAGGCTGCGGCCATGTATTGCCGGGTACGATGATGATATCTGCCTTTTTCGGCAGATCTTCAAGAAAAATAAACTCCGTAATATCTCTCAAAAACTTCATATCCTGAATGCCTCTTTGCCGATTTTCGGCGCTTCTTTCTGTCAGTGCTTCTATCATCTGTCCGTTTCTTTACTTTCTCTTAAAAGTAGAAGCATAAGCCTGTACGGCAACTGCTTTTTCAGAGTCCGAACCGTATTCGGATGACGGAACAACTTCCTCAGATACCACCGTCCACTGTCCGCCCTTATTCTGAGGCAACAGGATGACAGTCTTTTCCTCGTCATAATTGCTGTACCATGCCACATCTGAAAGCGGTGCCTTCACTTCATAAATCTTCGCTGTTTCAGGGAACCAGCAAGTGGCATAGTTTTTCGCCACTTCCCTGTCCAGGCTGAAAGCAAATCCTTTCTCAATAACTCTGCTGGCGTCGTCTTCTCTGCCAAATGGGCGCTCAAAGCTGCCGCGGTAAACAGTCAGATTGCCGTCACTATCAATATATTCAGCCAGTTCCTGTTTCATGTCTTCGATTCTCTGATTTCTGACATCTTCCGGTTCCTGTTTGAATGCCTTGGCAAATGTATTAACGAAACCGCCGTCTACACTGCTGTCAAGATATACCTGCATAACCAGCGGCAGTGCCACATTGGCCGGAATCATGCCCTCTCTGAAATAGTATTTGAACCACTTGAAAGTTTCATCGGAATCTCTGCCGTAAGTTCTTGCCAGATAGGCAAAACTCTCTGCCCATTCTGATATATCAGCATTCTGCTCTTTTGAAAGCCTCTGGATATCGTCCAGTACTTTCTTTGTTCTTGTCTTTATAAAATCCGCCACCAGCTTTTCATCCGGTGTCAGCACTTCACTCATTGGCATTTTTGTATGATCCATTGTTCTTCCTCCTGTTTTTAAACCCTTTCACACATCGGTTCACGATCCAGTCAATAACCCCATCTATGATACTTTCAAAAAAACTGACAATGATGTCCATTTATCCATCCCCCTGTCAGGCAGCTTACTTCATAAATAAGTGCTGACTGAGTATTTTCAGCATCTGAGCCGCTTTGGCATTGCCGTTATCCGCAGACTGCTTAAATAACTCAATGGCTCTGCTCTTATCTGTCTTCACGCCCTCGCCGTACCAGTAACAGTAACCCAGATTGTACTGTGCACTGGCATGACCGCCCGCTGCGGCTTCTCCATAGAGTCGAATGGCCTCTTTGACATCCTTATGTACGCCTCTGCCCTTCTGATAGCAGAATGCCAGGTTGTTCTTGGCCTCAATATTTCCCTGGGCAGAAGCCATCTCATACCAGCTGACAGCCTCTTTGATATTACGGACAACCCCCTGTCCGTATTCATAACAGTAACCAATCTCACTCTGTGCCTTGGCATGACCGCCGAATGCTGCCATCTGACACCACTTGGCCGCCTCTGTGATATTTCTTCTGACACCAATGCCCCTGTCATAGCAGACACTCAATTGATACTGGGCTTCCGTATGCCCCTGGCTGGCCGCCTGTCTCAGGCACTTAAATGCTTTAACGCCGTCTTCTCTTGTGGTGCCATTCTCAAGGATCCGCATACCCTCAGCAAATAAAGCATCTCTTGTGGTCAATTCTTCGACTGCTTTAGCCGGTTCACTCTGCTGAGACTGATCTGGCTGTTCTTCGGCAATCTTTTCGTTTACTATTTCCGGTTCTTTTTCTGCAGCCTTTGATTCTGTCGCCGAATCTGCATTGAATTTAATAACTTTCGGTTCTGAAGAAGCCATTGCTTTTTTCAGTTCATCTACAGATTTGGCCTCTACAACTTCCGGCTTGGATTCAACAGTTTTTATTTCAACAACCGCTGTATTTTCTCCCTTTGCTGCTGTTGTTATAGTTTCTGTATTCTTTGATTCATTCTTAATTACCGCCGCCTCTGTTTCAGCATCTGCTGCTTTCAGGCTCAGCATCTGGTACTTGTACTTAAACAATGCATGCAGCACATCCAGCTGAACATCCACCTCTGAGGCCATCTGTGCCCCATCCAGATGGAAAAGCATCGTATCCAGTTCATGCTTCAGCGTGTAATTCATAATTTTCCGATAACTCTTGGAAGTGTGTGCCGCCGGTGTCCAGAAATGAAGGACACACAAACTGCCTGCCACCCTTTCCTCGCTTCCGTTGCCGTGATAAACTTTCACACCTGTCTTCTCAATATCTTCAATAATTTTCTGCACATACTCATAATCTTCATATGCGTAATTTATATATATATATCTTTCCATTTCGTACTCCTTTGTGAAATGTCGAAATTTCCCGATGATAATCATACCATAAACAGCCGCGAAAATCCACAGCAATCCAAAAACTGGCGGTGTGAAATTACAGTTTTCAATTGACATCCACACAGGTTATCGTTATGATGTTCATACAGGAGGTGCGTATTTATGTTCCGTTTATGGGGAAAAACATTTCTTCACAATCGTATGACCAATGATCTGGTCGTCTGCAACGATTCCGAAGAATCCCGAACAACCAAAATATTTCAGGCTGTTACAGAAATTTGCCAGACCTTTGACCTTTCCGAACCCATCTGGCTTGATATAAATATTCGTGACTTCAAACGTCACAGCAAAACCAGATTCACACAGGATAATTTCATTGACAGTATTGACTTTGATTACCTGGAAATACAGGTCATTGAAGAGGATTAAAAATGCCACACATAAGCAAAATGGGATTTGAAAAGAGCCTATATTATCACTCTTTCCAAATCCCATTATTTATGTTTATGACGAATTATTCCGCAGCATCAATCATCATGCCGGCTTTCATCATGCCATTATCAAACGTCACAACAAAACGTCCTGCATTCGCTTCAACAATCTTTCTTGCATTGTCAAAACTGTTGTCACCGGTAGCGGCCTTGACCGCTTCTTCCGTCTTATCCGGAGCAACGGTAATCTTCACAATATAAACCACTTTGCCGTCCTGACGATAAACTTCCACGTATGCACGCTCATTGTCTGCTGAGAAACGCTCAATCTGTGTAAAGATATCTGTAATAATCATCTTCAGACTGTTTCTGTCGATATCAATAATCACCGGTTTCTCCGGCGCACGCACTGTGACGGCGACACCTCTGGCCTTGAGTGCTGCTCTGAATTCCTTACGGACATCCTTGTTGAGCTGTACAAAATTCACCCTGCCGTCATCTGCTGCTTCCATAATTGGCTGTTTTGCTGTCGGCTGTTCTTTCACCGGTTTCACAGGTGCCATATTCACAACTGTTTCTTCAGCAGGTCTTACCGTCTGTGCTGTCTGAACCGGCTGTGCCTGTGGACGCGGCTGAATCTCAGGTGTCAGTCCTGATTCTCTGATAGCTTTCTCTACATCCTCAACAGAAAGAACTTCTGTCTTTCCGTCTGTTACATCCACAACATTAGATGCCACATAGCCAGTCATTCCTTCGGTCATGTCATCCTGCACATTCAGTACCGTCTGCTCACTGAGAATATCTGCAGATGTATTCTGTCTCTTCTGGGTCTGGCTGCGCTCTGCTTCCGCAATCGCCTTGCCAAGATCCATTGCTTCCCAATCCATCGGTTCATCATTCGCCGGTGTATTCTGCACACGCTCAGTCTCCTGAACCTGTGTGTTCTTTCTTCCAGGTGCTGCTGCAATTCTGACATCATCTTCTTCATCAACCGGTTCCTGTTCTGTCTCTTCCTCGACTTCGTCATCTTCATCATCACTGCCGCCACTATGTACAAGCAATGCAAGCAATTCTATGATAAAGATAACAGGCGCTGCAATAAACATAACCGGAATACCCTTAACTGTATACTGACGCATGAAGATAACACCATAAATCAATCCACCGTTAATAACAACCAGGATCACTCCACCAACAATCACATTCAATGGAGACGGCAGCTTGCCAATACCGCGGCTGATACCGCCCACAATCGTTCCGATAATGGAACATCTGAGAAGACGTCCGGCTTTGATACGTCTGACAATACTGAAATAGGAACGGATCACCCATCCATAAGTCACAATTGCCAGTGCTGCTGCACCATAATGATACAGATCCCCATCCATCTTCATCAGCTTGCGAACACCAATACCCAGGGCAATTGCCACTGCAATCATCACCACCAGTGCAATCTCTGTAAAGACTCTGTCCCACCATGTCAGACAAACACCGTCGTAGCCACGCTTCATACCTGTTGACATAATACAGAAAATGAGACAAATGACAAAAATGACGGCTGCTATGATGCCAACAAATCTTGCAGCACCAAAATATTCCCCCATTTTCTCGAATGACAGCTCTGCCTTGTAAAATGAATCCGGCTGTGCCAAGGTATTATCGACAGCTGAATATATAATATACTTATTGCTGGTCTCCGAAAGGACCTTCGTCCATGCATCCTTGTTCAGAAGCTTGCCTGCAATCGGGCTCTGAATGCTGGTCTGACCATCCACATTGGAAATAGCCACATAGTGATTGCTTCCTTCAATACGATCCTTCGCATCGTCACCGCTGGCAGCAATACGATACTTGTCACTGTCCAGAATCATAAATGAGAAGTTCGTATCCTTGCCCATATAATTCTCAACAAGCGTTGTCAGCAGTTCTTCATTGCCTGCCTGGGTCACAGAAGGATCTGCCTCCATTGCCTGTACCAGTTGCAAAAGCTGATCCATACTCTTGTTATATTCATCTGCAAAACTTGCACTGTCAAAGAAATCTGTGCTGTAGCTGCCGCCGGCATAACGATCATTCACATATTCATAAGCGATATAGGCTGACACAAGTGCCACCAGACACGATACCATCAGCAGAAAACGCATGATCACCTTCAGCGGAAGGCTCTTTACAGCTGACCATTCTTCATCCACAGCAACTTCTGCTGTATCATCATCTCCGGTCTGATCATCATCTGAAACAGTATTCAAATCTTCTACATCATCCCAGAAATCATTCTTTTTCTTTCTAGCCATTCTGTCCTTCTCCTTATCTAAAACTTGGTATTCCATAATGATTTATTTTACACCATTCAGGGCTCTGAATCAATAGCTTTTCTAATTAAGCTCTTTATGGCAGAGAATTCTCAGCATATTCTCTACCAATGATTTTTCTTCCAAAAGCAGCCCCTGACCTTTGAAGCCATTCATATTTACAAGGAAATACGGATTCTTTGCTGTTGCCTTAAACTGGATTCTTCTGCCGTACTCAGCCAGAAAATCCGGAATAGCCGCAACGTCCACGTCTGCACGCTCATGCATATAGATCCGGGTTTCTTTTTCCTTATGCACCAGTTGAACAACACCGGCTGCATGGGCCTCTGCACGGATCAGCGCCACAAGAAGCAGATTGGCCGCCGGTTTCGGCAATTCCCCGAAACGATCAATCAGCTCATCCAACATCTCACCATATTCATCCGCATTCTGTATCGACGCAATTCGCTTATACATATCCAGCTTCTGAAATTCATTTTTAATGTAGGCAGATGGGATAAAGGCATCAATATCAATATCAACAGATGTCTCGAAGTCTTCCTGAATCTTTTCGCCCTTCGCCTCCATCACAGCCTGGTTAAGCATCTTGCAGTACAGATCATATCCTACAGCCTCCATATGTCCACTCTGCCGTTCACCAAGCAGATTACCTGCACCTCTGATTTCCAGATCCCTCATTGCGATCCGGTATCCCGAGCCCAATTCCGTAAATTCTCTGATTGCCGATAAACGCTTCTCTGCCACTTCCTTCAGCATTTTGTCACGTTTGTACATGAGGAAAGCATAGGATGTCCTGTTGGATCGTCCGACACGCCCTCTCAGCTGATAAAGCTGTGAAAGTCCAAGTTTATCCGCATCGTGAATGATCATTGTATTGACATTGGAAATATCAAGCCCTGTCTCAATAATCGTGGTTGAGACAAGCACATCGATTTCCCCGTTAATAAACTGATACATAATTTTCTCCAGCTCACGCTCACTCATTTGTCCATGGGCATAGGCCACTGAAGCATCCGGCACAAGTTCTGACAATCCCGCAGCGATTTCATCAATACCATTGACTCTGTTATACACATAGTACACCTGACCGCCTCTGGCCAGTTCTCTCATGATAGCCTCCCGGATCAATTCATCATTATATTCCATCACATAAGTCTGAATCGGCTGACGATCCACCGGTGCTTCCTCCAACAGACTCATATCCCGAATACCGATCAGGCTCATATGCATCGTTCGCGGAATCGGAGTGGCCGTCAATGTCAATACATCCACATTCTCTTTGATTTTCTTGATCTTCTCCTTGTGGGTAACACCAAATCGCTGCTCCTCATCTACCACCAGCAGACCAAGGTTCTTAAACTCTACATCTTTCGACAGAAGACGATGTGTGCCAATAACAATATCCACCCGTCCGGCTTTGAGATCTTCCAGTGTTTTCTTCTGTTCAGCCTTTGTTCTGAATCTCGAAAGAAGTCCAATATTCACTGGATATTCCTTCATACGCTGACAAAAAGTATTGTAGTGCTGCTGAGCCAGAATCGTTGTCGGCACCAGCACTGCGCATTGCCGTCCCTCCTGCACCATTTTGAAAGCTGCACGAATGGCAATTTCTGTCTTGCCAAAGCCCACATCACCGCAGACAAGTCGATCCATGATCTTTGTACTTTCCATATCACGTTTTGTTGCTTCTATGGCATCCAGCTGATCCTGCGTCTCCTCATACGGAAACATTTCTTCAAACTCCCGCTGCCACACAGTGTCCGGGCCACAGACATATCCTTCTGACTCCTGACGGGCAGCATACAGCTTTACCAGATCCATAGCCAGCTCTCTGACCGCCCCTTTTACCTTCGTCTTGGTACGGGTCCACTCCGGTCCGCTCATTTTATTGACCTTCACTTGTTTGGTATCTTTATCCGCATATTTCTGGATCATGTCCAGATTTGTCGCCAAAATATACAGGCTTCCGCCACCGCCGTATTCTATCTTGATATAATCCTTGGCCACACCGTCAACTTCTACATTTTCTATGCCCCGGTAAATACCGACGCCATGTCCTTCATGAACAACATAGTCCCCAACAGACAGTTCTTTGAAGCTTCTGATGCGCTCTCCCTCCGATGCAGGCTGTCGGCGTTTTCTCCGCTTCTTCTTATCTTCACCAAACATATCTGATTCTGCGATAATGGCAAATTTGATCATCGGATACTGTATGCCCTTATGAAGACTGCCGTGAATAATCATAATCTCTCCAGGCGCCGGCACCCGGTCCCTGTCTTCTGAATAAAAAGCCAACAGATCATACTCTGCAAGGTCTTTGACAAGACGTTTGCCTCTTGTCTCCGAACGGCAGACAAGAATCAGTCGATAACCGCTGTTTTTCCACCCTGTCAGTTCTTTTACCAACAGCTGAAAATCCCCCCTGTAGGTATGCATGCTACTGGCCATCATACTGTATTTACTCTTAACTGCAATATGCGCTGAATTATAGGAAAGCGTACTGAGCAAAACCGTCCGCAGATTTCCCATCCGTGCCAGAATCTTCCGACATTCATAAATGGCCTCTGTCTGTCCCGGCAGCACATAGCCCTTTTCCAGCCTGCCCATCATACTCTCTCTGTATTCTGCCGTTACAGCCTCCCCCTTCTCTGCCACACGGGCCGGCTCATCCAGGATGATCAGACTATCCTTTTCCGTGAAATAATCCAAAAATGAAACTGTATGGTCATAAAAATACTGCACAAGACTATCGATACCTGAAGCTGCGCTGCTCAATTCCAGATTGTCCTTCAATTCCGCAACTGCCTGTTTCAATCTGGCCGCCGCTTCATAATTCCCGGCATCCTTCAATCTCTGCACCTGCTGCTTCATGTCCTGATCGATCAGCTTCAATCCACGGTCCCGTACCGATACACTCATAATATACTCGGCAGCCGGATCAATTGTCACCTCATCAACCTGTTCAATAGACCGCTGACTCTCTGCATCAAAACTTCTGATGGAATCGATTTCATCTCCCCATAATTCGACACGATAAGGGCACTCATCCGCCAGATTATAAATGTCAAGAATTCCACCGCGGACCGCAAACTGGCCCGGACCTTCCACCTGACTGACTCTTTCAAACCCAAGCGCCGTCAATTTCCTGCTGAGTGCTTCCAGTGGCAGAATATCTCCCACCTTAAAAACACATCGGTTCTTCTGAAGTTCTTCCAACGGCAGCAGTCTGTCTGACAGACCATCAATAGTTGTCACCACTGTAACCGGGCATCCATCCATCATTCGCCGGATCACGGCCATCCTCTGACTGACGATCAGATTGCTGTGAATGTCTGCATTATAAAAAATAATGTCTTTGGCCGGATAATAATAAACATTCCGGTCAAAAAACCGGTAATCCTCATAAATTTCTTTTGCTTTAATCTCATTATAAGTGACGATCAGCTTAAACGGATAAGGTTCTCCGATACTGCTGATGAGATGGCATTTCTGTGAATCTATACAGCCATCTATATGAATTGGTGTCCGCTGTCCGGCAAGATCACTGACAATCTGATCATATTCACTTAAATCATGTAATGGCTGTGTAAACGCTTTCATGCCAAACTCCTTTCACGCATCTGCTATCAGGCCTTTTTCTTGGTATTATACCGGTTCATGGCCCCCCTGACATCATCCATAACCATCATTTTGACCGCTTCAGCAGCTTCCTTCTGTGCCTCGTCAATGATCTTTCTATCCTCGGCACTATAACGTCCCAGAACATAATCCGCCAGATCCCAGCCCTTCGGTTTCTCCCCGACACCTACCTTGATTCTCGGGAATACCTCTGTTCCAAGATGCAGAATAATATTCTTAATCCCATTATGTCCACCGGCGCTGCCCTTCTCACGGATTCTCAGCTGTCCCACATCCAGACTGATATCATCATAGATCACAATAATATTCTCTGCAGGAATCTTATAGTAATCAGACAGTTCTCTGACACTTTCACCGCTGAGATTCATAAATGTCTGCGGCTTTGCCAGAATAACTTTCTCGCCCCCAATATAACCGCTGCCATAAAGTGCCTTGTGTTTCTTCTCTTCCACGCGGATTTGATTCTCCGCTGCAATTCTGTCAATTGTCTCAAACCCGACGTTGTGTCTGGTTCCTTCATATTGTTTTGTTGGATTGCCCAAACCTACGATTAAATGCATATCTTTCGCTCCGTATACACTGCTAATATCTCTGAGTTTCCTATCTGTTATAATATAAAAGTTTTATATTTCTTTGTCAATACGGTGAAAAGAAGGGATGCCTTCTCACTGTCGGCATCCCTTCCCGGAATTATTTCCTATTTTTTGCAATCATTCTGTGCAGATTCGCACAACGCATAACAGCTCAGGTTTCCATCTGTTATTCCTGTTCTGTTTCCAGTGCAGCTTCCTTGTATTTCTCAAGGATCTCTCTCTGAATCCGTTCACGGGTATTGGAATTAATTGGATGTGCGATATCCCTGTACTCGCCGTCTGCTGCCTTACGGCTTGGCATTGCGATAAACAGGCCTTTTTCCCCATCTATAACCTTGATATCATGAACAACAAATTCATTATCAATGGTAATTGAAACAACCGCTTTCATCTTACCTTCTTTCGTCACCTTGCGAACTCTTACATCTGTAATCTGCATATGTATACCCCCATTATTCTGATACTTCCCCAACCGTTCATTCATGACAGCTGCAGCTTCCCACTTATCAGATTATATATCTTTCGTTTTCTTCGACAACAATTCTTACCTTGCCGTCCTCACCCCTGTAAGTTTCGTTCGCGCGAATTGTTCCACGACTTTCAACAATACAGTTCTCAATCGTCGTATTATCTCCAATATAGACATCATTAAGAATAATCGAATTCCTGATCACACAGTTATTCCCCACATATACCTTGCGGAACAGAACCGAATTCTCAACCTTGCCATTAATAATGCATCCGCTGGCCACCAGACTGTTTCTCACAGACGCCCCCGGATTGAACTTTGCCGGCGGCTGATCCTCAACCTTCGAATAAATGCCCGCATAACCGCCAAAGAAATAATCTCTGACATCCTTCTTCAGAAAATCCATATTCGTTCTGTAATAGGAATCTACAGTTGCAATATTATTCCAATACCCCGGCATTTCATAACCATAAATCTTCTTCGTCTCACGATATCTGACAAGAATATCTTTGACAAAGTCATATCTTTGTTCGGCATTGGCCTTCTCCAAAAGTCCAATGAGCAACCTTCTTCTGATAATATAGATACCTGTTGATACAGTCATATTATCTGTAACAACCGGTTTTTCTTCAAAGCCAAGCACACGTCCGTCAGTATCCATCTGCATCACGCCAAAACGTGTCGGATCATCCTGACCTGCCGCCAGCTTCGTATACCCTACTGTAATATCTGCCTTCTGATTGATATGATATTCCAGCATCTTATTAAAATCAGTCTTGTAAACACAATCCCCGGATGTAATGATTACATACGGTTCGTGACTTTCACGCAGAAAATCAATATTCTGATACATGGCATCCGCTGTTCCTCTGTACCAGGAATTGTTCTCCGTTGTCATCGTCGGTGTCAATACAAAAAGTCCGCCCTGCTTACGTCCGAAATCCCACCACTTGGAAGAATTGAGATGCTGATTCAATGAACGTGCATTAAACTGTGTACATACAGCGACTTTCTGTACATGAGAGTTCGACATATTGCTCAGTGCAAAATCTATGCTTCTGTAGCTGCCTGCTATCGGCATAGCTGCAACGGCTCTCTTATTCGCCAGTATACCCATTCTGCTGCTGTTCCCGCCTGCTAAAACAATACCAATCGCTCTCATTATATTTCACCTGCCTTTATAATAACCTGTCCACTCGCCAGCAGGCCATCCGGATAATCTTCCGGTACAGTCTTTCCGACAATCGCCGTATTCTTGCCAATCTGTACATGATCCGGAATCACAGAATTCTCCGCGATTGTCACAAGATCAAACGCATAAACCTTTGGATTGTAAACATTCGGGGCAAATTCACCCACACCCAGTCTGCAGTCCCTGCCGACCTGTACAGACTCGGCAATAATTCCCTTATCAACCGTTGTTCCAGCGCCGATCACCGCTCCCTGCATAACAATAGAATCACGAACAACAGCACCTTCTTCGATGATAACGCCTGCGCCGATGACGCTGTTCTTCACTTCTCCATAAATCTCCGCACCTTCTCCGATGATACACCTGTCAACAACAGCCTTCTCACCGAAATACTGCGGCTTGATCATATCGTTATTCGTATAAATCTTCCAGAATTCCTCATACAGATTAAATTCCGGAATGATATCGATCAATTCCATGTTGGCCTGCCAGTAGGATCCCAGTGTTCCAACATCCTTCCAGTAGCCATTGAATTCATACGCATAACAATTATGCGTATTATTATGTACATAAGGAATAACATGCATACCGAAATCACATCCCGGCTGATTCTTCAAAGCGATCAACGCCTCTTTCAGTATCGGCCAGTTAAAGATATAAATACCCATAGACGCAAGGTTACTGCTCGGCTTCGGCGGTTTCTCCTCAAAATCCTTGATATTGCCGTTGTCATCGGCAATAACAACGCCAAAACGGCTGGCCTCAGCCCAAGGTACAGGCATGCAGGCAATTGTCACATCTGCCCCTTTTGCTTTATGGTAATCCAGCATCACTTCATAATCCATCTTATAAATATGGTCACCACCAAGGATCAGTACATACTCCGGATTGTACTTCTCAATATATTCCATATTCTGATAAATAGCATTGGCTGTTCCTGTATACCAGTCTGAACTCTCACTCTTCTCATAAGGTGGAAGCAATGTCACACCGCCGTGATTACGATCCAGATCCCACGGAATACCAATGCCGATATGGCTGTTCAGCCGCAAATGTCTATATTGTGTCAGAACACCAACTGTATCCACTCCCGAATTGATACAGTTGCTCAACGGAAAATCAATAATACGGTACTTGCCGCCAAAAGCCACTGCCGGTTTTGCTACATTCGAAGTCAAAACACCAAGTCTGCTGCCCTGCCCGCCGGCCAGAAGCATGGCTATCATTTCTTTCTTAATCACGCTATCACCTCTGTTGTTATTTGTGAACTCATTATACCACTATTTATATAAAAAGTGAACAGTATTTACTAATTTTTTTACGACAAAAAAACAAAATGTATGCAATCCTTATAGCATCAGTAGGTTTTATGCAACTTTTTTCTGACAATTTTCAACAATTTTTACATAGTTTTTTTGTATACAATACATAATTTACATTTTCATAATTTTCATTTGATTTTTCATTAAATGCGGTTATAATAGCAATAGGTAACTGTTCCGTGCAGGATATGCACAGTCACAAAAGTTATACACTTATTAAATTTTATAGAATAGGAAGGATTCTGATGTATCAAATCAATTTTAATAAACCGGTAAAGATCCACTTTATGGGCATTGGCGGCATCAGCATGAGCGGCCTGGCCGAAATTCTCCACGCCAAAGGCTTTACTGTTGTCGGTTCCGACGCTCACGAATCTGCCATCACAGACCATCTGGCGTCTCTTGGCATCCAGATTGCCTATGGCCAGCGCGCAGAGAACATTACACCTGATATCGATGTGGTTGTCTATACAGCTGCCATTCATCCAGATAACCCTGAATTTGCCGCTGCCAAATCTGCGGGTCTCCCGATGATGGACCGTGCGGAACTCCTTGGTCAGATCATGACCAACTATACCAATGCCATCGCCGTTTCCGGTACCCACGGCAAGACAACGACAACCTCCATGCTGTCTCATATTCTGCTTGCAGCAGACACTGATCCTACCATCAGCGTGGGCGGTATCTTAAAAGCCATTCACGGCAACATCCGCGTAGGTCACTCTGACAACTTTATTACAGAAGCCTGCGAATACACCAACAGCTTTCTGAAGTTCAATCCGAGCCTTGAAATCATCCTGAATATCGAAGAGGATCATCTTGATTTCTTCAAGGATATCAACGACATCCGTCATTCTTTCCGCAAGTTTGCAGAGAAGCTTGACGCAGACGACATTCTTGTTATCAATGGTGAGATCAGCCATGTATCTGAGATCACAGACGGTCTGCCATGTCATATCATTACCTACGGTCTGAAACCGGAGTGTGATTATGCTGCTGAGAATATTACATTTGACGAATTTGCCAAAGGCAGTTTTGACCTGATCGCTTACGGCAAGAAGATTGACCATATCCAGCTGAATGTGGCAGGTATCCATAATGTATCCAATGCGTTGGCAGCCATCGCCTCCGCACGCGAATTACATATTCCTATGGATATCATCAAGAAAGGCCTTATGGCTTTTGAAGGCACTGACCGACGCTTTGAATACAAAGGCCAGTTTAACGGTGTGACCGTCATTGATGATTATGCGCATCATCCGACAGAGATCAAAGCGACCCTGACTGCGGCACAGAAATACCCGCACCGTCAGATCTGGTGCGTCTTCCAGCCACATACTTATACACGTACCAAAGCCTTTTTCCACGAATTTGCCGATGCACTTTCACTGGCTGACAAGATTGTTCTGGCTGATATCTATGCTGCCCGTGAAACCGACCCGGGTGACATCCATTCAAGGGATATCCAGAAGCTGCTCCTTGAAAAAGGCAAAGAAGCCTACTATTTTCCTTCATTTGAGGAGATTGAAAAATTTTTACGTGAAAAATGTATCAACGGCGACCTGTTGATAACTATGGGTGCCGGAGACGTTGTTTTAGTAGGCGAAGCGCTGATTAAGTAAAGTTATCCACAATATCCACCGATTTATCAACAAAAATTTTGGATAAATCCGGTGGATATTTTTGTTTACATAATTCCTACGCAACCGCCTTTCTTTTTTCGTCTAAACTCCGCTTTTTATGGGCTTTTTCGACATTTCAAAAATTTTATTCACCTTTCCCGTCCACCAGTTATCCACATTATCCACAACTTTCTCCACCAAAATATCCACATTTATTCACAATACCCCCGGTATTCTCAAATTTTCAGCTTTATGTTATACTTAAGAAAAAATCCGTAACTGTATCATCACCTGATCGTTACCGGAATTGAATCTGGAGGTGGCTTTATGCCGAAACCTATTACCTTATCTGCTGGTTATTCTGATGGCGTGACTGTCATCCCGAATACCTTTTTTGATGAATATCTGCCGAGAGCCAACGGAGAATTTCTGAAGATTTATCTTTATCTGCTCCGCTGGCTTTCTCATCCGGATCATGCCCTCTCCCTGAGCGGCATCGCCGATATATTTTTTATGACTGAAAACGACGTGACCCGTGCACTGAAATACTGGGAAGCCGAAGGGCTGCTCCGACTGACCTTTGACCGTGACGGTACAATTGCAGGCATCTGCCTGAACGCTGTCACTTCAATCAACAGTCAGAAGGATACTCCGACTGCTCCCCCTGAGCAGCGCCGGCCCGCGCCGGCACAATCTGCAGTTGCTGCGCAGACAGGTACCGGTATCACCGGCACTCCGGTCGGCACAACCCCGGCCGTTTCAA
>ERZ773103.1400-NODE-1400-length-25686-cov-5.352893_pt1 | contig 25686 bp, 26 predicted proteins | sample MGYA00511118_ERZ773103 | MGnify/ENA primary metagenome ERZ773103 (study PRJEB29015, sample SAMEA2737821) | human gut metagenome | biome: human gut; feature: human-associated habitat; material: faeces | place: China | collected 2012 ... | reverse complement strand
GTGATTATCCTTATAAAAAATGATTAAGTTTGTAAATAGGAAAAGAGAACGTTTATTATTAAAAGAAAAATTTGATACTAATAAAAAGAACATCATAATTATACATGGTGATACTTGTATAGGAAAAAGTGCTTTAACTGAAGTGATTTTAAAATCCTATGATAAGAAACCAACATTTAAAGTTGTTATCAGAAAAAATGATAATATTTCTCCGGGATTCTACTTATATAAAATAGCATGTGCTCTATGTGAACCACTTAATAATATTAATCTAAGTTATACATACGCTAAAAAAGACTTAATAAAAATAAATACATTAAAAAAAATGCCATACATTTTGTTAAAATCAGTTTTAGAAGCCTCCTCAGCTGGACAAATATTCAATAAAACAACAGATATGATAGAACAAGAGTATGATAAAATAAAAGAAATTTTAGATAACTATAATAATAAATCAAATATTAAAATTATTGAAAATGCTATTTTAATGATGTTGAAAGATGATGATTTTGTGTTGAATATTGAAAATTTCCAATCAATTGATGAAGAATCACTTTGTGCATTAATTAGAATACTTCCACAATTAAATACATATAATTTATTGATTGAAGAAACAGACAATGTAGGCGGATTAACGATAAGCGATATTGCAGAGTTTTTCGAAAATGAAGCTGATGCCAAAAAATCAGTAATAGAAATTAAAAAATTAGAAAAAAATAATGTATTAGAAATGATTAATCAGGAAGATTACATTTCAAGAAAAGAAGTATTAAATTTATTAGAATCGGAATGGGATGGTAACATAAAAGATATTAAAGATATAATTATAAAAAATAAATATTCATTACCCCAAAATGAAGATATTATTGATACATTATCTCCAGAAGAATTATATTGGTTAACTGTCATAGTTTTAGATAATAATACATTAAGTTTACAGGATTTATTATCTTTAAAATGTCCTAAAAAAATAATCAAGCTTTTAAAAGAAAAGGAATTAATACTTGAAAAAAATGATATTTTCCTTATTGAACACGATACTATTATTGATAAATTATTAAATAACAATACATTTAAGACATTGCGTAATGATATATATAATCTTCTATTTGATTTCCACTATAAAATATTCATATCAAAAAAGACATATGATGATTATTTAAAATCTTTAAAATTTTCTATTGAGCTTGGAAAGAATGATACTCTTATTGATCTTATTTCATCAGGAAAAATTATGATATTAAGTTCTACAAACGCAAAAAAATATATTAATGAAATAGAAAAACACGTTTATAAAGGAATAGTTACAAATTCAATACCAGATGAATTATTATTTTGGTTAATTGAATTATATCAAGGTATACGAGATTATAAAAAGGCCTTAATTATATTAAATAATCTAAAAGGAAAGAAAAATAACGATAATACTATTGATAAAATTAACGCATATGATGCTATTTTAACATATCAAAATGGCCATCATGAAGCCGCAATAAAGAAATGTAAGCAAGAATTAGCCTTTACAAATTCAAAAGAATGTAAATTAATTTATTTAATGATTCAAATTACTAGCTATTATTCAATGGGCGAAAAAGAAAAAGCAAAGCAAATGTATATGAATATTATAAAAAATAAAAAAGAATATTTACATTTATTTGAATATGGTTTTGTATTAAGAAATTCAGAATTATTTAATAGTTATTATGATATTATTAATGACTTAGAGGAAAGTATTGCGCATTTTTCAAAATATGGAGCAGATAGACAAATCTATTCATCTAAAAACACCTTAGCTGTTCATTACGCATTAGTAGGAAATAATCAAAAAGGGATTGATATTCTTAAAGAAATTTTAAAAAATAAAGATCAATTTTTAGGAATGGAGGATACGTTATATAACAATTTGGCTGTTATAAAAATGTTAGCAGGTGAAAATGATGGTGTATTAGACTATCTATCATTTGCAAAAAAGTATGCCGATGATGATTATGCACAACTTGCCATTAATAATAATATCTTAGCATATAATAATATAAATAATAAAAAAGACTATACATTAATAAATGAAATAGAGTCCATTATAAAAAATAGAACTTTTAAATCTATACGAATTATTCAGTTTTGTTATATTAATATTATGCTTTTTTATAAGGATACAAATAAAAATGCTTATGAAGAGTACTATTCGAAACTGAAACAATTAGGAAAACTTGAAGATTATATGTATAAATGGACAGAAGGAAAAAAAGTTTCTAAGAAAAATAAAGATTATTATAGGTCTAAATTATGTTGCCCTATAAATTTTTTAAGTGAATGGTCGATTGAAATAGATAACAATCATATGAAATTCAAAAACTAGATAAAATAACTATCTAACCATCAAATTTTTTGCATATTTATCTAATCAAAAAAAATAAAAATCAAATCTATTGAAATAATTGATTGAATCCTTTTTTGATTAGATATTAATAAAATATCTATTATATAATTTAATTGATATATAGGGCGGTGATATTTACAATGAATAAGAAAGATATTATTCAATTTTTTAATACATTACCAAATTATAATTCTCAAGAATTTTCATTAAAAATAACACAAGAAATTTTAACAAGTTCAACAGATGTAGAAACCTTAGTAAATTTATTGAAGGAAATTCTTGATGAATATAAAAATAAGGATAATGAAATTATAAATAACAAAAAGTTGGCTTTTGCTGCTTGCTACGCGTTAATTGTCTTGTATAGAAGGTATGATGAGCAGTTTAAAATAAAAAAACTTACAGATGATTTCAATAGTTTATTTGAAGATATTCCTTTATTTATTAGTGAAAAAAGTAGAATTTGTGTTGAAATTGGTAATAATAATGATTTGAAAAAAGCTTTGAAATTAGGAAAAAAATCTATTGAATTGCTAGAGGGTAAAGAACATGCTGGGATATTTAATAATTATTCAGAAATTATTGCTTTAAATCTTGAAAAAAATACAAAAAAATCAGAAGAGCTTTTAGAAGAAGGCTACAAATATATTTTTAAGGCAAAAGATATCAATAAATCATATGCTAAATATTATTATACTTTAGCAAGGCTACAAATTATAGATGAAAAATATGATGATGCCGAAAAAAATTTAAAGTATGCAATAGAAATAGAAGATATGAGAATGATGGATTATTCTATTCGATTATCACGGTATAGAAATTATTTACTAGTATGCCGTATGATGAAATTAAATAAAGATACAAATCAAAAAATGATTATGATGAATGAAGAATATTCAAAAGTAAAAATGAAACTAGAAAATTCTCAATTAAAAATGTTAGAGGTATTATCTTTATTAGTAGCTATAATTGGTTTAATGATAGCTGGAATATCTTTTTCTTTAAACTTTAAGCTCAATGAAGCAATTATTTTAATATGTGTATTAAATGGATTAGTATTTATTGATTATGGTTTATTAAGATCATTGTGTAGTGCTAATGAAAAGAAAGAGTTAAAATATGTTATCCTAGTAGGATTACTTATTATTACTATAGGATTATTAGTGGGCATTTTTCTAAAAAAAATACCGTGTTTTTCCATTAAATCTTATCTGTTAGCACTTTATACTATTGGTTAAATGATCTCATATAGTATTAAAGACAATTAGTTTGATATCGCTAATTGTCTTTTTCAATATTTTATAATAAACCATAATCATCTAAAGCAGCTTTTATAATATCTTCAATTAACTGATCATAATTTTTTCCTTGAGATTCATAAATATCTTTAAATGAACAATGTGAACTTAATGATGCATCAGGTGTAAATTCTATGAAGTAAAATTCGTTGTTAAATAATTTTCCATCAATTCTCATATAATCCATTTTATTAAAATGGTGAAATGCATATTTAAGTTGGTCAACGATTTTTGTATCAACATTATTTGTGATTATTTTATGGAAAGTTTTTATTTCATTATTATGTTTTATACTACCTGTATAAAGATGATTATTAAAATAATTATCATCATCTTCATTACACACTTCAACAATTTCCATACAATTTAAGGTATTTTGATTACCAACAAAACACGTTACAATTTCTTTGCCAGAAATAAATTCTTCAACTAATATTGCCTGTTTGTGTTGATGTTGTAACTCATTTAATCTTTTCAATGTGCTAGTTATATCTTTACAAAAACTATGCTCATTTATACCTATTGAGCTTCCTTCATATAAAGGTTTGACAACAACAGGAAAATTAAGATTATTAAATATATGATTTGTTATTCTTTCGTTTGGTAATACAGTTATGCTCTTTGGTGTCTTTAATTTAAGTTTTTTCGCTAACTCTTTGGAAATGTCTTTATCTTGACAAATAATTCTGTCATATGCATCGGGTCCAATGAATTTAATATCATATGCTTCACATATTGCAGGTACTAAAGCTAATCTGTTTCTAGATTTTTCACCACCATATATAGAAAATACTAAATCATGTTTATGTTTTTCTATGTTATCTATAAAATCTACTAAGCTATTGTAATGAATAACATTCTTACAAACTCTTTCTAATGCTCCGTGAATTTGTTTAAAATATTCATCTGAGATTTTTTCTAAATCATAAGAATCCATATTTTCCTTTTTTTCAATTCTATCAGCAATTAAAACTACATTAATATCAATCATACTTCTTGTAAGGATAATCACATATTATCTTTACAAAGCTATATACCAAATATCACTTTTTTATATAATTTTTAGTGTAACTTAAAAAGGAGATAGAAATATGGAAAAAGAAAAATTAGTAAGGAATTTAGATAATTATTTTGTGGATTGTAAATTTAGAAAAAGATTAAATAATAAAACAATAAAGGCTTATAAAATAGATTTAAAGCAATTTTTTGAAACTGTTAACAATCTAGATGATGAAGTAAAAGAGATAAACGAGTATATACATTTTTTGAATAAAAAATATTCTAAACACAAAACCGTTAAGAGAAAATTAGCAAGTGTAAAAGCTTTTTATTCTTATTTAGAATATGAAGAAATTATTGAATATTCACCGTTTAACAAAGTAAGAACAAAAATAAAAGAACCACGTGTGTTACCAAAAACAATTCAAAAAGAAAATATAGAGAAAATTATTCAATATTTATTTGACAGTGTATCATCTGCTAAAACAAATTTTCAAACAATAATATCAATTAGAAATATTGCAATTATTGGATTACTTTTTTCAACTGGAATACGTATATCAGAATTATGTAATATAAAGGTAGCAGATATAAATTTTAATGAAAAAACTCTTAAAATTTTTGGGAAAGGATCAAAAGAAAGGATTTTATATATTGGCAATGAAACAGTTGTTGAATTTTGTAAGAAATATAAACAATTAAATGAGAATGTTGATGAAAACGATTATTTTTTTTTAAACAGATTTGGAAAACAAATTTCTGATCAATCTGTGCGAATTCTTCTGAAGAACATCGAATCTGAATTGAAGCTAACAGAACATATCACGCCGCACATGTTTAGACATACATTTGCAACAACATTATTGGAAAAAGATGTTGATATTAGGTATATACAAAGTATCCTAGGGCATAGTTCGATATCTACAACTCAAATCTATACACATGTTACATACTTCAAACAAATAGAAATACTAACAGAAAAAAATCCTATAAATGATTACAAATTAAATTAAAGTTGTAAAAATATGAATTGACAAAAAAAGTTAAGCTTTATGAACTAAAAATATATACAAGTAAAAAATATCAAAATTAAAACGTAGTAGTTTTTTGTTAAATATTAAGTTTTTTTATTGAGTTTAATTAAATTATATAAATAATAGCCTACATAGTGTTTTTTATTCAAAAAAAATGTTGTTTATTCTATAAAAATAGAAATTAATTTTTCAAGGTTATACACTAATAATGTAAATAATATTATTTATACATTATAGAAAGGAGAAATGATATATGAGTAGTAAAAAATTATTATCTGAATTAATGACAAAAATTAATTCAGAAGATATTTTAAATGAAACTGGAGGAAAATGGTCAAAATTTCAATGTGTTTCTGCAGCTGCAGCTTGTGCAGTAGGACCAATTTGTGGGCATTATAGTCCTGCTTTATGCGATCCAGGTGGTTTATTAGATAAAAACTGTAAATAGTAAAAAAGTATTTGTAAAGTATGACTTCAAAATAAAAATGAAGTCATACTTTACATTATTAAATTTTATCTTAATTATTTCTTGATAGTATGCTATTCAAAAATGAAAAAGTAAACTTTAACAAGTTATTTTCTTAAATTGATGGCGGTTTATGTATTTTTTTATTAAGAAATATGGTCAATTAAGAAATTTAATATAAAGATAAAAGGGAGGGAAATAGCTATGTTTAATTTTTCAATACAATATTTTTTTAAAGAAATAAGAAAAAATATAATGATGATTGGTGTTGTTTCAAGCGCGTTATTATTATTAAGTCTAATATTAAATATGTTTTATAACACCGTTTTAAATCCGCCTTTGAATCCAAATGATTTAGCTGCTTTTTTTGTTGGACTTCTAAGATTTACTATCATTATGTTGTTTATGTTGATGTGTATTTATTTAGTGATTTATTCAATAAATTATTATAATAAAGTACATTCTAGAATTTTAGGTCTATTGAAAATTTTTGGAAATACAACATATGAAATAGTTATATTTTTTACTTTGCAAATTGTTATTATTCTTTTAATTTCATTTTTGGTATTTACATTATTGAATATTGTTGTTACGCCTTTATTATTTAAATTAATTTCATACTATATAAAAAAAACAGTGACTACAATTTTATTTGGTAAAGCGTATTTAGATACTTTAGCATTTTTCTTTTTGACAATATTAGTAATAATTTTCGTTGAATTTAGATATATTATTCAAACACCAACTACCCATTTAATAAAAGGTGACGAAGTTATTTCTTATAGAATAAAGTCAAAAAATTTGTTTAAAGAAATATTATATTTTTTATTATTGTGCTATGGCTTATTTATTATTGTTACTTCAAAATTAGAATTAGATTTAGTAGTGCCACTATCATTATGTGTTATAGGAATTAATGGAATTATTAAATTTACTATTCCTAGAATTGTTCAAACGGTTATCTTGCAAAAGAATATTAGTGGAGAATTGTTGGTTGTTTTAAAAAATTATATATTTATTATAAATCAAATGGGAGTACTTGTTTTTTTTAGTGTACTAATTAATTTAGTTATGCCATTAATGATATATATGTATATTAATAAAGTAGGATTCTTTATTGAATTTGTAGTGATGTACATTTTCACAAATCTTATCTTAAACTATATTATTTATCAAAGACTCAGCATAAGAAGAATAGATAATAAAAAATCTTATAATAAATTGTATACGTTGGGCTATGATTTAAAATCAATAAAAAAATATACGAAAATAGAAAATACGTTATTTTTTTTAACTCTATTTATTGGTATAGCTATCTATTTTTTTACTTTATCAATTTCATTGATTTTAAAAAATGCGATTCCACCAACAGCAATATTCGTTTGTTTAATTTATATCATTCCAATGTTTGTTATTCTAGTTATAACAAATTATAAAGAAGGGAGAAGTGTATTATCATGGAAGAAATCATAAAAACAGAAATGCTTACAAAAATTTATAATCCATTTAGTCAAAATCCTAAATTGGCTTTAGATGAAGTTTCTTTAAGTGTAAAGGAAGGCGAGTTTATTAGTTTTATGGGAAGAAGTGGCTCAGGAAAAACAACTTTGCTTAATATTTTATCAACAATTGATGATCTTACAAAAGGGAAATTATTTATTTATGGCAAAAATATATTTGAAATGTCAGATAGTGAAAAAGCCCATTTTAGAAAAGAAAACATTGGTTTTATTTTTCAGAACTTTAATCTATTAGATACACTTACTATTAGAGAAAACATTCAATTACCTCTCAAACTCGCAAAGAAAAAAGTAGATCAAGATGATTTTGATCGTATTGTTAGTGAATTAGAAATCACAGATATTTTAGATAAATATCCTTTTGAATGTTCAGGAGGACAAACTCAAAGAGTAGCGGTTGCTAGAACATTAGTTATGCATCCAAAGATTATTTTTGCTGATGAACCAACAGGAAATCTTGATGGTGTTCGTTCTAAACAATTAATGCAATACTTAGAAAAGATTAATAAAGAAGATAATATAACAGTTATTATGGTAACGCATGATCCTTTAGATGCTGCCTATTCATCGCAAATGTACTATATTGAAGATGGAAAAATAAAAGATCATTTAATGAAAAATGATGATTCATTTGATACCTATTTTTCTAAGATTGTTAAAATATCTATGGAATTGTAGGAATTGATATGTGTGAGAATATGTATAGAGAACAAGATGAGTTATTTGATAAAGGAATAATAGAAAAATTGGAATTAGTACAAGTAAATAAGAAACAAAAAATATTCATACTGCAAAGAAAAAAAGTTTTAACTATGATTAATAATTATGATATGAGTGTATTAGTAAACATGAAAGACAATTTATTTACTGTTCAAAGACGTTTAAAACAAGGAATAATTCCTAAAAAAAATAGAACGCTTATATCTGGAGCTATAATTTGCTTTAATGAAGAAGATAATATATTGGATTGTATTAATTCCATTATTAATTCTGTTGATGAGCTTGTTATTGTTGATACAGGATCTAATGATAACACTTTAAATGTAATTAGGGGTATTAAATCGAAAAAAATAAGATTATATACTTTTAAATGGGATAATAGTTTTTCTCAGGCAAGAAATTTTGCAATAGAAAAAGCTAGATTTGATTGTGTGTTTTTCATAGATGCAGATGAAATTTTAGATAGTTTTGAAAATTATTATAAATTGCACTTATTATTTGACCATTTGGATATGTTAAGTTTTAAACATAGAATTGTATTTACCCCTACCGTAGAAAATATCAATACAAATAACAAAGATTATAGAGTTCAAAGAATTCATTTTAAAAATTCAAAAATGAAATATTTTGGAGATGTTCACGAAGAATTACGCTATGATAATGAGCCAGCGAAGATTATAGAAGTTAAAATTCGAATTATTCATAAAGGATATAGTAATGATTTTATTATTAAAAAAGACAAAATTAAAAGAAATTTAAAATTATTAGAACAAATGATTTTAAAAGAACCAAATAATAAAAGATGGATTTTTATGTATATAAAAGATGGATTCAACTATATGGATGAAAAAGTGCTTATTGACATGGCTTTATGTAATATTTTGATTAATAGGAGTGATGATTTTAACAAAGACAATATTATTTATGATTCTTATACATATGATTTGCTAGGACATCTATGCAAATTATATATAAAAACGGGAAATATAGATAAAATAAAAGATATTTTACCTATTATGGAAGAAATATTACCAGATAGTAGTGATGTAAAATATTATTATTTAGTTAGTGAATATTTTAAATATAAAAAAAATTTGTCAAATCTACTTAATAAAGCAGTTTTATATAGAAAAAATCATATGGATCCTCAACCCTTTATGTCAAGTACAGAGGGATATCATATTGATTTTATGATAGGTATGCTATTGTTTGATTTAAATGACTATGAAATGGCAGCACAATATTTTGATTTTTTAAAAAATAAATTCTATGACAATAATTTAAACGAAATTATAAATGAACTATATAAAATAACTAATGTTTGGAGGAAAGATAATGTTTAAGAAAAATATTTTTTTAATTATGTTGATAATGCTTAATCTTTTAATATTAAGTGGATGCCAGCAAGAAAAATGTAAGGATAAGTGTACATTGTTTACTGATTATTTATATGAATCTATTTAATAAACATATATCACAACGCGAAGAGAATGATTGTGGAGTAGCATGTTTGCAAATGATTTTGCAATCTCAAAAGTATTACATTAGTTATTTAGAATTAAAAGAAATATTAAGGCCTGATATTAGTGGTATATCTATAAATAAAATAATTGAATTTTTATCAACAATAAATGTTGCAACTGATTGCTATATTGTAAATGATAAAGATGCTTTAAAAGATGATTTTAATAAAAAACAATTTCCTTGTATGGCTTTGTTAGAAAGAAACAATGGAAATCATTTTATTGTAATATACAAAATAACAAAAAATAAAATAATTTATTCTGATCCAGAAGAAAGCACATATACAATTTCAAAAAGCTTTGATATTGTAAATCAAATAAAATATATTTTTTTATTTGATTTTTCAAAATTGAAACAGACAAATAATAATCCTAAAATAAGTAAATTGTTTTATTATTTTAAAAATAAAAAAATGGATTTTTTAAAAGTTTCAATAGTAAATATTATTGCCTCTGCATTATCCTTTACAGTTTCGTTAGAAATGGGTTCATTTTTAGATAAATTGAAAATAAAAAATATATTAGATTTTAAGTTTTCAATATTGTATTTATTTCTAATTTTTTTGGTATGTATTATTAGTAAATCATTTATAGATTATATTAATGGTATTATTACCATAAATTTAAATAAAAAGATAGAAAATGATGTATACAAAAATATAGAGTATATAATTCTAAATCAACACTATGATTTTATGAAAAGTAATTCGGTTGGAGATGTAGTAGCACGTATTTCAGAATATATATTATCTATAAGAAATTTTTTTAGCGGGATGTGTGATTTTCTTTCAACTTTGTTTATATTGATTTTTTCTTTGATTTGGATGATCTGTATAAATGGGTATTTATCATTTATAGTTGTAATATCTATTTGTATTAATATATTTATCATTTATCATACAATATATAAATATACGTGTAAACAGTATTTGTCTTTAGAAAAACAATCGCATTATAATAAAGAACTAATTGAGATTCTTGATGGTTTTGATGCTATTAAAATGACAAATTCAGAAGAATATTTTTTATCGAAAATAAATTCAATTACAGATCAATGTATTTTAAGAAGAAAATCTCTAGAAAAATACTCTATATCGACAAATTTAGTAAGAATTTTTGTATTGATGTTTTTTGAAGTCACTGTATATTTTATTGGAACTTATTTTGTAAAAATAGGTTTACTGAGTAATGGACAGATTGCAACTTTTGGAATTATGCTTGGAATATTACAAAGTATGAGCTATAAATTTGTGGATTTTTACATTAACTATGTGAATTATTCTATTAATTTTAATAGGATTAATCAGATTATTAATTTTGCTAGAATAGATCATTCAAAAGAAAGTAATCAATTAAAGAAAGTTATGAAAATAGAATTTGCAAATTTTAATTTGTTTTATGATCGATTATTAATTGAGAATGATACTTTTACGTTTTTTAGCAATTTTATCATTATTAAAGGGGATAGTGGTTCTGGGAAAAGCAGCTTAGTAAGAACTATTGCTGAATTAAATAATAATTATGATGGAAGAATATTAATAAATGGCATAGATTTGACAAATTATGCCCAAGAAGAAATAAGTAAAAAAATAATTTACTTATCAAATAATGACACATTATTCACAGGATCAATTATAGATAACATTTGTTTAGGAAAGAAAATATTAAAAAAGACGATTATAGAAATATGTAAAGATTGCCAAATATTGGATGATATTTTAAAGCTGCCAAATAAATTTGATTATTATATTCGAGATATAAATAATTCCAAATTATCTACAGGTCAAAAACAAAGAATATCACTTGTTAGGGCACTATTGTTACAACCAGAAATATTAATTTTGGATGAGGCATTATCAAATATAGATTTAGAGAATAGAAATAAAATTATAGAGGCACTAAAAAAATATAATTGTATGAAAATAATTGTTACTCATGATAATTTATTAATTAAAGATGCAACTTATTTTGAAATAAATAATAAAAAAATGATAGGAGTCAAAACCATTGAATGATAATATAAAATGTTTAGAAAAATTATTAAATATGTATGGAATTAATCAAAATATAGATAAAATAAGTTTAATTTCTAATTTATGTATTAAGAGAAATAATTTAATAGATATTTTGAATGAATTAAATATTGATTATATTATTTCAAATGAAATAGAGGAAAAGGGATTAATCATAACAGAAAAAAAATATTATTTTAAATATAAAGATAATGTTGAGGATGTTTTCGGAAATAAAATTCTTATAGGTGATATAAGAGGAGAGTATATTTTCTTAACTTTAAATAATAAAGTAAATAAAAATATCATTTCTCCAGATTTCTATAAAAAAGAAATAAGGAGAGAATTATGGGAAAATAAAGTATACATATCAGGATTTTCATTTGTTGAAATATTAAAAGTAGTGTTATTGTTTTTTGGATGTGTTTTTATTAGAACGTTATTTGATGCATATTTGAAAGTTGAAAATTATGAAATATTATTTGTAAGTTTAATTATCATTATTATTTTTCTAGGATTATTATATGTTTTTAATGAAATTGCAAATGCTATTATAAGGTGTTTTAAGAAAAAATTATTTATAAGCGGCAAAGAAAATGATAATAATATAAAAATAATTTGTACTTTATTTTCATTTCCTTTTACAGCTATTTTAATGTTTTATTTATCGTCATATATTAATATTTATTTTTTTAAAAGCATGGTAATATGTTTTGTTATTGATTTGTTAATATATAAACTTTTATATGATATTTTAGAAAAAAGTATTATTACAATAAATAGAAATGTATTAATAGTTCTTAATATAATATTTAATTTTTTGATAATTATGACACTTCTTTTTAATTTTTATGTACTTTGTAGTTTATATGAGAAAAAATTGATAAGCATTGGGATTATAATTATTGGCCTAATTTATGATATATATTTAAATATGCATTTCATAGATCCAATATTAACTATAAAAAGCCTTAAAGAGTATATTTTAATTTTAGAAAATAATATTTTAAAAAAGGCAAATTCAAAAACAAAACATATTAATTTGAATTATTTGGACGAAGTAACTTTAAGTATGAAATGTCTAAAAGAGAAAAGTAAGAGAATTGTAATTAATAATTGTGAAAATATCTTGTTTATTGGAAAAAATAAAAAAGATATGTTGAAGTTGAGAAATGTCCTAAATGGAAATGAAACATATGATATAAGTATTAATATTAATAATCAGGAATTATCATCAATAAATACAGATGAAAGATTATTCTGTATTGACATATTAGACACGAATAAATTAAAAAAGAGACCAGAATTCACAAATTGCTTAAAAACAGATTTGAATTATTTATTTGATATATTTAATTTAGATAATAGATCTTTATTATATATAAATAACAATTACAGTCGATTTGAAAAATCAATTAAGATAAAATTACATTTAATGTCTGATTTAATAAATAATAAAAAAGTAGTTGTATTATATTCTTTGTCAAAATATTTTAATTATGATGAACTGCAAGATATATTAATGATTTGTTCAAAATTAGGAACAACAGTAATAGGAATAGAGAATAATGAAAATTTGAGTGAGTTATGGAACAAAGTTATTGATTATAATTTTTAATATAATGCTATTTAATAATAGAATAGAAAGGAAATTATATGAAAAAGAAGAAATTATTAATAAATATATTACTAATATTTGTGTGCTTTTTTTTAGCAAGTGATATATATAGCGAAGTATCCACATATTCAAATTATTATAAGAGTATTAGGTCGGATAGGATAAATGAAATTATAGAAGTAAACAATAGGGTATTTATACTATATTATAAAGTAAGTTGTTTACCTTGCTCATCATTAAAAGAAAAATTAAATGATATTATAAAAAAACAGAAAATAAAGAATATTTATGCAGTAGATATAGAGGACGATTATTTTTCTGATTTATCAAATATTACAATAAAATCAACGCCAACAATGATTTTATATAAAGATAAAAAAGAAGTTAAAAGGATAGAAGAAAATGTTTCAAAACAAAAATTATTAGAGTTTCTGAAATAAAATCAAATTTTGTATGCGCTACGATTATTCATAAATTACTTTATATCAAAAGGAGTATACAAATCACATAAAACTATGGATGCTGATAAAAATAAATAGAAAGGAGAAAAGTACTGTGAATACTTATTTATGGTATGAAAAAAAGAATATGAAACAATTAATTAAAAAAATAATGGTTTTATTTGTTATGTTGTTTTTATTTACGGGTTGTATAAATAATAAAAATGACAAAAAAAATAAAATAACAAGTTATTTGGATACAATTAATATGGAAGATTTTGAAAAAATGCAGAGAGATAATAAGACATTTTTAGTTTATGTAGGTAGACCAACATGCGAAGATTGTCAATTGTTTGAAGATAGATTTCTTGAAGATATTAAAGACATGGAAGACTTTAAAAAAATAAAATATTTTGATGTAACGGGAATTCATGAAAATAATGATGAATGGAATAGATTTAAACAAAAATATTCTATATATGGAACTCCGGCATTTATTTCTTTTGAAAAGGGAAAAATAAAAAATTCGTATGGTTGGACAAAAGATGGATTTGATTATGAAAAATTTAAAAAATGGCTTGAAAAAGAATTGTAAAATTGTATTGATAATATGCTTATTAATGGTAAGTTTTTGTATTTATAAAAAATCGGAAAATATTACTCTTTTTGAAAAAATTACTAATCAATATGAATTAAATAAAATTGAAAATAAAACAGATATTAAAACGTTCTACTTTTATAAAAATGACTGTAATATATGTAAAAAATACAAAAAAAATATTAATAAGTTAGTAAAAAAGGGTATTGAAATATATGGAATAGATCTATCTAATGACAAAATAAACAAAATAGAAGTTATAAATCAATATAATTTAAATGAAATTCCTACTCTTATTGTATTAAAAAATAAAAAAGTATTAACGAAAATAGAAGGATATAAAGAATATGGTTTTATATCAAAAAAAATTTTTAATATTATGCAGCATTCATAAAAAGTGATTTGTTAGAGAAAATGAAATGGATATAAAAGAGTTAGAAAGACAAGTTGGATTGTCACAAATGACTATACAATTGTATGAAAATGAGAAATTACTTAGCCCTAAAGAAATAGGGAAAAATAAAAAAAAATCCTACACAAGTGATGACATACAACGAATTAAGTTTATTAAATATTTGAGGGACCAAGGATTTTTATTGAGCGAAATAAAAAATATTATAAGTAATAAATCTAATATCATATGGAAAAATTATAGAAATATTAAAAGATAATTAAATAATAAAAAAGATAATGATTAGTATCTCCTCTAAAATATTGAATATTTTTTAAGGGAAAATTAGGATAATGTCTTGTCCTGATTTTCCTCCTTTTATTTGCTTTCTAATATTATTTTCTGCAAATTTTTTTGGAATCGCATATACGTTTGATTCTGTAGTTCATTTGCTGCGTAAGTTTCATGGTTTGCTTGATTATTCCACTCTAGTTGATTACTTATTCCGATTAGGTTGACCAAGTATTCCGACAGACCTGATCAACGTTATTTTTTATTAAATTCCGGTGGGATTGATCAATCGTTCCGATGAACTTGACCATCTAAGAATTTTGGTTGTTAGATATCAGCCAAAGCACTTATACAAAAGTTTACTAAGCTATCTTGCACTAAAAAATCGAGAACATAGGCTTGCTGAGTTGGGTATTACGCTAGCAGAAGACCACTTGTTACATTAGAAAAGACCATTCAATACGTTGAATAAGTACATTTTACCAAAATATTAAATATGTTTATAAAGTTGCTAGAATTTAAAATATTCTTCTTGCAATAATTTCCATAAATAAAATGATTAGATAAGAACTGTTAAAGTGTTAATCAAGTGAAGACATTGTATTAATGAAAATGACGACAATAAAATTTGCTTTTAAACATAGTTTGATTATTATTTATTTTTTCTTGCTCACATTGATTAATTTTCTTTAATATAAATCAATGTGAATATTTTATAGTTATTATGCTTATCTTCATTTTAATTTTATAAGAAAAGATATCTGCGTTATATGATTGATCAACTTAATTGGAACGGTTAGTCAAGTGTATCAAAATTGATGATCAAGACAAATCGGAATTATTGGTCAGCTATGCTATAATAATCAGTTTGCTTTAAAAATTAAACATGTCACTTGTATTGAATAAAATTTTCATTTCTTCCTTCATAGAATCCAGTGGTGGTATATCTGACATTTATCTGTGTAAAAGAATTGAGTATTTCTTCTTTCAAATTCCAAACATCTTTTTAACGTTATTCTTAATGATAAAAGAACTATAATTTAACAGTAAATCGATTATAAAATTGCAATAAAAAAGGAATGGCTCTACATCCAATGATAATTTAGAGGATACTCTTCTTAATGATTTACAGTGAACTTTAAGATTTAAATAATTTAATGTATCATGCTTAATAGAAATTCTTATCTTTTTTAGTATTTATGTTAAATAATAATTAAATTTTATTCATTAAATCCTTTTTTATGAGTTCATCTATTTTTGATATAGTTGATGGTTTTAAAGAGGATAAATCATATTTTAAATTGTTGTTTAATCCACATAAGTAATCTAAATCAATATTCAATTGCAGTGCCAAAGTTATTAAATTATCATAATTTGGAAATCTAGACCCATTTTCCCAACAAGCAATATTTGATCTACTTGTAAGACAGAGTGAAGCAAGTTGTACTTGAGTAAGTCCTCTTTTTTTTCTGATTTTTTTTAGCCTAGTAGATAATTGACTCATAATATCACCTCATAAAAATACTAGGTAAATAAATGTTGCAATAGGCGACAATGTTGCAAAATTATACATTTTTTGTATTTTATTTATTTTTTTTGCTTTTTATTCATATTTTGTAGTTTTTTATTAGAAAAATTAACTATAGTAAATATGAAGGAGGGATTATAATATGAAACAAAAACTACTAAATAAATTTTTTGCAGTTGTAGGTTTAATTGGAATTTCTTTTGCTTCTTCATTATCTATTATTGGGATGTATGAACCTGAAAAACCAAAAAGATATTTAAAATAAAATAGTAAAAAAGAAGTTATATAAAATCTATTTAATGGTTTTTATATAATTCTTTTTTATTGTTTAATTAAATATTGCCGAATTTTCATAATTTTATATTTATGATATAATCATTTAAGGTGGTGGTAATTTTATGAAAATAGTAATATGCGATGACGATGTTAATTTTTCAAGTTTAATCGCAGATGATTTTAAAAATTATTTCTATGGAAAAATAGATAATTTGGATATAACAATTATTAATCATAATTTTACTTTTTATACGGATTATCAAGTTGACATATGTTTTATGGATATAGACTTAATTAGTGAAAATGGAATTGAAATTATAAAAAAAATAAAACTTAAAAATAAGAATTTGATTACTATATTTATATCTTCTAGGGAAGATTTGGTTTTTGATACTTTTTCTGTTGAACCATTTCAATTTATTAGAAAAAATCATTATAAAAGTGATTTATATGATACATTTCAACAATTAGAATGGAAAATAAGCAACCAGTATGCAAAAATTATGATCCGTGACAATAAACGTTACATTCGGTTAGATGTAGAAGAAATAATATCTGTAATTTCAATTATGCATGATTTAATTATTAATACGGTTAATGGAACTTATTATTCTACTGGGACGTTAAAACATTTTTATGAAGAAAATAAGAATACAAGTTTAGTACAAATTCAAAAAAATATGATTATCAATATCGATAGAATATATGCTATTACGAAGAATAGTATTTTATATGAGGATGGAAAGGAATATGAAATAGGTAGAGTTTATAGGAATGATTTTAAGAGAAAATATGAGGAATATATTTATGATAATTGATTTAATTGCGACGATATTTGAAGAATTGATTTTATCAATGTCTATATCTTATTTTTTGAAAATTAGACATCAAGTATCATATGTTTTATTTACTTCTATGTTTTGTATTATCGAAACATATATCTTTTCTTTTTTTTATATAGATAACATTATACTTATTTTATTGGTGATTTTTACTCATTTGGTAGCACTATTATTAATAGATCATAGTAATTTTTTACAAAAGATATCAACTATTGTATTTTTTGTGTTTATTTTATTGTTTTCAAATTATATATCATTGTATATATTTTCTGTTTTGAATGATATTCCTGTAATAGAATTGAGAAAAAATGTACATATCTTTGGTTTCGCTGTTATTTTTTCAAAATTTTTGTTTGCTAGTTTTTCTTTATTTCTTTGTATGTACTTTAAAAAAGAAAATTATAATTTTTTAATTGAAAAATATGAAGTGATTATTGCTATAATTTTAGATATAATTTTTATTTTTACATTGCTAGGAGAAGCATTAGTATATGGAAACATGATAAATTCAGTTATACTAATCATTATGTTACAATTAATTGTTCTATCTATTTTAATTTGCTTACTTTATAACAAAATACAAATTGAAAATAGAGAAAAGATAGCATTAGTGAAGAAAAGTACTAAATTAGAATACTTGCGAATTAATAATGATAAAATTAGTCATATGTATGATACAGTTATTTCAAAAGAACATAATATGATTTATTTTTTAAGAAAATTAAAAATATTACTTAATGATGGAAAAATTGAAAATGAAAATATAACTAATTTAATAGACGTAGAAATAGAGAAAATCATCTCATACAAATTTATCTCTAATACAGGTAACCCTAATTTTGATATAGAAATATCTAATAAAATAAATATGCTAAAAGAAGAAGGTTTTGACTTAAAAATTATTCTAATGATAGGAAACGATTCTAGGATCAATAATACATATGTCATTGATAAGGTAAATCAATTTATAGATTTTATTTCCTTGTATTCAAAGACAAAAAAAATTGAATTGAGAATAAAACAGAAAAACAATGTATTGATTTTAAAAGGAATATCATCATATATTAATGATATTCCAAATGAATATAAAAAGAAGATATTAAATGGAGGGATAATAGAATCAATTAATGAAATGATTCTTTTAGATGATGATTACCAAAATAATAAAAGAAAATAATAACACTAGATATACATACGAAGTAATACAATATGGTTTAAAAGCAATTGCATTGAATTGTTTAAATATAATAACTATTTTAATAATAGGATTAATTAGCGGTAATTACTTTTTTTCATTTGTATTTTTAGTTAGTTTTATACCTTTAAGACTAGTATTAGGAGGATATCATTGTGATAGTGTTCTTAAATGTGAAATCTACTTTACTATTATTTATACCTTTATTCAGATAATAAATTCTATACCTTTAAAAAAAATAATAATTTTTCTTTTCTTTTTTTCTTTTTGTTTATTACTAGAAAAAATATTTAATGATAAATTGCATTTAACATCAAAAAGCATTTTAATATTGATAATATATGGAATTATTCTTATTGTTTTGAAAAATGATATTTACTATTTTTATATAGTATTATCTTCTTACACCTTAAATATTATATTAAGGATAATAAAAGATGATGCGGCAGAAGAAACTTTGTAGAAATTTAAAATCTGTTTTTATTTATGATAAAGGAGGGAATTTATGAACGAATATCTTGCGGAAAAAATTCTTAAAGAATATGAAATTAAATGTGAAAGTAATAAAAAATTTCCATATTTAATGCTCTTCAATACTGTTTTTGCATGCTTTTTTTTGGTTTTGTCATGCATTTATGTATTTGAAATGTTACTATCAGGCAAGCCAAGTTGTTGGTTTTATGTTTGCGGATTTTTTGTAATAGTTGTAATTTTAATAAGTCATATAGTTATGTCATTTAAATTACAAAAACAAATAAAAAATTTTCAGGATAATGGTAGTATGAATCAAATTATTTTACCTAATGAATATACTGCCTTTTTACAAAGAATTGGATCTTTAAAAGGAATTAATATTGAATTTATCAAGGATTGCTTTGCTGATAATTATATACGTAAAATTTATAATTATTTAACATTAATTGATATAATTAAAAAAAATGGAATAAACATTAGTGAAAAAGATAGCCTTGAAAAACTTTTGGTAGATGTAAAAAATCTTAGACCAAATGTAAATGAACATAAAACAAGCTTTCTAATACTCATTGTCGGAGTTATTAGTTATCCAGCACTTGATCCAGTTTACAAGTGTATAAGTAATGCTGTTTTAAAAAATATAAAAGAAGCAAATCTTATAGATGGTTTATTATCGTATGGGATAAATGTTTTTATTGTAATACTTATGATAATTTTTATTATATTTATTGCTTTGATTATAGATAAATTGTTTATTAGAGGCGATTATAATAAGAGAAATACTATTAATAATATGTTAGATAATATGGTTCTACTGATAAATCAAAGATAATGATTTAAAATACTATAGATCATGGATTCATTTCATGATCTTTTATTTTATATTAGAGCACCTCCAGTTTTAAATAAGAAAAATAAAAATTGGAGGTATTTATGAAATATAATTATGAAAAAGAAAAATTAAGATGGGAAAAAGAAAAATTATTAGAAGAAAAGTTATTAAAAAAAAACAATGTAAACCATGCGATTATAAATATGCTTATAAATTATGATTGGAATGATTTTAAAAGAGAACGAAGTTTTAGAACACATCAAAATGTAACAAAAGATGTGTTTTTTGATTTAAAAGCAACTTATGATGAAAAAGAGATAAATTCTATAAATGATTTAATGGATGAAATAGAAAACGAGAATTTATATAAGATTTTATCTAAAGAAGATGATATTACTTTAAAAATATTAGTTTATAAAATACAAGGATATTCAACTAAAGAAATTGCAAATATATTGGGTATAACAATAGATAATATTTATTACCGAATAAAAAAATTAAGAAAAAAAATAAAATAATTTACAAAATCACTTAATTTCATTGCCTTTATAGTGAAGGGTAAAAAACCTAAGAGTACATTGAAAACAGAATAGTAATATCGGTAACGTCACTTATATTTAAGCCCAATCATGAATACGCCATGACCAATATGTATTGAGAGCGAATAATATTTGATGGTAATCATAGGTGCTGCTATGAGGCGATGATAATATAAGAATATAATGATACGCATAGTGTTCGCATGAGTAATTAAATTTGCCGCACGCAAAACACTATTGAAGGTTAGAATCCTTTGAGAACATATAACGCCTTGAAGATTATGTGGGACTCGTGGAATTGCATAGCAAAGCAATCTACTGATATTACAATTAACTAAAAGCAACTTTACTGTTGCTTTTAGTCATACATAAAAAAAGAAGGTGATGAAATTGATAGAAAACATAGTAAGAGGAGAAATCTATATGGCTGATTTGGATCCATGTATAGGCAGTGAACAAGGTGGTATCAGACCTGTTGTGATTATTCAAAATAATACTGGCAATAGATTTAGTACAACTACTATTGTTGCACCGATTACAACAAAATTAGGCAAAGCATATTTACCAACACATTTGGTTATAAGTAAAAGAACAGGAATTTATAAAAAATCTATGATATTACTTGAACAAATAAGAATAATTGATAAAAGTCGGCTGTTAGAAAAACTAAGTATTTTAGAGGATCAGGAAATCGATTTAATGGATAGGTCTTTACGAATAAGTATTGGTTTAAATTAATGTACGATTAATAAATTTGCACATTTGTATGTGAATAAACATCTTAATAAACTAAAGGAGAAGTCAGAAAATGAATATAGTAAATGATTGGGAAAAACAAATTCTAACAGCACAGGATATTGCAAGAATTTTTAAATGCGGCAAGAATCTAGCTTATAAAATTATTGAAAGTGATGACATGAATGCTGTTAGGATTGGTTCGACAATACGAGTATCTATGAAATCTTTTAATGAATGGATTAATAATAAAGGTTTTCTTTTAAATAACGAAGAAACATTTGATAATCAAGTTTATACATTAGAAGAAATAAAAGATATCTTAAAAATTGGAAGAAATTCTTCTTATAATTTGTTAAATGAAAATTACTTTAAAATCATTAAACTAGGAAAAATTGTAAGAATATCTAAAAAATCATTTGATAACTGGCTTAATAAATAGAATTAGGAGGAACAAATGTGGAAATAACAAAAAGAAAGTACATTACTACGATTACTTACGACAAAATATGTAATGGAGTAAAAAATTCATGTAGAGAAAGCTTTTTTGATAAGAAATATGTCGATATTAGAGTAGATGAAATCAATAATTGTGAATATGATAAAGAATATAAGATAGATCAAAACACATTATTTTTAGATTTTATTGATATTTATTTAAAGAAAGTTTCTTTAAAGAAAGATACTTATAAAAAGTATGAATTTTATGTGAGTTTGACACGAAGATATATCATGGATTATTTTGAAGATATTTATATAAAGGATATAACACAAACATTTATTGAAAATTTAAGCACACAGGTAAATAACCAAGTTTCAAAGTTTGGTAATAAGGAAAAAGTAATCTCAAAAACATTAAAAAATGATATAAAGTTTTTCATAAATAAATTATTTAAATATGCTACGGATATGAATTTATATGATGTTAATCCTATGCAATATTATAAAGTACAAAATGATTCTAATCGTTATTTAGTTGAATGGGATTTTGATACTTTAAATACTATTTTTGAATTATGTAAAGGAACAAGATTACATATGTTCTTGCATTGTTTTTTTGGAACTGACTTGAAAATGAATGAAATTTTGGCTTTAAAATGGAATGACCTTTATATTGGTCATAAAAACATCAAAAAAAATAATTGTTATGCTGTAGTGAATAAAAAATTAAAAAGAAAAAAGATATCCTACATTAATGAACATAGAGAAAATATTATTAAGCAATTTGATCCAAAAATAAATGATGAGGGTAGTACTAGGCTTGTCATTTATAAAATTGAAAATAGTAAGAAAATCCATATTCCTATTAATGTAGCCAAAATGCTAATAAAATGGAAAAAAGTAGAAGGTAGAAAATATCAAATTTCCTATGAAGAATATGAAAATAATGACCTCGTTTTTTCACTGCTTAATGGTAAAGCGTGTGAAGATAGGATTATCAATAAAGAATTTGATAAATTAAAATATAAAAATAATTTACCAGATGTAAAGATGAGCAGGTTGGAATTCTTTTCTAAGGAAAGAATTATATATAAGGAAGAGGTAATGACTATTAGAGATTTTTATTACAGAACGTTATTTTATGATTATTCAGAATATTTTGAAATTGGATATATCAAAAGTGGATTATCGTATAATAACAATATAATACCTATAGGTACAAATTATCGAAGTGTGAATTTAAAAGATATAAACGTACCTAAGAAAAAGGAAATAGATTTATCAAAAATGATTTCATTAATAAAAAATAATTCAAGTTTATCAAATGAATTGACAAGTATACTCAAAGAGTAGAACTTGTCTTTTTTATAATCGCACGTTGGTTAAAACATAATGTTTTCCATAGAATATTGATATAGGAGGAGATAGTAATGGCATCAATTACAAATAGAAAAGGAAAATATTATGTTGTTTATTGGTTTGATTCATTTGATGGAAAAAGAAAACAAAAATGGGAGCAATGTGAAAACTATGAAGAGGCAATCTTTAAAAAGAAGAAGATAGAAGATGAAGTAAATAATCAAGTATTTCTTGCTCCAAGTAATCAAACAATCAGAGAATTTTTAGAAACATTTGTTGAATTATACGGTACAAAACATTGGGGATTTAATAATTATAAAGCTAATACAGGTTTATTGAATAACTATGTTTATCCACTTATAGGTGATAAAAAAATCCAATCATTTTCAACATTAAATGTCGACCAATATATTAATAAATTGACTAAAACTAAAAATGTGAATTATGGTGTAAGAAAAAATGCACCTCAATATGTATCGCCTAACACAATAAAATCAGTAGTAAAATTATTAAGATGTGCATGGCGACAAGCTCTTAGATGGGAAGTTGTAAAGAAAAATGTGTTCATTGATTGTAATTTACCTTATTGTGAATCTAAGGAAAGAGAAATATGGACAGCAACGGAAATACAGCATGCTTTAGAAATATGTGAAGATCAAATATTATATTTGTGCATAAACTTGTCCTTCTCTTGTTCACTGAGAATAGGTGAACTATTAGCACTTACTTGGGATAATGTGTTTATAGAAGATGAAGATTTTGAAAAAGACAATACCAGATTAATTATAGATAAACAATTTGTTAGAATTGATAAAGAAATGATAGGTGTTTTAACAAAGGATGAAATCTATAAACAATTTGATACACAACTAAAAAGAGAATGTAAAACAGTATTGGTTTTGAAATCACTTAAGATGAATGGTAAAGCAAGAACTGTGTGGATACCTCGAACAGTTGCTTATATGTTAAAAGAGTGGAAGAAAAAACAAAATGATATAAAAAAGAAACTTGGTAGTATCTATGATGATAACAATCTTGTTATTTGTTTTGAAGATGGAAATCCAATAGAAAAAACAAATATTGAAAAAAGATTTAAAAAGTTTATAAAAGTGAATAATCTACGAGAAGTAGTATTTCATTCTTTGCGACATTCAAGTGCAACTTATAAACTTAAATTAAGCAAAGGGGACATCAAAGCAACCCAAGGGGATACTGGTCATAAATCAGCCGATATGATAACTAAAAGATATGCACATATTATTGATGAAGATAGAAAAGTTAATGCTACAAAGTTTGAGGACGAATTCTACGCTTCTAAAGAAAATGAGGAAAAAGATGATGCATCAGAATTGTTGGATATACTAAAAAATAATGATGCATTAAGAGAACAATTAAAAAAAATGTTATCTTTATAAATGGACTACAGGTCCATTTTTTTCATTGAATTTAAGGCTAAATTACTATAAAATTATTAAAAACAAGGGTTTTCCTAACAATGGCTGTCATAAGTGAGTTCGAATCTAACCGAGGATGAATTAGAAAACATAGTAAAATCAAGGCTTTTGAAGGAATATTTCAAACGAGAAAATTTGATGTTTTCTAACAGATTTCTAACAAAGACATAAAAAAACAGCAAAAAATAGATAAAATTAGAAAAATTATAAGAGATCAAGAAATCTTCAAAAGTGTTGGTGTATATAGACTTTAAGGGATTGGAGAAAAAAATCAAACTAAAAAAATTGGTGGTTGTTAGCCTCCTAAGCGATAGATCGGGTGTTCGAATCACCTCGAGGACGCCATTATGATTAAAAAGTCTTGATTTTCTAAGACTTTTTTATTAATTATAATTTGGCAATAGAAGTGAAAATAATAAATAAAAATTGATAGAAAGAAATGTGTAATGTAGATGATTGTTTAAATAGTTCAATTAATTACAATAGATGAGGTTGAATATGATAATAGGTTTTTTATTTACTATAAAGGGTGCATTTAATATATTGAAGGGGTTAAACTATTTTATTTTCAAAGATAATTTTAAAATGATTCCTATGGAATTAACATCTGTATATAAATCACCTGTTAGTGTTCATGAAATTACGTATATGTATTGTTATCAATCTATTCATCAAGGAACGAATGTAAAATATAAAACCAAAGGACATGATTATAAAAAAG
>ERZ773103.1390-NODE-1390-length-25769-cov-6.216341_pt1 | contig 25769 bp, 23 predicted proteins | sample MGYA00511118_ERZ773103 | MGnify/ENA primary metagenome ERZ773103 (study PRJEB29015, sample SAMEA2737821) | human gut metagenome | biome: human gut; feature: human-associated habitat; material: faeces | place: China | collected 2012 ... | reverse complement strand
CCAATCGCCATCAACTCTGCCACTTTCGTAGGGATGCAGCTCGCCGGATTTCCAGGTGCTCTCGCTGCAACCGCAGGTTGTATCCTGCCAAGTTGTATCCTGGTTACGTTCCTTGCATGGCTGTACCTTCGCTACAAGAACGGAAATCTTATGAATGGAATCTTACAGACCTTGCGTCCTGCGGTGATTGCACTGATCGCGGCTGCAGGCGTGGATATTTTCATCTCCGCCGTATTTATAACTACGAAAATCAAAACCGCCTCCAGTATCCTGAAGACGGTTGATATTCCGCAATTATTACTATTTATCATCGCATTTTTGTTGCTTCGGAAAACGAAATGGAACCCTGTTTTCATTATGATCGGCTGTGGTATATGTGCTGTTTTATTAACCGGAATCCGAATGTTTCTATAGAATACCTGGTTATAAAAATATCTGATTATGAATATCTGGTTATGACTTGCTCATCGCCAGATGTTTTTTCTTGCGCCAGAAGTAATAAGGAATCAGACAGATCAATGCCGCACCCCACGCCAATGGATAACTGGTCAGCAGCACTTCTACCGTATGATACCTCGCAGTCACGATCAGGATCCACGGCAGTCTCACCAAGAATAATCCCGCAAATGTAAAGACTGTCGGCCAGAATACATCACCCATTCCTCTGAGTCCACCGGTCAGATTCTCTAACAAAATACTGATCAGATAACTCGGCACTAAAAACCGAAGCATATACACACCTATGCTGATCACGTTCGCATCCGTCGTAAATAAATGATACAGCGGCTCACAGAATACAAATAATACAAGCAAGATCACGCCATCAAACAAATAAGAAATTCCTATATTTACACGGATACTCTTATATACTCTGGACATCTTTTTCGCTCCATAATTCTGACCTGCAAAAGTCGTGACAGCTGCCCCGAGAGCACTCGCCACCGTCCAGAAAATCATATCTAGCTTTCCGTAGGCTGCCCATCCGGCTGCCGTATCCGTTCCGAAACTATTGACCACCGACTGAATGATAATATTGGTGATTCCATAAGCACATGCCTGAAGTGCCCCCGGGATTCCTATCCGAAGTTCACTTCTCAACATATTCATGTTCATCCGAAGCTGACTAAACTTCAGTTTCATTGCATCGTATGCTCTGGTCAGTGAATAAGTAACCAGCACCGCACTGACACATTGCGAGATCACCGTCGCGATCGCAGCTCCGGCTATTCCCATCTTAAGCACAATGACCATGAACATATCCAATACAATATTCATCACGCTGCAGACGATCAGATAAATGAGTGGTCTTCTGGAATCTCCGGCTGCACGCATGATCGCCGACCCCATATTGTAGATCAGGGTAAATATGATTCCCATGAAATAAATCCGCAGATATACCGTGGATGACTGCATCATATCTTCCGGCGTATTCATAACCCGCAAAAGCCACGGCGTAAGAAGCGTTCCTAATGTCGTCACGATCACACTAACTACGATTGAAAAAGTATATGCCGTGTGCAGTCCCGTATGAAGTTTTTCTCTGTCCTTTGCCCCATAATACTGAGCAATGATAACGGCCGCTCCATTTGAAAGTCCGTTAAAAAAAGTAACTACGATATTCGCCAGAACCGCCGCAGGGCCGCCGACACTGGCAAGTGCCTCTTTTCCCACAAAACGCCCGACAATGATTGTATCTACCGTCGTATACAACTGTTGTACCAACATTCCCAGCATGATCGGAAAGAAAAATATCAACAGTTGTTTCCAGATAACGCCCTCTGTAATTTCATTTTTCTCTAATTGATTCTCTGACATACCTTTTCCTTTTTGTATTTTCTTTTATTTAGCTCTTTTTTTGTTTCTTTCCTGAGAGTATCGGCATTACGATTGCAAGCATCGTTGTAAAACTTGCGATTCCACCAATATAATTACTGATCGGCTCCGCAATAAACACTCCATTTACCCCCATAAAATATGGCAGTATAACCGTCAGTGGCACTACGATCACTACTTTTCTGAGTAAACTGAAAAAGATCGCCTGTTTCGGGAATCCAAGTCCCACAAATGTTGACTGTCCACAGAACATGAATCCCATCATGAAGAATCCCGCAAAGAATAATTTCAGTGCCGGCACCGCAACTTCTGCCAATGCCTTCTCCGATGTAAACAATCCCACAAAGAATCCCGGGAAGAAATGTACCAGCGACCACGCCACGATCATATACCCCAATACCATCGTGCACGTAACTTTGATGCCTTTCTTAACCCTGTCATACTCTCCGGCTCCGAAGTTGAATCCCAGCACCGGCTTTGCACCCTCCGTGATACCATTTGCCGCCAGATTAAATATCTCACGCACTGAATTTAATATGGTCATCGCACCTACATACAGATCGCCGCCCCATCTTGCGAGCGTTGCATTGCAGGCGATCTGACTCAGACTGTTCGTAACACACATGATAAATCCCGAAGTTCCCAGTCCTACGATAGATCCGATCATCTTACCGTCATTTAATTTCATATCGCTTCTCCTAAGTGGAAACTGCACTTTCTTTCCATTCAGGAAACACAACACCCACAGACAGCTTGCAAACTGACTGATGACTGTTGCGATTGCGGCTCCTCTGACTCCCATATGTAATACAAAGATAAAAAACGGGTCCAAAATAATATTTAAAACCGCTCCGATACACACCGTGATCATTCCCGTTGTTCCAAATCCCTGTGCATTGATAAACAGGTTCATCCCCACACTGATCATTACGAACAATGTTCCCAGAAGATAAATCTGCAAATAAGCTGCCGCCGTCGGATAAGTCGCATCTGACGCTCCAAATGCATACAAGATCGGTTTCATAAAAATATAAAAAATTGCCATCAAAGCAATTCCCGTTAAGATCAATAATAAGAAACTGACATTCTCAAGTTTCGATGCCTGCTCTTCATCGCCGGCCCCTCTGGCAATCGACATCAGCGGTGCGCCTCCACCCGAGTACAACTGCGTAAATGCACTGACGATGGAAACGATCGGAAACACCAGTCCCACACCGATCAACGCCTGATCTGCGCCCTCGCTGATATGTCCCAGGTATACACGATCGACCAGGTTATACATCAGCTGTACCGCCTGCGCGATCGTCACCGGAACCGCCATGGACAGAATGTTCCTGACCATCGATCCCTGAGAAAAATCGCGTTCCTGTCTTTTATTTTCTTCCATTAAATACGCCTTCTTACTCTATAATTCTTCCAACTACTTTACCAATCTCTGTCTTCAACATATGATCAAGCCAGATACGTGTACTTCGTCCATTTCCCTCTCTAAATGGAGTTCCCTCCGGTAATGGATCTAATACTTTATTTTCGAACAATTCCATAGCTTTTTTCTTGCTGATACGTTCTTCTTCACGGGAAAGTTCGGAAGAACTTGTAAATCCTAATTTATTCTCAAGCATAATTTTATCCTCCTCTGTTATTTTATCAAACTTAAAACTGAAACTCAATTTATAATAATTTTTGCCATAAAAAGAGCTGTTCTCTCGCGGATTTTTCATCGTTCCACATAGTGTCGGCTATGTCTGAACTATTTTTATCTGTTTCTCTCAAGCCTTACAAACTACTTGACGCATAATTATACAAGCAATACTATTATATTAAAATATTTATTTTCTATAAAGACTATACGGGAGGAAACTATTATTAAAAATATAAATTAAAAAAAGTGGATTTACATTAGTAGAATTAATCGTTGTCTTGTCCATTCTTGCTATCCTTGCATCACTGCTCATTCCGGCTTTAACAGGATATATTAAAAAAGCTAAAAGTAAAAAGATTAGGAAAGAAGAGAAAATATGAAATATGATTTTGACCGCGTGATCGATCGGAGAGATACCGCCTGTGAGAAATATAGTTTTCTGAAAAAACATGGTCTGGACGAAGATGTACTCCCTATGTGGGTGGCGGATATGGATTTTGAGACTGTTCCGGAAATAAAGGAAAGACTTCGACAGATTACAGAACATGGCATCTATGGATATACAGGAAGAACAGATGCTTATAATGAAGCTGTAATCTCCTGGTTTTCCAGAAGATTTCAGTGGAAGATCGAAGAACGTTGGATTATCAGTACACCGGGTGTGGTATTTGCACTGGCCACAGCAGTTCGTACTTATACAGAACCTGGGGATGGCATATTGATCCAACAACCGGTCTATTATCCGTTTGAACGAGTGATCAGCAGGAATGGAAGAGTGCCTGTTATCAGTCGTCTGATCGGAGGAACAGAGCAATATGAAATGGATTTTATTGATATGGAACGTAAGATCCGGGAGCAGAATGTCAAAATGATGATCCTGTGTAGCCCACACAATCCGGTAGGACGCGTCTGGAAAAAAGAGGAACTGGAGCAGCTGGGGACTTTGTGTGAAACATATGGCGTGACCGTTGTGGTAGATGAAATTCACTGTGATTTTGTGAGAAAAGGCTATAAGCATGTGCCGTTTGGAACATTGGAACCTTTTGGAAAAAAGGCTGTGATCTGCACGGCACCGAGTAAGACCTTTAATCTGGCGGGATTGCAAGCTTCCAATATCATTATCGCAGATCCGGTCCTGCGGCGAAAATTTGTGACAGAGCTGAATGCCCAGGGCATGTTCGGCGCAGGGCTGTACGGACTGGCTGCCTGCCAGACTGCCTATGAGACCGGGGAGGAATGGCTGGAGCAGCTTCTGGATTATCTGGAAGGAAATTATCAGTATATCAAAACGTATCTTCAGGAGAAACTTCCCAAAGTACGTTTGACAGAATTGCAGGGAACCTATCTGATCTGGATGGATTTCCGTGCGTATGGTTACACCGATCAGGAGCTGAACCGGGTCATGCAGAAAGAAGCAAAGCTCTGGCTGGATGATGGTCCCATGTTCGGACAGGGCGGCAGTGGATTTATGCGGCTGAACCTGGCTGCACCGAAGAGTTTGGTGGAAGATGCCATGGAACGGCTGTATCATGCGTTTGGTCAGTTGTAAGTGGAAGCTTGATAAGTGCAAAAGGAACAGGCAGAACTATGTATCTGTGATTCTCAAGGCAACATCGGAGTATTAAAGAAATTTTTTAGGGTGTGTATGTTTATTTCTTATAAAAAAGCGGCATGAACAGCAGAGTAATTGTAAAAAATAGAAAAAAACAGGGTGTCAAGAAAAAATGCTTGACACCTGTTTGAGTTTTGTGGTAATCTATCTCAGGTGATAAGCGATGGAAAAAATTGCACAGCAGGGTTTTCTCTATGATTTCTATGGAGAACTGCTTACAGAGCATCAGAAACAGGTTTATGAGGATGTGGTATTAAATGACATGTCCTTGAGTGAGATCGCACAGGAATTTGGAATCAGCAGACAGGGTGTACATGATCTGATCAAGCGCTGCGATAAGATACTTCGTGGTTATGAAGAAAAATTACATCTTGTGGAGCGGTTTCTCCGGAGCAGAGAACGGATTGCCCGGATCTGTGAGCTGACAGATCATTATCAGGGAAATGTGGAGGCTGCCATGGATGAGATTCGGTCGATCTCCCACGAAATGTTGGAGGAGTTATAAGCATGGCATTTGACAGTTTATCAGAAAAACTGCAGAACGTATTCAAAAACCTGAGAAAAAAAGGCCGTCTGACAGAAGAAGATGTTAAGACAGCCCTGAAAGAAGTCAAAATGGCACTTCTGGAGGCCGATGTTAATTTCAAGGTAGTTAAGAAATTTATCAAGGCTGTACAGGAACGTGCAATTGGCGCTGATGTTATGAACGGTCTGAATCCGGGACAGATGGTCATCAAGATCGTAAACGAAGAGATGGTCAACCTGATGGGTTCAGAGACAACTGAGATTCAGTTGAAACCGGGAATCGCCATTACAGTCATCATGATGGTAGGCCTTCAGGGTGCAGGTAAGACTACCACCACAGCAAAGCTTGCCGGTAAGTTAAAACAGAAAGGCAAGAAACCATTGCTGGCAGCCTGTGACGTATATCGTCCGGCAGCGATCCAGCAGTTGCAGGTCAACGGAGAGAAACAGGGTGTGGAAGTATTTTCCATGGGAGATTCTCACAAACCTGTCAACATTGCGAAAGCAGCAGTGGAGCATGCATCCAAAAACGGAATGAATGTAGTCATTCTGGATACAGCCGGTCGTCTTCATGTAGATGAAGATATGATGGGCGAGCTGAAAGAGATCAAAGAGAATGTAGATGTGTCTCAGACCATTCTGGTGGTAGACGCCATGACAGGTCAGGATGCAGTGAATGTGGCAAGTACCTTTGATGAAAAGATCGGTATTGACGGTGTCATCCTTACAAAGTTGGATGGCGATACCCGAGGCGGTGCGGCATTATCAATCCGTGCAGTTACCGGTAAACCGATCCTGTATGCCGGCATGGGAGAGAAACTTTCCGACCTGGAACAGTTTTACCCGGATCGTATGGCATCCCGTATCCTTGGTATGGGAGATGTGCTTACTCTGATCGAGAAAGCGCAGGAAGAACTGGACGAGAGCAAGGCAGCAGATATGGAGAAACGTCTCCGGAAAGCGCAGTTTTCTTTCGATGATTATCTGGAGTCCATGAACCAGATGAAAAAAATGGGTGGACTGACCAGCATTCTTGGCATGATGCCGGGAATGGGTGGCGCACAGATGAAACAGATTGAAGATGCGATGGATGATAAGAAGATGGCTCGGATCGAGGCGATCATCTATTCCATGACTCCGGCAGAGCGAAGCGGGGATGCAGCATTGAATCCCAGCAGAAAGATACGAATTGCCAAAGGCGCAGGCGTAGAAGTGGCAGAAGTCAACCGTCTGGTCAAACAGTTTGAACAGGCCCGCAAGATGATGAAACAGATGGGCGGACAGGGAAAAGGCAAACGTGGTAAATTCGGTGGTTTTGGAGGATTAGGGGGAATGAAACTTCCCTTTTAACCTATAGAGTGCATAAGAAACGCACGGGGGCGGCGTTGTAACAAAGCCCCCACAGATAAAATCGAGGAGGTGAAAACAGATGGCAGTAAAAATCAGATTAAGAAGAATGGGACAGAAAAAAGCTCCTTTCTATAGAATCGTAGTTGCAGATTCCAGATCCCCGAGAGATGGAAGATTCATCGAAGAGATTGGATATTATGATCCGACTCAGGAACCGTCAGAGATCCGTGTAGATGAAGAAGCTGCTAAAAAATGGCTTGCAAACGGTGCACAGCCGACTCAGACAGTAGAAAAGATCTTCAAAACAGCTGGTATCGAAAAATAAGATTAGTGAGGTAAAGTGATGAAAGAATTAGTAGAAGTAATTGCAAGATCACTAGTCGATTACCCGGAAGAGGTTGCTGTGACAGAGACAGAGAAAGAAAAAGCTGTCGTTCTGGAACTTCATGTAGCGCAGTCTGACATGGGTAAGGTAATCGGTAAGCAGGGAAGAATTGCGAAAGCAATCCGTGCGGTAGTTAAAGCAGCCGCATCAAAAGAAGACAAAAAAGTAATTGTTGAGATCGTACAGTAGTAGATTATAACAATGAAGCTTATGAGAAGGGATATAGGTTACTATATCCCTTTATTCATAATGATGATTCTGGCTTTTATATATTGGTGGAAAATAATCTGCTGTATATCATCAATAAGAAATATATTGTAGTAGAAATAAGAAAACGTTTTGGACAAAGTAAGTAAACTCTGATGTCAAAATTTTATATAGATACAAGAAACAGGATAAGTCAGGTTAATAATAACAGGAGAAGATAAATGGAAGATGTTTTTCAGGTAGGAGTTATATCCACTACCCATGGAATCGCCGGAGAAGTAAAAGTATTTCCTACCACGGATGATATGAACCGTTTTAAGAAGCTGAAAGAAGTCATTCTTGATACCGGAAAAGAGACACAGCTGCTGCATATCCAACAGGTTCGTTTTTTTAAAAATATGGTCATTGTGAAATTCAAAGAGTTTCGGAGCATCAATGATGTGGAGCGTCTGCGGGGAAAAAGTCTCTATGTGACGAGAGAAAATGCTGTGAAACTGCAGAAGGACGAGTATTTTATTGCAGATATGATAGGCATTCAGGTTGTATCGGATGAAGGCGAAGACCTTGGCATCCTGCAGGATGTGATGCAGACTGGGGCAAATGATGTTTACGTTGTGGAAAAAGACGGAGAGGAACTGCTGATCCCGGCGATCAAAGACTGCATCCTTTCTGTGAATGTAGAAGAAGGAAAAATGGAAGTACATCTGCTTCCGGGATTGAGATAAGTATGAATTTTCATATATTAACATTATTTCCGGATATGATCCGGCAGGGATTGAATACAAGCATTATCGGAAGAGCAGTAGAGAACGGTCTGCTTTCTGTCAATGCAGTCAATATCCGGGATTATACGCTGGACAAACATAAAAAAGTAGATGATTATCCCTATGGCGGTGGTGCGGGCATGGTCATGCAGGCACAGCCGGTGTATGATGCCTGGCGTTCTGTGATGGAACAGATCGGTTATCATCCGAGATGTGTGTATCTGACGCCGCAGGGCAGGACGTTTAATCAGGATATGGCAAAAGATTTTGCAAAAGAAAAAGATTTGATCTTCCTGTGCGGTCATTATGAAGGTGTGGACGAACGTGTCTTAGAGGAGATTGTTACAGATTTTGTATCCATCGGCGATTATGTGCTGACCGGGGGAGAACTTCCAGCGATGGTCATGGCAGATGCAATCTCCCGTATGGTTCCGGGGGTGCTGACCAATGCAGAATCCGGTACCGGAGAATCCTTTGAAGGAAGCCTGTTGGAATATCCTCAGTACAGCCGGCCCCCGGTATGGAGAGACCGGGAAGTGCCGAAAGTCCTTTTGTCCGGAGATCATAAAAAAGTAGAAGCATGGCGCCATGAGCAGTCTGTTCTGAGGACGCTTGAGCATCGACCGGATCTGCTGGAGCATGCCAAGCTGGATCGTCAGGATGTAAAGAAAATCTTATCACATTTGAATGTTGAAAAATGATAATCAGTGGGAGTTGCTATATGATAAATGAGGAAGAAGGTAGTTTTCAATATAATCAGGATAATGAAGGCTGCCAGTCAGTGCATTAACGATATTATAGTAATTTTTACCTGTTACCGTTGTCATAGAATAACCAGGTAAGGTTTTAAGTAACACAAATGAAATCATCAGGAACAGACAATAAGAATCTACAAAAAAAGCATTGTTTTTAGTGAAAAAAGTTCTTGCATATCTATTGCAAATATGATAAAATTTTAAATCGTGAGAAAAGAAGAGATGGTCCTCTGTTACAGAATGTCATGTATTAAGAACATCCAAATATAGGAGGTCACAAAATGAACGCAACAGAAATTATCAAAAACATTGAGGCTGAACAGCTCAAAGCAGAAGCACCGGAGTTCCGTGTTGGTGATACTGTAAAAGTATACGCTAAGATTAAAGAGGGAAACCGTGAAAGAATCCAGGTTTTCGAAGGAACTGTATTAAAGAAACAGGGTGGAAGCAACCGTGAGACTTTCACTGTTCGTAAATTCTCTAATGGTGTAGGTGTTGAGAAAACTTGGCCGCTGCATTCCCCGAACGTTGAAAAGGTAGAAGTAATTCGCCGTGGTAAAGTAAGACGTGCAAAACTGAACTACCTGAGAGATCGTGTAGGTAAGAAAGCAAAAGTTAAAGAACTGGTAAAATAAGAAATAGCAATTTACGAGTGTTGGATATGGGAGATTTGCATGGCAAGTCTCCCATATCTGGTATGTGGAGGTACATATGAGATTCGGCCGAAGACACAGCGGACTGGATTTCCGCAGAAAACGTCGCAAAGTAGATCAGGGAACCGTTAAGAAAACAGCTGTCTTGGTAGTTGAGATCATTATCGTGATCGCACTGGCATTTTCCTTTGTGTACTGCCTTGGCATGAGCACCAGAGTGGCGGGAAATTCCATGGCATCTACCTTGAAAAATGGGGATAAGGTACTGATCAATCGTCTGGTCTATCAGATTACAGAACCGAAATCAAATGATGTGATCGCATTTTATCCAAATGGAAATGAGAAGACCCATCTGTATATCAAGCGTGTGGTTGGCGTTCCAGGAGACAAAGTCCAGATTACAGACGGCGAGATCTACGTCAATGGAAAAGCTTTTGACCAGAAAGATACAGAACCGATCGAGAGTGCCGGTCTGGCAGAAAATGAAATCACGCTGGGAGAGGACGAATATTTTGTGCTGGGAGACAACCGAAACAGCAGTGAAGACAGCAGATATGCCAACATTGGTAATATAAAGAAATCATATATCAAAGGAAAAGTATGGTTTCGCAGTGCGCCTTACCGGAGCATGGGCAAAGTTAAGTAAATCATGAGACAGGTATAAAATAAAGAAGATACATGAATTCTTTCAGGTGTGGTTACTTTTCAGAACGCATGGTTGCGGTTTGAAAAAAGCATTTTGCGGAATGATATACACCGCAATAGTTTGAAATAAGGTTACCGTAATCCCACTGTCTTTAGACAATTGGTAGTTCAACGTATACAGTAATGTAATAGAAAGCAGGTAAGAGAAAAATGCATTTTCAGTGGTATCCAGGTCATATGACCAAAGCAAAAAGACAGATGCAGGAAGACATCAAACTGATCGACCTGGTAATCGAGCTTGTAGATGCCCGGATTCCTTTAAGCAGCAGAAATCCGGATATTGATGAGCTTGGAAAAAATAAAGCCCGCCTGATCCTTTTAAATAAGGCAGATTTGGCATCTGAAGCGCAGAATCAGGAATGGTCTGCATGGTTTAAAGAGAAAGGCTTTTATGTCGTTCAGATCGATGCCAGAAGAAAAAACGGTATGAAGACGATCCAAAATGTAATTTTGGAAGCGTGTCAGGAAAAAATCGAGCGTGACCGCCGCAGAGGAATCAAAAATCGTCCGGTCAGAGCAATGGTCGTAGGTATTCCGAATGTGGGAAAATCCACTTTTATCAATACCTTTGCAGGAAAAGCCTGTGCCAAGACCGGAAACAAACCGGGTGTCACAAAGGGAAAACAGTGGATTCGCCTGAATAAAAATGTAGAACTTCTGGATACGCCGGGAATCCTCTGGCCGAAGTTTGATGATCAGATGGTGGGACTTCGTCTGGCACTGATCGGTTCCATCAAAGATGAGATACTGAATATCGATGAGCTGTCGCTGGAGCTGATTGAACTGCTTCAGCAACATTATCCGGGCATGCTAAAAGAGCGTTATGACATTGACGAGGCGCAGGATAAAGTAAAAGTGCTGGAGGCAATCGCAGTCAGCCGGAACTGCATGAAAAAAGGAAGCGAGATCGATTACAGCAAGGCAGCGGCGCTCGTGATCGATGATTTTCGCAGCGGACGGATCGGAAGGATCACGCTGGAGTTTCCGCAATAAAAAAGGATATGAACGAGAAAGGGATGCTGTTATGGCAGAAGAGAAAACAATCGGCGTCATAAAGGCAGAATTAAAGGCAGCGTCAGAGGAGATGCTGCCTTCTTTTATTTCTGCTTATGAGACAGATACAAGAAATGGTGTACAGACACTGGTAAGCCAGGCGAAAAAACGTCTGGAAAAGTTACAGAAAGAGATGGAGCGTATCGAAAAGCTGAAACGATACGAGCGCGCATATGGCGAAGACCATGCGTTTATCTGTGGCATTGATGAGGTGGGCCGTGGCCCACTGGCAGGTCCGGTGGTGGCAGGTGCCGTCATCTTACCGAAAGAATGTCACATTTTATACATTAACGATTCTAAAAAGCTCAGTGAAAAGAAACGGGAAGAATTGTATGATGTGATCATGGAACAGGCAGTAGCCGTAGGGATCGGTATGGCAAGTCCGCAGCGGATTGACGAGATCAACATTTTGCAGGCAACCTACGAGGCCATGCGTCAGGCAATCAGCAACCTGAAAGTACAGCCAGATCTTCTTTTAAACGATGCGGTAACTATTCCGGAAGTGGAGATCGAACAGGTTCCCATCATCAAAGGCGATGCAAAGAGCATTTCCATCGGAGCGGCGAGCATCGTGGCTAAAGTGACCAGAGACCGTCTCATGGTAGAATACGACGCCCTGATGCCGGAATATGGATTCGCTTCCAATAAAGGCTATGGTTCTGCCGCACATATCGAAGCACTGAAAAAATATGGGCCGACACCGATCCACAGACGGAGCTTTATTGGGCATTTTGTGGAAGTGTGATTTTTATCAAATTTATTATAAAGCAGCAAAAAAGCTCTGAAGAAACATTTTCATAACATCTTAATAGATGACAAGAAATTAGTTCTTCAGAGCTTTTTGGTTGTATAGCCCAATCCTGGCATATATTTTTATGCCTCTTTCGTTGCTTCCTGAATCTCGTGAATATATAGATTGATATGTTTTACCTGCACGATGCTCAGCGGATCTTCCTGCTCCAGGGAAGTCTGTTTGGAAGCGATATATTTCTTTGTGGTGTATTCCTCGCAGCCAACCCAGTAATTGATATAAGACGGGTCTTCGGCATCTTCTTCCAGTTCGATATACAGGCGGATATCCTGATCTTTACCGTCTTTTGCCGGGTAGTTCAGGTCAAAACGGCGCACGGTCTTTGTTGATTCCTCTTTGATGAACTGATTCAAATACTGTTCATCCATTGGATTCGGAATATACATGCTGTCTTTGGAAAGATTCTCAGAACCATTTAATGCTTCTACGGCGCCGGAAAGGATGCTCTGAATATCAAAAGGGCTTTCCTGAAAGGTTGATCCTGCCGGTTTTTCGGAAGAATTTTCGCTGGAAGCGTCCTGCTTTGCCTGCTGTTCTGAAATGAGTTTGGAGAGCATTTCAAGCTGCTCCGGATCTGTAATAGGGATTTCCATCTATTTTGTCCTCCTGAAAAATATTCTATCGTTATATCGCTATGTATGCCGTAAATATAGCATTGTTCAACGCTGATACACATTATACCACATCTGGTCTTTAGAAACTATTAAGAATTTGAACAGTAGCAAAGTCAATCGAAATCAGTTACAATAAAAAATATAAGACAGAGTTCAAAATGGACACAAATTGGGAAAAAGTATATGAATCCCTTATACTAAAAAGACGATAAAAGGATGAGGTAAGAGCAATGAATCAAAAATTTTGGAAGCGGTTCTGGATCATTGTGTGGATCGTATATGCCGTTCTGGAAATCGGCTGCCGTGCATTACAGCCGATTTTGCAAAACCACGGACTGGAATATCGGCAATATGTAACTTTTCTTTTGCTGGAACTTCTGTGGATGGTGCCACTGTTTTTCGGTCTGTTCTGGATTGTCTTTGCAAATTATCGTGGAATGATGCGCAAACAGCGCACTGGTTGGACTGGTCCTGGAATTGTGGCGTTTGTATTGTATCTCTTGGTACTGATCGCAGCACAGATTGTTATACTTGCAGCAAATGCGTGGAATGGGGATAAGGAGACCGTACAGGATCATGTGATCGTGGTAAATCAATATAATGGAATTGCCAGAAAAGGAACGGAAACTTATTACTGTGATCCGGTGGGACCTTTTTTACGGAAACCTTTTACCTGGGATGGCGAGAGGGAGAAGGCGCTTTTGGAAAGTCATTATGATATGAAATTCATGCTTGTGGAGAGTGAGATCGGGGAACGTAGCTATATTCCAGAAGATTATCCGGATATTCAGGTGCATATTACGACACAGATCCCGTTGCAGGATGATATGACAGATCAGCTGACGGCTGATATCTTTGAAAAGACCTATCGGGAGCAGGGGATGCAGACAAAATCTTCGCTTGGTATTCGGGGAGAGTCAGAAAGCATGTTTGTCAACGGAAATGGATTTTATCTGATCGCAGACAGTGAGGAAGCACTGAAATCCTGTGCACAGGATGCGGCTGTCCTGATTGAACAGGCATGTAAAGAAGATTATTTTAAAGACCACAGAGGTTATCTGATGTGCCGGCTGCAGTATGACGATGCAGAATACGATTATGTGAGACTTCCTTTTGGCACGGATACAGAGACGTATGGAACGTCGTTGATTGGTCGGCTATTTGGGTGGAGTACTGCCATTGATGGGGAATCTCTGGACACGCCGGATTACTATGCTACGTTTGTTAATGTTTGGCCGAAGCTGTCAACTACCTGGGAGGCATTAAAAGACCGGGTTGTTTATACATATGGTGTGGATGGAGCAGATATTGACGGAACAGGACAGGGCAATTCAGGAAATGCAGATTCGGATATTTTTTCTGATTCCGGAAACGAGACCGATCAGCAAATGCAGAATATTGAAGAAGCAGCAAAGCTTTTATACAAAGACCGGAAAGGAACAGAAGAAGGTTTTGTACTTTCCTATAATGCAAAAGGCATGCCATATGTGATCCTAGAAGAAACGAATACTGTCCAGGATGGACAAAATGCCGTGAAGCGTCAGATGCTGAATTATGACCGCATGTCAAAAAATGAGGAATGTTATTTGTTTTCTTATGAGGAAGAGATAACCGATTCGGAAGGAAATGCGCTTTCGGACAGCAGGATGCTGGATTATTATGCAGTCAATGTGCAAAGCCAGACGGTAACGGCATCCGGAAAGCATTCTTACAGTGATTCCGGAAATGCGGCATATCAGGAGGCAGCAGGAGAACCGTGATGAGTTTAGCAGAAAGAAGCAGAGGGAAAACGAAATAGGAAAAAAGTATTCAGAAGATCACGCAGGAAAAAGAGAGACAACAGAAAGTACATTAACTCCCGAAAAGAAAAGGGGTTATGAAGAAAATATTATAACAGACAGAAAATATGTGTGTGATAATCTGGAGGCGGGGAAGGAAGAAAGATATACAAGTGGCAAAAAACAGTATGGAAAGAAACAGAATACCAGGCAGATAGGCACTGCATATGAACAGCTTGCAGCAGACTATCTGAAAGCGCAGGGCTATGAGATACTGGAACACAATTTCCGCTGCGGGCTGGGCGAGATCGATCTGATCGCCAGGGAGGGAAACTATCTGGTATTTGTGGAAGTGAAATATCGCAGCCGGTCAGACTGTGGATATCCTTCCGATGCTGTAAACTACAAAAAGCAGGTGCGGATCTCCAATGGCGCAGCGTATTATCTGTGGAGAAATTATGACAGTATTCAGATACCGGTTCGATTCGATGTGGTGTCTATACAGGGAGAAACGGTTCAGTTGTATAAAGATGCGTTTCCCTACTGTGGACAGTTTTTTTAAACAGAAAATTAATAGGAACAGATGGATGTTATGGTGTATGCATAGTGGATACACTGTTCTACTGACAAGGCAGCAGCAATTATGATCAAAACTGTGCATAGTGCGGAGTGTCAGAAACTTGTGGAACTTATATCGGACAGGAAAATTGATATATTTGGATGCTTTTTGCAAAATGTTACTGTATTAAAAACTGAAAATGATGTATGATGATACTATTGCGGAAATATTATATGCAAGAACATGTGATACCGCAGAGAATGCGAAGATGATAAGGGGAATTATATGTCAGAATTCAGTGACAAATGTCGGGAGTACATTGAAAAAAGTCAGACAAATGTTTATCAGATGTCAAAAAAATCGGGATTGGATCGTACAACGCTTCAGAAAATGGTACAGGGAAAACGTCTGCCCGGTAAACAGTTTCTGGAAACTATGTGTGAATATCTGATATTAAATCAATCAGAAAAAGAGCAGCTGATGCGTCTTTACAGTATTGAAAAAATGGGGCGCAATGCATATGAATGTCGTCAGGAGGTACGTCAGCTGTTAGAAGATTTCCGATTTTTAAGAAATCAGTATCTGAAGACGCCTCATTATAAAAGCATACGTTTTGAACGGCTGTCAGAAATGGGTAAAAACAGGACGGTACATGATCTTCTGATCGAGTCTGATATCAGGGATGCGCTTCAGTTTATTATCTGTCAGGTCTACGAAGAAGAACAGCCGGGAAAAATCTATATGGATATGTTCGGATTGGTGTCAGTGGCATTGGAACAGATTGTTTATGAAGAGAGCAGTACGGGGAAAAAAGCTTCCTGCAGGCAGCTGGTCAGAATGGAGCGTACGGAAGCATCCAGTAGCGTGCAGGCAGGGGCGTTGAAAAATATCCACATGCTTCGGACGATTTTTCCTTTTGCATTGTCTTATACCGGGGATTATGAAGTCTATTATTTTTATGCAAAGACTTCAAGTTTGGAGCTTTCCTATGCATTATGGCCACATTATATTGTGACGGAGAAAAATATTGTTCTGATTTCCGGCGATGAAAAACGCGGAGTACTCATAGAAGATGAAAAACTAGCATACAGCTGTATCTGTGAGCTTGAACGTCAGAAAAAAGGGTATCGGAAGCTGCTTGCCTGTATGGGAAATGCAGAGCGGGGTCTAGAATATTATTCCACCAGGATCCGTCCGGAAAAATTTCTGATGTCTTACGAGACGACTCCCTGTGTAGCTGAACTAATAGCTCCGGTTCGTGAATATTTTTCGGAGTCAGAAAATGAGATGTATGCAAAATATATGGGGCTCTATGATAATATCGTGCCGGATACACAGAATGACAGAAAGACCATATATGGATTTTGGGGAATGGAAGAGTTTCTGTGTACAGGACATTTGCCGGAAATATATGGAAAATATGTTCCGGAAGTTCCACAGGAGCTGCGTAAACTTATGGTGGATGGATATCTGGAAGGCATGCATAAAAAGAGAAAATCGTATTTGCTGAAACACCAGGAAGAACATGAAGAAATGCGATATGCGTTAAATATTGAACTTTACGAGCCATGTACGGTAGTTTTTTTGTCAGTGGCAAAAGAATTTCCAATGGGAATCGTGGTTATAGAAGAGCCGGGGGTGTTCCGGGCTTTTCAGGATTATCTGGACAGTCTGATTGAAGATGAAGAGGTATTCAGCACGGCAGAGAGTACAGCGGAATTCCGAAAACGCTGTAACAGTATTTTGCAGAAATAAATAAGGGCACAATTAAGGGCACATATTGTTCGTCAGTGATAGAGACAGTACAATAAAAGTGAGAAAAAGCTTGTGACAGATGAAACGGGCTTGTTTTTGAAAATCGATCATATTGTGTATTACTGTAGGCTTATCCGTACTTTGAAACAGATTTGTCATGATATGGCAACTGTTCAGAGTGTTGCACAACCGATAGCTACAGATTGGGGTGTTATGAAAAATATTATATGACACAATAAGATACGATTGGCTGCAGTTGTATACGCGCTCAATATCCTTGCTGCAGACAAGTCAAAAACAAGAATCGTCTATCACATGCTTTTTTATTTTTGTGATTTAGGCACAGTAGGGGGCACAAAGAAACACGCCGTATCGTAGCCTTTTTTACTTAAAGAAGAAAGTTAGGAAAAGTGTTTCAAAGATATTTGGTTCAGAATGCTGTACAGACAGAAGACGACGTACAGAAGGAGCCGACAGGTAAGAAAATTTAAAATCTGCATGTGGATGGAAAAGTATCATTTATCTGTCATGATGAAAAGGAAAAGATATGAGATTTATAAGGAAAAGACGAAGCAGAGAAGATGTGATAAAAATAAAAGAACCACTCGGGATAAATGGACAGCGGGTTCCGTTACTGTATTTTCCGCTTCTTGAAGAAAATGGTTTGGTAAAACATTGTTTTACTACCCGGGAAGGCGGTGTCAGTCAGGAAATTTTCCGTTCCCTGAATCTGAGTTTTACCAGAGGGGACAGAGATGAGGATGTGATGGAAAATTACAAGATCCTTGCCAGCGCAATGGGGGTAGAGCTTGACCGTTTTGTATTAGCGGATCAGACCCATACCACAAATGTGCGTGTGGTCACAGAAACAGATGCCGGCAAAGGTCTGATGAAACCGATGGATTATCAGGATGTAGATGGATTGATCACGAACGTTCCGGGATTGGTGCTGTCTACTTTTTTCGCAGACTGTACACCATTGTATTTTGTGGATCCGGTACATAAAGCGATCGGAATGAGTCACTCCGGCTGGAGAGGAACAGTAGGACGTATGGGAAAAGTAACTCTGGATGCGATGGCAGAGGCCTATGGAACAAAGCCGGAAGATGTACTCTGCGCGATTGGTCCCTCCATCTGTCAGGATTGTTATGAAATCAGCCTGGATGTGGCGATACGGTTCTATCATGAGTTTCCAGATCATGGTTTTGATATTTTGCGGGATGAAGGAAATGGTAAATATAAGCTGGATCTCTGGAAAGCAAATGAGATTGTATTGCTGGAGGCAGGTGTTCTGCCGGAGCATCTGTCTGTGACGGACATTTGTACCTGTTGTAATGGACAGCTTTTGTTTTCACATCGTGCAACCCATGGAAAACGAGGCAATATGGGAGGCTTTCTTTGTCTGAATGATGGAGTGTAATGGTTCTATAAAAAAAGCAGATGGTTATCAGTATAACTTTTATGAAAAAAGGAAAGAATATCGAATTCTTTATGGTAAAGTGTGAGAGGACGCTTGTCTAGTGATTGCACGGACAACAGATGTTTGATATGATATATGAGAACACGGATCATAGTTGATTTTGCATCTTTTGTATATCTCGCAGGCGGAGAGCCGTATATATAAGAACGAAATCGGCAAGTGACAGGAGTTAAATTGTAGCTGTAGAAACAGCTGGGAAACAGGAGAATTAACATGGAAGGAAATGGAATGGAAGGTCTTGGTGAACGGATCCGCACGCTTGTAGAGGATGCGGTAGATTCACAGAACTTCAGGGAACTGAATGAAAATATTGCCAATGCGGTCAATCAGGGAAGCGAATATGTGCAAAATATCGTAAAGAGTGTGACTGATCCGTGGGTAAACAACGGACAGAAGACAAAGAAACCGATTCCTGCAAAACGTCTGTTTATCAAAGAACGGGGGTTGAATGTGGCCGGAATGGTGGCATTGATCTTTGGTATCGTTCTGACGATCATTTTTGGCATAATGCTGGCTTCCGGAATTGTAGTCATTGCCATGGCAGCGGCACCGGCAGCAGCGATCACGGGTCGTGTGCTTACGATCGTGGCAGCAGTGTTTGTTGTGATCGCAATTATCTGTATGGGATATGGTGGCAAACGGATCCAGCGTGTGGGACATTTTCATAAATATATAGCACTTTTGAAGGACAAGACATACAGCAATCTGAAAGATCTGGCTTCCGGGGCGCGTCTGACACAGGATATAGTGCGTAAGGATGTTATCTGGATGATTCAGAAACGCTGGTTTTTGGAAGGTCATTTGGACGATGCCCAGCAGTGTCTGATGCTTACCGATGAGATGTATCAGGAATACTGTCAGCTGAAAGAGCAGAATAAGCAGATCCAGGAAAAAGAACAGGCACGGAGACAGGAAAATGCTGCATTTGGCGCATCCAATCCAAAGGCACAGATGGTATTAGAAGATGGCGAACATATGCTTCAGGAACTGAGACATTATAATGATCTGATTCCAGGAGAAGCGATGTCTGCAAAGATTTCCCGTATGGAGGGACTGACCGGCAGGATCTTTGACCGTATCCGTCAGCATCCGGAGCAGGTAGATGAGATTGAAAAACTGATGAAGTATTATCTTCCTACTACGATGAAGCTGCTGTATGCATATACAGAGCTGGATTCACAGAATATTCCAGGGGAAAATATTGCAAATTCAAAGCATGAGATCGAGCAGACGTTGGATACGTTAAATGCAGCATTTGAGAAACTGCTGGACAGCCTGTTCCGGGATACGGCATGGGATGTATCTTCAGACATCAGTGTTTTGAACACGATGCTGGCACAGGAAGGGCTGAAAGATGATGGCTCAAATTTCAGACGGTAATAAAATGAAAACTAAGTAGGAGGTTTTACAATGAGTGAAGAAAGAGAATTTGATCAGACACCGGCGCCGACACTGACACTGGATCCTTTTGGAAGTACGATGGCTGCTACTGCACAGCCGCAGACAAAAGAAGAGATTCAGAAAAGTTTTGCGGGAGAAGGAGAACTGAGTCCGCAGGAGAGACAGCAGGTGGCACAGTTTGCTTCCAAGATCGATCTGAACAATTCCCAGATGATCTTGCAGTACGGAGCTGGAACACAGAAAAAAATGGCAGATTTTTCCGAGTCTGCGCTTAAGAATGTCCGTACAAAGGATATGGGGGAAGTGGGAGATCTTCTCAGCAGTGTAGTGGTAGAGCTGAAAAGCTTTGATGTGGAGGAAGAGGAGAAAGGTATCAAAGGCCTGTTCAAACGTTCTTCCAATCGTGTGACAGCCATGAAAGCGAAATATGACAAGGCAGAAGTCAATGTCAATAAGATCTGTGATGTTCTGGAAGGACATCAGGTACAGCTTCTGAAAGATATTGCTATGCTGGACAAGATGTATGACACCAACCTTACATACTTCAAAGAATTGTCTATGTATATTCTTGCAGGTAAAGAGAAACTGCAGGAAGTGAGGGATGGAGAACTGCAGCAGCTAATCCAGAAAGCACAGGCTTCCGGTCTGCCGGAGGATGCACAGGCAGCCAGAGATCTGGAAGACAAATGTACCAGATTCGAGAAAAAACTGTATGATCTGGAGCTGACACGGACGATTTCCATTCAGACAGCGCCGCAGATCCGGCTGGTTCAGAACAACGATACGATGATGGCAGAAAAGATCCAGTCTACCATTGTAAATACGATTCCGCTGTGGAAGAGCCAGATGGTGCTTGCTCTTGGCATTGCACACTCCACACAGGCGGCAAAAGCGCAGCGTGAGGTTTCTGATATGACCAATGAGCTGTTAAAGAAAAATGCTGCAACGCTCAAGACGGCGTCCATCGAGACAGCGAAAGAATCCGAGCGCGGCATTGTAGAGCTTGAGACATTAAAGAATACCAATGAGACGCTGATCTCCACACTGGATGAAGTAATGCAGATCCAGAAAGATGGGCGCCAGAAACGTCAGGATGCAGAAGTAGAGATTCAGAGACTGGAAAATGAGCTGAAGGAGAAATTGCTTCAGATTCAAAAATAAGACAGAGCGTATATAAAAAGATGATATATCAATAGCGAAGTATACAAAAAGTATATATAAGTAAAGGCACGGTTTTTGCCATAAATGTATTATGGTTAAAAATCGTGCCTTTACAATTATAAAAACAGGTCATCTATATAGATGTTATAAGTGCTTATGGTTAGAAATCATACGTCCATAAAATTACTGTTCTTTTATTGACAAGTTCAAAAGTTCAAAAAATCTTTACTAAATTCTGCGTAACCCTTCCCATACCAGCATTGCCAGCTCATGGGGGGCAAATTTTGACCATATTCGGAAGATCGGAGCAAAGATGCCCGGACAGGAGAATGGCAGCCACATCCGGTTGTGGAGCATGGACTGTTTTACCACGCGGCTGGATGTGGTAGACAGTGGAAAGTGATGCACCGCTGTGGGACGGCTGGTGCCGGTCTGGGTGGTGGCGATAAATTCCGTATCCCTGATCCAGTAAGGACATACACAGGTCAGATTGATATGTCGTGGAAACAGTTCCCAACGCAGGGCGCGGGAATAACTGCTGACAAACGCTTTGGAAGCGGCATATACATTTAACTGCTGCATCGGCTGAAAAGAAGCTACAGAAGAGATCTGCAGGATGCGTGCGCCACGCTGCATATAAGGCAGACAGATAAGAGTGACATCCATCATGGCCTTACAGTTTAACAGAACCATGGTGTCCTGTTCCCGGCGTGGGATGTCTGCATAATTTCCCTGTTTGCCAAAACCAGCGGCATTGATCAGAAACCGGATATCTGGTGCGTGCGCAGCGAGTTGCCGTTCCAGTTCTGTGAAGGATGTCTCCTGGGACAGATCCAGCGCAAAGATACGGCAGTGTGTGGATAATGTATCAGCCAGTTCCACCAGTCGTTCCTGTCGTCTTGCGATGATCCAGAATTCTTCCAACTGTTCCTTCTGATCCAGATAGCGGCAGTATTCCTGTCCAAGTCCACTGGAGGCACCGGTAATCACAGCAATTCGGCAGTGTTTGGCAGTGTCAGAAGCTGTGTGTAATTGGCTGGAATTATTTTGGTTGTTCAGTTGTTCCATAAAAAGCCTCCTTCATGGCAGGATGTATTAGAATCTTTCCTATACAATATAGACTGCCATATCTGTTTATAATCAGACAGCGTAAGGCGAAGTTCGCTTTACGCTGTCTGTTATTTTACATATTAAAAAACATTTAGTTATCTTCAGATTCATCTGCAGAAGTGGTGTATACCTGACGTTTTCTTGCCATTTCATCACTTTCCAGATACTCGTCGTAAGTTGTGATCTTATCAATCAGGGAACCGTTTGGAAGGATTTCCATGATACGGTTTGCTGTCGTCTGTACGATCTGATGGTCACGGGATGCAAAAAGGATGACACCCGGGAATTTGATCAGACCATTGTTCAGTGCGGTAATAGATTCCATATCCAGATGATCGGTCGGCTCGTCCAGAATCAGTACGTTAGATGCTTCAATCATCATACGGGAGAAGAGTACACGGACTTTTTCACCACCGGAGAGTACGCGCATTTTTTTTACACCATCCTCGCCCGGGAAAAGCATTCTTCCAAGAAATCCACGGACATAAGTGGCATCTTTAATCTCGGAGAACTGGGTCAGCCAGTCTACGATGATCATGTCTGTATCGAAGATTTCGGTATTGTCTTTCGGAAAATAGGACTGGCTTGTAGTTACGCCCCATTTGTAGCTTCCCTCATCTGGTTCCATTTCGCCGGTCAGAATTTTGAACAGTACGGTTTTTGCCTGTTCATTACCACCTACGAAAGCAACCTTGTCTTCTCTTCCGATAATGAAAGAAATGTTGTCCAGCACTTTTACTCCGTCGATTGTCTTTGAGAGATTTTCAACAGAAAGGACTTCATTTCCGATTTCACGCTCCGGGCGAAAGTCGATGTAGGGATATTTTCTGCTGGAGGGTTTGATCTCGTCCAGCTGAATTTTCTCCAGCGCTTTCTTTCTTGATGTAGCCTGTTTTGATTTGGAAGCATTTGCGGAGAAACGGGAGATGAATTCCTGTAACTCTTTGATTTTCTCTTCTTTCTTTTTGTTGGCTTCCTTCATCTGCTTGATCATCAGCTGACTGGACTCGTACCAGAAGTCATAGTTTCCGGCATATAACTGAATCTTTGCATAATCAATATCAGCGATGTGGGTACATACTTTATTCAGGAAATAGCGGTCGTGGGATACTACGATGACAGTATTGTCAAAGTTGATCAAGAATTCTTCCAGCCATGCGATCGCGTCCAGATCCAGGTTGTTGGTCGGCTCATCAAGAAGAAGGATGTCCGGGTTTCCGAACAGAGCCTGTGCCAGAAGTACTTTGACTTTCTGCGGACCGGTCAGGTCAGCCATCATGCTGTAGTGCAGATCTGTCTCTACACCAAGTCCGTTTAACAGGGTAGCGGCATCGGATTCTGCATTCCATCCGTCCATGTCGGCAAATTCTGCTTCCAGTTCGCTGGCACGGATACCGTCTGCATCTGTGAAATCCTCTTTCATGTAGATGGCATCTTTCTCTTTCATAATGTCATACAGGCGTTTGTTGCCCATGATAACTGTATCCAGAACGGTAAATGCGTCATATTTGAAGTGATCCTGCTGTAAGAAGGAGAGACGCTGTCCAGGGGTAATGGAGACATCTCCGTTGGTTGGTTCCAACTGCCCGGTCAGAATCTTTAAAAATGTAGATTTTCCGGCACCGTTTGCACCGATCAGACCATAGCAGTTGCCCTCGGTAAATTTGATATTTACGTCTTCGAATAAAGCTTTTTTACCGAGACGCAGTGTAATATTGTTTGCACTGATCATAAAAGTAAAATCCTTTCCTTAATTAAATTAATATACGATGATTGTTTGAAATTCTGTTTGATATCGGATGCCTGCATCTATTGATCCGAATACAGGTATAACCTAACTTATTTTACCTTATAATAATAAATTTTCAAGGGGAAAATTCGGAAAAGACGATTTCGGGAAGGGAAAAGACTGATTCAGGTATGAAAAACGTGGGTAACAGGGTTTTATATTAGTAATGACGATCGTTGAAAACTCCTGAAACGGTTAAAAAAATATCAAATTTTGTAGGACCAATTTTGAAAAAGTGACCGTTTATGACGGAGAAAAAGAAAAGACAGAAAAGCGTTTTTTTGAAAAGTTTTTAGAAAACCCTGGGTTTCTGAAAAAAATCTGAAATAAACCGTATTTTTACAGGAAAGGTGTATTCAAAAAAGTGCAAAATTGTGTTATAATGTCGTTGCTTTTTCACACTGGAGTAGTATGATAGGGAGTAGGAACTGTTAAGAATTTGACAACCTATTCTGACCCGTAAAAAGGGTCAACACGAGTAAACAAACAGGAGGGACTTTTGTATGAAACGTTCTATGAAAACCATGGATGGTAACCATGCAGCAGCACATGCTTCTTATGCATACACAGATGTTGCTGCAATCTACCCGATCACACCATCATCTGTTATGGCTGAAGCTACAGATGAGTGGGCAACACAGGGAAGAAAAAACATTTTTGGACAGACAGTAAAGATTACAGAGATGCAGTCTGAGGCTGGTGCAGCAGGTACTGTACACGGTTCTCTTGCAGCAGGAGCACTGACAACAACTTATACCGCTTCTCAGGGTCTGTTACTGATGATCCCGAATCTTTATAAAGTAGCCGGAGAAGGACTTCCGGGCGTATTTAACGTATCTGCACGTTGTGTAGCTACTCATGCGCTGAATATTTTTGGCGATCATTCTGACGTATATGCATGTCGTCAGACCGGATGTGCAATGCTTTGCGAATCATCCGTACAGGAAGTTATGGATTTGACTCCGGTTGCACATTGTTCAGCAATCAAAGGAAGACTTCCTTTCATCAACTTCTTCGACGGATTCCGTACTTCTCATGAGATCCAGAAGATCGAGACATGGGATTACGAAGATCTGAAAGACATGGTAGATCAGGATGCCATCAGAGCATACCGTGACAACTGCCTGAACCCGACACATCCGCGTGAGATGGGATCAGCTCAGAACCCGGATCTGTTCTTCCAGACAAGAGAGTCCTGCAACGGCACATACGACGCTATGCCGGCAATCGTTCAGGATTACATGGATAAAGTAAATGCCAAGATCGGAACAGATTACAAACTGTTCAACTACTACGGAGCTGCTGATGCTGAGCATATCATCATCGCAATGGGTTCTGTATGTGAGACAATCGATGAGACAATTGATTATCTGACAGCAAAAGGACAGAAAGTAGGTCTTGTAAAAGTTCGTCTGTACAGACCGTTCTGCGCATCTGCACTGATCGATGCAATACCGGATACTGTTAAGAAAATTTCTGTACTTGACAGAACAAAAGAGCCAGGTTCTCTTGGCGAGCCGCTGTACCTTGACGTAGTTGCAGCATTAAAAGGTACAAAATTTGATCAGGTTGAGATCTTCTCCGGACGTTATGGTCTTGGTTCTAAAGATACTACACCAGGTCAGATCATCGCTGTATACAACAATACAGAAAAACCGAGATTCACAATCGGTATCATTGATGATGTTACAAATCTTTCACTCGAAGTTAAAGAGCATCCGGTTACAACTCCGGAAGGTACGATCAGCTGCAAGTTCTGGGGACTTGGCGCAGATGGTACTGTAGGTGCTAATAAAAACTCCATCAAGATCATTGGTGACAACACAG
>ERZ773103.1389-NODE-1389-length-25776-cov-3.628475_pt1 | contig 25776 bp, 20 predicted proteins | sample MGYA00511118_ERZ773103 | MGnify/ENA primary metagenome ERZ773103 (study PRJEB29015, sample SAMEA2737821) | human gut metagenome | biome: human gut; feature: human-associated habitat; material: faeces | place: China | collected 2012 ... | reverse complement strand
GATTGAGAATACAAGCGATATATTAAAAGAATTACTGAATCAGCAGAAAACTAGATATTATCTTCCAAGTGATACCAAGGAATGTTTTTTCCCCGGCTGGGATCCTCTTTATGAAGCAGGAGATACATTATGGAAGAGTATTTTGAACATCAATAACACAGTTGATGCCAAAGAAGCATCGCGAAAGGGAAAACAGTCAGATAGCACGAGCGAACAGAAGAAGCGTTTGCAAGAGGCCAAAGATAATTACCTTTCATTGCTTCAATCCACACTAAAGATTAAAAAACGCCTTAAAGATGCAAAAAAGAAATAAATATCAGATTATGAAGAACCTGAGCATAGATTCAGCTCGCGCCGAATTGCGGTATCCATGCGCAAATGCGCTCCGGATGGGGCGAGGACGCATTGGGGGAAGCGGCCACCTCTTATACATGGCCCTCTGGATTGTCAATGTCCAGCAGGTATGATAGAATGAACCCAGAATAGATGCACATCCGCACGCTTCTGCGCTGGACCGTTGGGGTCGCAGGCAGGAGCTGAACCGCGGTGAGAGGAGGCCTGTCATGAGTGAGCGCACCCGCCTGTTCCGCCTGAAAGATCCCTATGACCTGCCTGCCGGGACAATCCCCAATTTTGTGTAACCGCCAAAAGCGGTGCAAATAGAGAAAAATTTATCATGGGCGGCAGACGGGTAAAACGGCTGCCGCCTTGTTAACAACATAACGCCAGCGAGAGGGGATGTCAAGACGAAGGCATTCATATCCCCTCTGCCATCGATCTGAACCGGCGTTACTCAGGCATGCGCTCGGCGAAATAAACGGCCATCTGCGCGTGGATCACACTCCAGTCCTGCCGCCGGCCGGTCCACTTCTTCGTGATGTCCATCATGGCCAGATACAGCATTTTCAGCAGGCTGTCGTCGGTGGGGAACACGGATTTGGCTTTTGTCACCTTGCGCAGCTGGCGGTTGAAGCCCTCAATGGCGTTGGTGGTATAAATCAGCCGCCGCACCTCCTGAGGGTACTTGAAATAGGTGCTCAGGTTTGCCCAGTTGTCCCGCCAGGACTGGGAGATTTTCGGATATTTCCGGTCCCAGTGCTCCCCGAAGGTATCCAGGGCATCCAGTGCCGCCTGCTCATCTACGGCAGCATAAACTGCCTTCAGATCAGTCATGAGCGCCTTTAAGTCCTTGTAGGACACATATTTACTGGAATTGCGCAGCTGGTGGATGATGCAGTTCTGAATTTCGGTTTGAGGAAAGGTTGCATGGATAGCCGCATCAAATCCGGCAAGGTTATCCGTGCAGGCGATGAAAATATCCTCCACACCACGGTTCCGCAGGCCGTTAAGCACGGTCGCCCAGAACTTGGCGCTCTCATTTTCGCCTACCCACATGCCCAGTACATCTTTCCGGCCATCCAGATCAATGCCTATGGCAATATACACCGCTTTCTTTACGATCTGCCCCTCGCTGCGGACATGGTAGTGGATGGCATCCAAAAATAACACGGCGTAGATGGACTCCAAAGGCCGCTGCTGCCATTCTTTGGCCACAGGCAGGATCTTGTCCGTGATCCGGCTGACCGTGCTGTCCGAGACCGAAATACCGTAAATATCCTGAATATGGGTCTCAATATCTCCGGTGGTCATCCCCTTGGCATACATCGACAGGATCTTTTCCTCGATATCCTGGCTGATGCTGGTCTGGTTCTTTTTCAGCACCTGCGGCTCAAACTCGCCTTTCCGGTCCCGAGGCACGGATACTTCTACGTCGCCAAAGCTCGTACGCAGCGTCTTACTGCTGTGCCCATTGCGGCTGTTATCCGTGTCCTTATTTTTATAGTCATACTTGCTGTAGCCCAGCTCGTCATCCAGTTCCGCCTCCAGGCCGTTCTCCATGAATTCGGCTATGGTCTCTTTAAATAAGCTCCGGATGTCTTCCATGCTGCCGATGTTCGCCATCTGCAGCAGTTCACGGATTTTTTCACGACGTGCATTTTCTTCCGGGGATTCTTTCTGGCCATATCTAAATCCTCCAATGTGGTGCTTCTATTCTACACCACATTGGAGGTTTACACAAATTTTGGGATGGTCTCTGTTTGGCACTGACAGCAGTTCAGCACGCCTTCCAAAGTCAAAAAAATGGCGCAGAATGCATCTGCGCCATTTCTTTTATCCAAATTTCCATCTATTTTGTACGATAGCATTCGCATTGATTCCATGAAACCGTTACATATTTTGTCCGCCATGACCACCGCAGCTGTGACCGCCTTCATTCTGGGCGTGGTCATGATGGCTGCAATGGACATCGGGATCATAGTCCAGATTTCCGGACAAAAGCGCCTGAACCGCTGCATCCGCCTCGCCTTTGGCGCCGCCATAGAGTCTGATGCCCGCATTGGCCAGTGCAATCTTCGCGCCGCCGCCAATTCCGCCGCAGATCAGGGTATCCACTCCCCGCTGCATCAAGAATCCCGCCAATGCCCCATGGCCGCTGCCTTCTGTTCCCACCACTTCCGTGCGAATCACGCTTCCGTCTGCTACCTCATAAATCTTAAACTGTTCTGTATGGCCAAAATGTTGAAAAATCTGGCCATTCTCATAAGTCACTGCAATTTTCATAATCGGTGCTCCTTTCAGTTTGTCCTTTTGTACTTGCTCCGGCAGGCATCGGCAGCAACGCCCGCACGAGGCATGCTCCCGTCCTCCACAAACTCGATAGTTACCGCCGGTAATCACCAGCCGCTTGCCATAAACCAGACAAGCCGCAATCTTGTGCCGTGCACCTTCATAGATTTCCTGCACTGTGGAGCGCGAAATATCCATCTGTGCCGCACATTGCCCATGGCTCTTTCCTTCCAAATCCACCAATCGGATTACCTCATATTCATCCAGCGTCAGCAGAATTGGATCATCCTCCCGCCCTACTTCCGGACTAAAGCAATCCACCTGCGGCATCTCGCAAATTCTACGGCATCGCTGCGGTCTTGGCATCATCTCGCCTCCTTATTTCCGGCATATACCGATTATACTACCATTCATCGAAAAAATCAACCACCTTCTCCGCCCGAATCCTCCATCCGTCTGAGTTCTTTGACCGTCTCCAGCAATCGCAGCACCTCTGCTGACGGCTCCATGGCATAGAGCAGTCCATAGGGGATTGGATAATCCCATTCCACCGGAATTGTCACCAGCGCCGGATGAACATCCCTCCAGCACTCTATGGTCAGCATCACCGATTGGCCGGCCTCGCAGCGATTAAACACCTCGATATCGTAAAATTGCGTGGTATCCTCGATCCGAATTTCCGGATGCCGTTGTATTTCGGCCCGAATCGCATCCACCACACGGGAATCCCCCCCGCTTCACCATCATTATGGTCTGACCATACAGATCGGCGATCGTCAGTCTTTTTTTCTGCGCCCCTACGCAAATGATTACAATTCCTGCATTGAGGAAGCGCAAAACGATCAGCGCCGGGATGCCCGGCCAGAATTAAAGTCCTATCCGGATTCTATCGCATCCTACGATGATATCTACTTGGGCTTTCCAAACTATTGGGGAACCATGCCCATGCCGGTTTTTACATTCCTTCAGCACTTTGATTTTTCCGGCAAGACCATCCATCCCTTCTGCACCCACGAAGGCAGCGGCCTTGGCCGAAGTCTTTCCGACATTCAGAGGCTGTGTCCAAAGGCCCTGATTGCACCCGCCCTGGCTATTTCCGGCACACATGCATCCCAGTCGTCTCCGCAAGTTCACCGCTGGCTGACGCAATCGCTGCATGCTCCATCCGCATCCCATTCACAACATAAAACTATATAGGAGGAATCAATTATGGTAAAGCAGACCGCAGGCCGAGATGCACTTGGGGAGTTTGCTCCCAAATTCGCCCAGCTCAATGACGATGTTCTCTTCGGTGAGGTATGGTCCCGAGAGGACAAGCTCTCTTTGAAGCTCCGCTCCATTGTCACCATTTCCGCATTGATCGGCAAGGGCATTGTCGACAGTTCTCTTCAATACCATCTCCAGAGCGCAAAAAATAACAGCGTCACCAAGACGGAGATGGCCGAGATTTTGACCCACATTGCCTTTTACGCAGGCTGGCCCAATGCATGGGCGGCTTTCAGAATGGCAAAGGATGTCTACGCCAATGTCAGCGAGGCGGAGGATCATGGCGGCTTCTTCGGTCTTGGTCAGGAGAACACAGGCTACGCCAAGTATTTCATCGGCAAAAGCTATCTCAATCCGCTGACGGATCCCGCAAAGACCGTTTTCATTGCCAACGTCACCTTTGAACCCGGCTGCCGGAACAACTGGCATGTCCACCACGCCTCCAAGGGCGGCGGTCAGCTGCTGATCTGTGTAGACGGCGAGGGCTGGCATCAGGAGGCAGGCAAGCCTGCCCAGAGCCTGAAGCCCGGCAATGTCGTAACGATCCCCGCTGAGGTAAAGCATTGGCACGGCGCCAAGAAGGGCAGCTGGTTCAGCCACTTGGCCGTAGAGGTTCCCGGCGAGAATACCTCTAATGAATGGCTGGAGCCAGTCACCGACGAGGCATACGCCCATCTGGAAGACTGAGCTTGTCCTTCCTATTTATAATGTGTCCCCGGCAGTGTCCAAAACCAGGCACTGCCGGGGATTTGTATGCTATGCTTCTCTCATTTGTTTTTGGATCCGAAGTCCTGTTGGTGTCACCGCAAGCCCTTCCTGCCCTGTCTCTCTGAGACAGGCGGGGAGCAGGTGGCCGATTCGCCGCATGGAGTCGATCACCTCATCCGGCGGAATGGCGCTGCGGATCCCTGCCAGCGCCATTTGAGACGCCACCACGGCATTCACCGCACCGGAGGCATTCCGCTTGATGCAAGGCACCTCCACCAGTCCAGCCACCGGGTCGCAGGTCAGCCCCAGCAGGCTCTTCATGGCCAAGGCCGCCGCATGGACAATGGTCTCTTCCGTCCCGCCATCCAGATAGGCCAGCGCCCCCGCCGCCATGGCGCTGGCGGACCCGATTTCCGCCTGACAGCCGCCTTCCGCTCCGGCGATGCTGGCACTCTCGGCGATCACCTCGCCAATGCCTGCCGCCACATACAGAGCCTCCACCAGCCGGTCCTCCTCCGCCTTCCGGCAGGATGCATAGCTCAGAAGCACCGCCGGGATCACCCCGCAGGAGCCCGCCGTTGGCGCAGCTACAATTCGCTTCATGCAGGCATTGGACTCCGCCATTTTCAGCGCCCGCTCCATGACCTCTGTCAGATAATCGCCCAAAAGCCGATTTTCCCGCTGCCGATAGGCCGCAAATTTCTCTCCGTCTCCCCCAGCCATACCGCTAGCAGACCGAAGCTTGGGGTCGTAGTCCCGATCCGCCGCCTGCATGGCCCGGTACATTTCCCTCATATCCTCAAAGGAGCGTTCCGGCGTTACGTCCCGCTCCCGGCAATCCTCCGCCCGGATCACCTGCCAGAATCGCAGATTCTCCTTTTCACACCGTGTTGTGATCTCCGTCAGCTGTGCAAATCCCATATTCACCCCTCCAAACTATAATATGTGACTTTTTCAATGCCTTCCAGATGCCGGAGCCATTGCAGTGCCTCCGCCGGCACCTCCTGGTCGCACTCCACCACCATCACCGCCCGGCTGCCCCGGCTGCTGCGGTAGAGCTGCAGGGTGGCAATATTCACATTTTCATGGAACAGCATCGTGGTCACCTGCGCCACATGGCCGGGTTGATCCTGATTGTGCACGATCAGTGTCGGAAGATCTCCGGAGAAATTTGCAGAAAGGCCGTCAATGCTGGCGATGTTGATCCTTCCGCCGCCGATGGATTCCCCCACCACTTCCAGCTGCCGGCCATTGACGCCGGTGAGCCGCAGCATTGCCGAATTGGGATGACCGTCCCGAAGCTCTGCAGTACCAAATTTCAGCTTCATACCGGCCTTCTGTGCCAGGGTCAGGCTGTCCGGGATCCGGCTGTCATCGGGATGCATCCCCATCAGCCCAGCCACTAGGGCCTTTTGGGTACCGTGTCCCTTGCCTGTAGCCAAAAACGAGCCGTATAGCAGGATCTCCGCACTGGCCACCGGCTCCCGCAGGAGCTTTCTTGCCACATAACCGATCTTGACCGCCCCCGCCGTATGTGAGCTGGACGGTCCCACCATGACCGGCCCAATGATGTCAAATAAATTCAATCCGACTCCTCCTTGCTTTGTTCCTCTGGATTCTATCATAACCGGAAGGAAAAAGCAAAGCCCCTGCCTCCATCCGTTCCCGCAGTCTTGTGAAAAGCTTTTGCAGAATTCATTCCATAGTTTCCCTCTATCAATCGTTCAGCGTTTTTCACAAAATTTTGCAGGAAATTTTCACCGCCTTCGTCCTGTCCACGGTGTGTGGACATTTGTTTTATCGTTTGTTCTCCATTGGCAAACATGCAGGAATTTGACGCAACAAATTCATTAAACTTCAAAAAAGCCGGGATTCCTCCAAAAAAATCAGTTGATTTTTGCAAGTTTGTTGCTGTATAATGTCTACATCCTTTGATTCATCATTTGATTACCGTGATGAAAATTTGAAGCGACAAGGAGTATGAAGAACATGAAATTCACCAAGAGAGCACTGGCCGCTGTGCTGTCCGCCGCCATGATGACCTGTGCATTCGCAGGCTGCGGCGATTCCGCCGCCTCCAGTGTAACTGCCGCTTCCGGCGAAGCCGCTGCTTCCACCGCAGCCGCAACCGGTGACAAGGTTGTTAAAATCGGTGTCTATGAGCCCGCTTCCGGCGACAACGGTGCCGGCGGTAAGCAGGAAACTCTGGGCATTCAGTACGCAAACAAGGTTCAGCCCACCGTTGAGATCGGCGGCGAGACCTATACCGTTCAGCTGGATATCGTAGATAACCAGTCCTCCACCGATAAGGGCCCCTCTGCTGCACAGCAGCTGGTTTCCGACGGCGTTTCCGTGGTACTGGGCTCCTACGGCTCTGCTGTTGCCATTGCCGCAGGCGATGTCTTTAAGAATGGCGGCGTGCCCGCCATCGGCGTTACCTGCACGAACCCTCAGGTCACCGAGGGCAACGACAACTACTTCCGTATCTGCTTCCTTGACCCCTTCCAGGGCACGGTTCTGGCAAACTTCGCCTATGGCGATCTGAAAGCCAAAAAGGCCTACTGCCTGTCCAAGCAGGGCGATGACTACTCTGCCGGTGTCTGCAACTACTTTGTTCAGGCATTCAAGGCACTGGGCGGCGAGGTCGTTGAAGAAGCCTTCCCCGATGGCAACTCCGACTTTACCTCTTATGTCACCAACGCCAAGAGTCAGGGCTGCGATGTATTCTTCGCCCCCGTTTCCATCGAGGCTGCCGCCAACATCATCAAGCAGGCACAGACTCAGGGGCTTGAGATCCCCATGCTGGCCAGCGACACCTGGGATTCCAATGTAGTGGCTGAAGCCGCAAAGGGCACCAACATGAACATCTATGTTACCACCTTCTATCAGGAGGGCGGCTCCCCTGACTTCGACTCCGGCATCAAGGAGTACATCAACTCTGATTCCACCGCTCTGGCCAACAACGGCGGCAACGATCAGCTGGCCGCAGTTTCCGCTATGGGCTATGACGCATACTTCGTAGCTCTGGAGGCACTGAAGGCTGCCGGTTCTACTGATCCTGCCGAAGTTCTGAAGGCACTGCCGAATGTTTCCTACACCGGCGTGACCGGTATCATCACCTTCGGAGAGAACGGCGATGCAAACCGTACTTCCGCCTTCATCAAGAAGTGCAATACCGAGACCGCCGCTTGGGAGCTCGTTCGTGAGCAGGGCGTAGAGTAATTCTTAACTTCACGGATTTTACCGGAGGCCCTGCGGGGTCTCCGGCTCACCCGTGAAAGGCATTCCTTACCACGCTGTTTGGGCTGCCTCGAAAGGAACCCCTGCTCCGGCCGGTCTCTTTCGAGACAGCTCAAATCTATCTATTAGGAGGTTTATCCATGAGTGTCGTCCTTCCCTACCTGTTGTCCGGCATTTCCGTCGGCGGTCAGTATGCACTGATTGCCATCGGCTATACCATGGTATATGGTATCCTGCGGCTCATCAACTTTGCCCACGGTGATGTGTTCATGGTAGCCGGTGTTATGATGGTCTATCTGTCCACGTCCCTGCCCCTGTACATCTCCATGCCCCTGATGCTGATCCTTACGGTCATCATCGGTTTTGCCATTGAGCGTGCGGCTTATAAGCCTCTGCGCTCCGCCCCCCGTATGTCCATTATGATCTCGGCCATTGGTGTAAGCTATCTGCTGCAGAATCTGGCTGCGTACATTACCGGTGGTCTGGCACAGCAGTACCCCACGATTCCCTTTATCTCCGATTCCGTCAACATCGGCCCCGCCACCACCAAGGTGGTTACGCTGGTCACTCCCTTCCTTGTTATTGCGCTGGTTTTCGCTCTGGTAATGCTCATCAACCATACAAAGATTGGTATGGCCATGCGTGCGGTTTCCAAGGATTATGACACTGCCCAGCTCATGGGCATCCGCATCAATGCCGTCATCAGCGCCACCTTTGTGATTGGCTCCTTCCTTGCCGCCATCGGTTCCGTGCTGTATTTCACCAACTACACCGCCGTTACCTATACCTCCGGCGCTATGCCCGGACTGAAGGCCTTCGTTGCTGCCGTATTCGGCGGCATCGGCTCCATCCCCGGCGCTGTGATCGGTGCTTTTATCATCGGCATCTGCGAAAACATCGTCAAGGGTCTGGAAGCTATGCTGGGCGTTGCGGGCATCAACATCAATCTTGGCCTTGCCGCCTTCTCCGATGCTGTGACCTTTGCTCTGCTCATTATCATCCTTGTGGTCAAGCCCACCGGCCTGTTCGGTGAGAAGGCCACCGAGAAAGTGTAAGGTGCGCCATGAGTAAACTTGAAAACAAGCGCGGCACACTGATTACCGCCGCAATTATCCTTGCGATCTTCCTGTTTGTCGGCATTGCCGAGCAGGCCGCCCCCTCCAGCTGGGATATGCTGTTTATGGTGCTGAAAAAGGGCTCCATCTATGCGCTGATCGGCGTTTCCATGAACCTGCTCAACGGTTTTACCGGTCTGTTCTCTCTGGGGCAGGCAGGCTTCATGCTGCTGGGCGCTTATACCTACGGTATCTTCACCATCCCTGTGGCAGATCGTGCCTCGGTCTATCAGTACTTTGACGGCGGTCTGGTGCAGTTCACGCTGCCCATTCCCATTGCACTGATTCTGGCCGGTCTTGTGGCCGCTGCCTTTGCATTTCTCATTGGCCTGCCGGTACTCCGGCTCAAGAGTGACTATCTTGCCATTGCAACGCTGGGCTTTGCGGAGATTATCCGCGCCATCTTCCAGTGGAACGTGCTGGGCCCCATCACCAACGGCTCCAACCTGCTGCGGAAGTTCCCGGTATTCCACTCCACCATTGCATATTTTCTGGTGGTGGGCCTCTGCGTTGCCGTGATCCTGCTGCTGATCAACTCTTCCTATGGCCGTGCCTTTAAGGCCATTCGAGAGGATGAGATCGCTGCCGAGGCCATGGGCATCAACCTTTCCCGCACCAAGATGCTCTCCTTCTGCATTTCTTCCTTCTTCGCAGGCATCGGCGGCGCTCTGCTGGCCATGTATCAGACCTCTGTGCAGGCCGCTATCTTCAAGTCTGCCATGACCTATGAAATTCTGCTGATCGTGGTCATCGGCGGCATTGGCTCCATCTCCGGTTCTATTATTGCATCGTTCCTGTATATCGCATGCAGTGAGTGGTGGCTCCGTTTTCTGGATCAGGAAACCATTCTCACCACTGCCAGCCGCACCAAATTTATCGTAGTCATGGCCATCATCTTTGCGCTGCTGCTGGCCGGAATGATTTATAAGATTGTAAAGCCCGGCGATAAAAAACGTACCCGCTTTATTGTCGGCGGCGGCATCTGTGCCGCAGTTCTGGGCTGGCTTGCCTACTTTGCAGCCACAGGACAGGCCAAGGTTCCCCTGCTGCGCAACGGCTTCCGTATGGTGGTGTTCTCCGTTATCATCATGATCATCGTGTTGTTCTTCAGCCGCGGCATCATGGGCACCAAGGAACTGCCCGACCTGTTTAAGAAGCGTGCAAAAACACCCAAGAAAGAGGAGGTAGCGAAATGAGCGAGAATATCCTTCATGTAGAAAACGTTACCATGCAGTTCGGCGGCGTTGTCGCTGTCAACAACCTCTCGCTGGATGTCAATAAGGGGGAGATCGTTGCATTGATCGGCCCCAACGGTGCAGGCAAGACAACCGCCTTTAACTGCATCACCGGCGTCTATGAGCCAACCAATGGCCTCGTCTCCTTTCAGGGAAAGACCATGCTGGAAAATCACCCCCAGGGCAAAATGAAGAAGCAGTACTTCGGTGAAAATGCAGGAAAGTACACCCATGTCATCAGCCCTACACCGGATAAGATCACCAAACTCGGCATTGCCCGTACCTTCCAGAATATTCGGCTGTTTTCTCAGCTGACGGTATTTGACAACGTTCTGATTGCAAAGCACATGCGTGCCAAGCACAATGTCTTCACCTCCACCTTCCGTCTGAGCTATAAAGAAGAAAAGCGCATGCGGGAGGAAACAGAAGCTCTTCTGGCAGAGCAGGATCTGCTCCACCTGAAGGACGAGATCGCCGGCTCTCTGCCCTACGGCATTCAGCGCCGTCTGGAGATTGCCCGTGCCCTTGCTACGGATCCCAAACTGCTGCTGCTGGATGAGCCTGCTGCCGGCATGAACCCGCAGGAGACTCAGGAGCTTACAGACTTTATCAAGGAGATCCGCGACAAATATGATTTGACTGTCTTTATGATCGAGCACCACATGGATCTGGTCATGCAGATCTCTGACCGTATCTATGTACTGGACTTCGGCAAGCTCATCGCCTCCGGCACGCCCGCCGAGGTACAGAGCAATCAGCGTGTCATTGACGCTTATCTGGGGGTGGGAAGCGATGCTTAAAATCGAAAATCTGATCGTAAATTACGGCGGCATTGAAGCCGTTAAGGGTGTCTCTCTGGAGGTGCCAGACGGTTCTATCATTACGCTGGTAGGCGCCAATGGCGCCGGCAAGTCTACTACCCTGCGTTCCATCGTCGGGCTGGTAAAGGCCCGCAGCGGCTCCATAACGCTGGACGGCGAGGAGCTTCTGGGGCAGGCCACCACCGATATCGTGTCCAAGGGCATCACGCTGGTGCCGGAGGGCCGCCATGTGTTCCCGGATATGACCGTGCTTGAAAACCTGAAGATCGGCGCTTACCTGCGGAAGGATAAGCTCAGTGATGATATTGAGCGGATCTACAACCTGTTTCCCCGTTTGAAGGAGCGCTCCTGGCAGGCCGCAGGTACGCTCTCCGGCGGCGAGCAGCAGATGCTGGCCGTTGGACGTGCCCTGATGTCCAAGCCCAAGATCATTATGATGGACGAGCCTTCTCTGGGTCTTGCGCCCATCATCGTACAGGGCATCTTCGATATCATTCAGCAGATCAACAGGGAGGGCACCACCGTCCTTCTGATCGAGCAGAATGCAAATATGGCCCTGAAGGTAGCCGACTATGGCTATGTCATGGAGACCGGCCGAATCTCTCTGACCGGCACCGGCACAGAGCTTTTGGCCAACGAGCAGGTAAAGGAGCTGTATCTGGGCAAATCCAAGCAGTAACCGATTTTAAGGCCCCGGCAAAGCGCCGGGGCCTTGGTCTGCCCGGAATTCCTTGACATATCTATAAAATCCGTTTATCATGAAAGAGAAAACATAAAATCGAGGAGAAACTATGGAACAATTTTTTATCGTACTGAACCAGATTGGGATCTTTTTGATCCTGATTATTTTTGGCATTCTTGCCGTAAAGTTCGGCATACTGGATGAGCACTCCCTTGGCAGTGTCTCCAAGCTGGTCATGCGCATGGCCCTGCCAGCCTATATTTTTATCAACACCGCTGAGGGCGCTACCCGGCAGGGACTTGCAGAAAGCCTTTTGGTCATTCCACTGGCCATTGCCCTGTACCTGATGCTGTTTTTACTGTCCCTGCTGCTGGAAAAGGTCTTCCAGCTCAAGGGGAACCGCAGCCATGTGTTTCGTGCCATTGTCATGTTTGGCAACGTTGGCTTCATGGGTATCCCGTTGGTGGTGGAGCTTTACCCGGATACAGCGCTGCTTTACATCTCTCTGTTCACCATTCTCGATCAGGGGCTGTTCTGGACCTACGGGGTCTCCCTTACCAAGCCTGTGTCGGATCAGAAAGAAAAAGTATCTCTCAAGAACCTGAAAAATCTCCTGAGCCCCGCACTGATTGCCATCGTCGGCGCCACCATTCTGGTGCTGCTGGACATCCACCTGCCCAAGCTGCTGATCACCACGCTGTCCAAGCTGGGCGCTTCCAGCATGCCCCTGTCGCTTTTATACATCGGCGGCATGCTCTCCATGACAGACGTTCGGAAGGTGCTTCGCTGCGGAGAGCTGTATGCGGAGATCGGCCTGAAAATGCTGGTGCTGCCTCTGGTATTTTTCATGGTGATGAAGCTGCTGAACGTACCGGCGGATATGGCTGGCACCATGACCTTTTTGACCGGTCTTCCGGCCATTAATATGGTGGCAATGCTGTCCAAAAACAACGGCTCCGACGGTGACTACGCCGTCTGTGCGGTCATGATGACCACCATTGCATGCCTGATCACCCTGCCGCTGGTCTCTCTGGGTCTGGTCATGCTGGCCTAAGCCCGCTTCTCTGGATTACTCTTGACTTTTATGCATTAGTGTGATAATTTTCATTCAATGACTGTCTGCCGTTTCGCTTAAAAAGGAAGGATTTTCAATGAAGATTGCTGTTGTTGGTATGGGCCTCATCGGCGGCTCTTTCTGCCGAGCCTTTCACCACTATACCCCGCACAAGGTACTGGGCACCACCCGGAATCACAAAACCGTAGAGTTTGCCCTTTCCGTGGGCGCCATTGACGAAGAGCTTACTGACCTCTCCGAACCGGATGTCACCTTTATTGCTCTGCCTCCCCAGGCCACGCTGGACTATCTGACTGCCCATGTGGGGGATTTCCGTCCCGGCTCCATTATTGCCGACATCTGCGGCGTCAAGGCCCCCATTGTAGATGCCGTGGATCAGCTCTACCATGACCACGGGGTTCACTACGTAGGCACCCATCCCATGGCCGGTAAGGAAACCGCCGGTTTTGCCAACTCCGATGTGGATATGTACAAAAACGCCAGCTACATCATTACCCCCACAGCGCTGACAGATCCTGCAGCACAGAAAACGCTGGAGGCTCTGGCCCGCTCCATCGGCTTTACACGCATTGAGATCACTGACCCCCATCGGCATGACACCATTATCTCCTACACCTCCCAGTTGGCCCATGTGGTATCTTCGGCTTATATCAAAAGCCCCACCTCTGCCCTGACGCTGGGCTTTACCGCAGGGAGCTTTCAGGATATGACCCGGGTGGCAAAGCTGGACCCCGATATGTGGACCTCCCTGTTTCATATGAACAAAGATCCTCTGCTCCGGGAAATCAACACCCTGCTCCATAACATCACCGTATTTCGGGATGCCCTTGCCGCCGATGATCTCTCTCAGGTCCGCGGGCTTTTGGATCAGGGCCGCATGCTCCGGGAAGAGGTGCTTCTGCGCCAGCATCAAAATGGTACGCTGGACGATTGATCATCTGCGCCATCATTCTTTGTCAGCAATTTTTGATAGTCCTCTGCATTTCTGTAGTCCGTCATGCAGGGGACTATTTGTATACATTTCACCATGTTTTACCCTCTATTTTGTCGATTCTCCCGCATTTCTCGCCTGCACCAAACCGGGAGCTAGCACAAATTGTTGTTATTTTGTATTTTTAATTTGTCAATTTATGCTGAGCGGTTGACAGGATTGTTTTCGTTTTGTATATTACAGGAGCTGGTATATTACCAAGTTATTAAGGAAATGAGGTAACCCAAAATGAAGAAACTTATGGCGCTTCTTCTGTCTATGGTTATGGTGCTGAGCCTGGCTGCCTGCGGCGGCAACACCGCAAGCTCTGCTGCGCCCGCCGAGTCCACCAAGACTGAGGAGGAAACCGATGCTCCTTCTGAGGCACCTGCGACTGCTGCTGCTCCCGCTGGTTCTGCTGAGGAAGGCTCTGCCGACGATATGGGCGGCACCGTAGCTGAAACTGTTGGAGATCCCTTCGAGGCAATGGCTGAGGATTATATCTCCTATCCTCTGGAGGGTGACAACACCATCTCCATGTGGTACTACATCCCCGGCTATCAGGACTTCATGGATTCCAACTACAGCTTCAATGCACTGAAAACTGCCGAAGCAGCTACCGGCGTAAAGCTGGAGTTCACTGAGGTCAGCGCTCAGTCTGCCAGCGAGCTCTTTAACGTAATGGTTGCCGGCGGCGACTATCCCGACCTGCTGCCCGTTATGGAGTACTACACCGGCGGTCTGGCAAAGGCCTACGAGGACGGCGTAATTGTTGACATCAACGACTACATGGACGACAACATGCCCAACTACCTGGCGGTTCGTGACTGCCTGGACGAGAAGACCGTAAAGGCTACCCTCACCGAGGATATGACCCTTGCCTTCTATCAGATCAAGGACGGCACCTACTCCGGCAACGGCCTTGTCTCCCGTGCAGACTGGATCAAGGCTCAGGGCGTTGAATTCTCCGGCGATGTGATCGGTCTGGACGAGTTCACCGATTATCTGCGCACCATTCATGACGCCTATAACTGCTCCAACACCGTCTACATGTATGGCGGCACCGTGGGCATTGAGGCTGCATTTGACACCGAGCTGCCCGTTCTGAAGGGCGACGGCTTCATGACCTCTGTTACCTCCGCAATCTTCCGCAAGGGCGATGAGGTTATGTCCGGCTGGACCACCGATGGCTATCGTGAGTATCTGGAATGGGTACTCCAGATGATGGACGAGGGCATCATGGCGAAGGACTTTATGTCTCTGGACACTGACCGCGGCGTTACCAATAGTCTGCAGGCTTCCGGCGCCATCGGCGTATGGGTGTCCAATGCCGATAAGATTACCGAAATCATCGACAGCTATGGCGCTGATTATCCCGATCTGGAAATCACCGCAATCCCCCGTGTTGCACAGGATCCCTCCGCTCAGTATGTGTGGAATGACGAGGCTGCTCTGGTTGCTACCAATGCCGGCTTCTCCCTGTCCTCCAACTGCAAGAACCCCGAGCTGGTTTGCCAGTGGGAGAACTACTTCTGGACCACTGACGGCTACTATCTTGGCAACTACGGCACCGAGGGCGAAAGCTACCATATGGACGGCGACACCCCCGTATTTGACTGGGATCAGCCCGTAACCGTAACTGGCCGTAACGCTCCCAACGCCGAGATGGCACAGCAGCTGTTCACCATGATCCGCTTTGCTTCCTTCTATGTGGACAACGACATGCTGCTGGCTACCTTCCCCCAGACCGGTCTGGATGCAGTTGATCTGTGGACCATCGACGGTTCCACCGACGACCGCAACTACCCCTCTGCTGTAAAGAACACCTTCACCACCGACGAGACCCTGGAGATCGCCAACTACGAGTCCGACCTCCTGACCTACGCTGCTGAGCAGTGCCTGAAGTTCCTGGACGGCTCCGTTGAGCTCAACGACGACACCTGGAACGAGTTCGTTGACACCTGCAACTCCATGGGTCTGCCCGAGATCATCGCCGTTTATCAGAACGCTTACGATGAGTATCAGGCTGGCGAGCGCTAATCTCTTCTAAACATTCGGACCACCCTTCGGGGTGGTCCTTTTTATTCCCGATCCATCCAAATTTCATGCAGAAGTTTCATGTCTTTGCGCAAATCTGCTCTGTTTTTCCATCTGAAAATCCAGTATAATAGATTTTACAAAACAGAGCACTGCATGATTTCAGGAGGTTTTTCCTATGAATAAAATCAAAATGACTACGCCGCTGGTGGAAATGGACGGCGATGAAATGACCCGGATTCTCTGGAAAGAGATCAAAGAAAAGCTGCTTCTCCCCTTTGTTGACCTGAACATCGAGTATTACGACCTCGGCCTGCCCCATCGGGATGAAACCCGGGATGCCGTCACGACGGAAGCTGCCGAAGCCTGCCGGAAATACGGAGTTGGCGTCAAATGCGCCACCATCACCCCCAACAAAGCCCGCATGACCGAATACAATCTCCACGAAATGTGGAAAAGCCCCAATGGCACCATTCGTGCCATTCTGGACGGAACGGTTTTCCGTGCGCCCATTGTGGTGGACGGGATCTCCCCGGTGGTAAAGACATGGAAGGCCCCCATCACCATCGCCCGTCACGCCTACGGGGATGTGTATAAGGCCACAGAAATGCGTGTGCCGCAGGGGAAAGCCGAGCTGGTATTTACCGATGCTGCCGGCAAAGAGACCCGTGAAACCATCTATGATTTTGAATGCAGCGGCGTTCTCACCGGGCAGTACAACAAGGATACCTCCATTGAATCCTTTGCCCGGAGCTGCTTTGCCTATGCCCTGTCCACCGGGCAGGATCTCTGGTTCTCCTGCAAGGATACCATTGCCAAGAAATATGATGGCACCTTCCGGGATATCTTCCAGCACCTCTACGACACGGAATATAAAGCACAGTTTGAGGAAAAGGGTCTTACCTACTTCTATACCCTGATCGACGATGCCATTGCCCGGGTTGTTCGCTCTCAGGGGGGCTTTATCTGGGCACTAAAGAACTATGACGGTGACGTCATGAGCGACATGGTCTCCACCGCCTTCGGCTCTCTGGCAATGATGACCTCCGTACTGGTAAGTCCTGAGGGCAATTATGAGTACGAGGCTGCCCACGGCACCGTCACCCGTCACTATTACAAATATCTGAAGGGTGAGGAAACCTCCACCAATCCAATTGCAACGATCTTTGCTTGGAGCGGTGCACTGCGGAAGCGGGGCGAAAAGGATAATCTCCCCGCCCTTACCGCCTTTGCCGATCATCTGAAAGCCGCCAGCCTTGGCGTCATTCAGGACGGCGTTATGACCGGTGACCTCTGCCAGCTCTGGGAAAAGGGCCCCGCAAAAAAGGTATCCTCTTCGGAGTTTCTGGACGCCATCGCCGAAAAGCTCCACGCAATCTATGGATGATCATTTCCCCAGCCTCCTGATTTTTACAGTCAGGAGGCTATTTTGTGGATAACTTTGCAGTTTTCCACACGGTTTTCCCGAGTTATTCACTTCTTCCACAGAGTTATCCACATACTTTTCTCCGATTCCACATAGTTTTCCACTTCCAATGTCCCGCCGCAGCTGTTATAATGGTTTCCATAAGCTGTTGTTTGAAGGAGCCATCTTCTCATGAAGCATAAATCTTCCTACTATACCATTCTCCTCCTGGCCGCAATCATCGGCTGTGTTCTCCGCTTCTGGAATCTCACCGCCGGAATTGACGCACAGGGCCTTCCGTACTCCGGCCACATTTCCGCCTATCTCATGGCGGGCTGGTGGGTTCTTTGCGCTTTGCTCTTTGCCGTGATCTCAAAGCTCCGTTCTGGGCTGTCCAGTGACCACAGCGTTCTCTATTGCGGCGGCTCCGGTGCTCTCCTCGGCTATCTGGGCGCAGGCTTTATTCTTATCTCTGCGCTGCTACGCTTTGTAGATGCGCTGACTGCCGGTCCCACCATGTCTGCTCCCATTATGCTTTTGCTGGGCCTGCTGGCCGGGATCTGCCTGATGATCGCCGCATATATGCGCAGCCACAGCCGTCCCACTGCACCGCCGCTGGAACTCCTGCCGGAACTCTATCTGGTGATCCAGTTGATTCTGAGCTTTAAGCATTGGAGCACGGATCCCATCATTCTGGATTACTGTGTCCTGCTTTTTGCCATGATTTTTGTGGTTCTGGCCTTTTACTATGGCACAGGCTTTCTCTTTGACAGCGGAAAACCCCGGCTTACGCTTTTCTTCTCCCTGTGTGCAGTCTTCTTTTCCGTCAGCGCAGTGCTGGATGGTGCCATGGATCACAATGCCGCCACAGCCACGGCTTATCTGGGCTTTATTCTCTGGCTTCTGCCCACCATGGGCTCCATTATCTCAGCCCCTGCTGTATCCGGTCAAAGCGAATAAACATATTCCACCCTGTCTATCAAAAACACCCCTGTGAAAGCATGAATCGCCTTCACAGGGGTGTCCGTTATCTTATGAAGATTGGCGGATCAAACCCGCTCCTTGGTCTCCTTCTGCACCTTTGCAATAAACTCATCCAGACCCATGGTGGTGCTGTCGCCAGTGTCACGGTTCCGAACGGTAACCGTACCGGCCTCAACCTCCTTGGCGCCAATGACCAGCATATAGGGCACCCGCTCCACCTGCTGGGCTTCACGGATCTTGTAGCCGATCTTCTCATTGCGCTCATCCAGCTCCGTGCGGATGCCGCTCATACGAATGGCGTCATAAACCTTTTTGGAGTATTCCATGCTCTTCTCGGAAACCGGCAGTACCTTTACCTGGGTGGGTGCCAGCCATACCGGGAACTTGCCTGCATAGTGCTCGGTGAGGATACCGATAAACCGCTCGATGGAGCCAAAGCATACGCGATGGATCATGATCGGCCGCTGCTTGCTGCCGTCCTCTGCGGTGTACTCCAGCTGGAAGTTCAGAGGCATCTGGAAGTCCAGCTGAATGGTGCCGCACTGCCATGTACGGCCAAGGCTGTCCCGCAGATGGAAGTCGATCTTGGGGCCGTAGAATGCGCCATCGCCCTCGTTGATGATATAGTCAAGGTCAAGGCTCTCCAGTGCATCCTTCAGGCCATTGGTTGCTGCCTCCCAGTCCTCATCGGAGCCCATGGAATCCTCCGGGCGGGTAGACAGCTCCATGAAGTAGTCAAAGCCGAACTTGCTGTATACCTCATTGATCAGATGGACAACGCCCTTGATCTCATCTGCGATCTGATCCGGGCGCATAAAGATATGCGCATCGTCCTGCGTAAAGCAGCGGACACGGAACAGACCGTGAAGTGCGCCGCGGAGCTCATGCCGGTGTACAATGCCCAGCTCACCGATCCGCAGAGGCAGCTCCCGATAGCTGTGGGGCTGAGAACGGTATACCATGACACCGCCGGGGCAGTTCATGGGCTTGATGCAGTAATCCTCCCCATCGATCTGGGTGGAATACATATTGTCCTTATAGTGATCCCAGTGGCCGGAGGTCTCCCACAGGTGGCGGTTCATAATCAGAGGGGTAGAAACCTCTACATAGCCGTCCCGGGTGTGAATCTCACGCCAGTAATCGATCAGTGCGTTTTTCAGGGCCATGCCCTTGGGCAGGAAGAAGGGGAAGCCGGGGCCTTCATCGCAGAGCATGAACAGGCCCATTTCCTTGCCAAGACGGCGGTGATCCCGCTTTTCAGCCTCTTCCATGAGCTTCAAATGCTCATCCAGCTCCGCCTGCGTCCGGAAAGCAATGCCGTTGATACGGGTCAGCATCTTATTGTTCTTGTCATTCTTCCAGTATGCGCCGGACTGCTGGGTGATCTTAAAAGCCTTCAGGGTCTTGGTGTAGGTCAGGTGGGGGCCAACACACATATCGATATACTCGCCCTGCTGATAGAATGTGATGGTGGCATCCTCAGGCAGATCGCCAATATGCTCTACCTTGTAGTCCTCCCCCCGGCTCTCCATCAGCGCAATGGCCTCGGCTCTGGGCAGCGCATAGGCCTTCAGAGGCAGGTTTTCCTTACAGATCTTCTTCATCTCCGCCTCAATGGCCTGAAGATCCTCATCCGTCAGCTTTTCCTCGCCCAGATCTACATCGTAGTAGAAGCCACGCTCAGTGGCGGGGCCATAGGCAAACTTGGCCTGAGGGTGCAGGCGCTTAATGGCCTGCGCCATCACATGGGCCGCAGTATGGCGGATCACATGGAGCTCCTGGTCCTTTTCGATCTCGCCCACATGGCCGTCGTTGTAAATCACCTTCATAGGGAAACATCTCCTTTAGAAAAATCAAAAAATAAAACCCTTATAAGCCCGAAGGCTCATAAGGGTGCAGTGCACGGTTCCACCTTATGGTTTCACTCATTGATCCTTAACGCGGAAATACGTCTGTGTTTTGTAAATACGCCCCACAGCAGCTCAGGACTGGTGTTCCCGCTCTCCCGTCATAAAGCACTTTCAGCCTCTGTGCCTCTCTCTGGAATCCGAAACAGCGGTACTGGTTCCGTCATTGCCTTGTAAGGGTATTGTAGCAATGTCGCTCTGTTTTGTCAATGGTCTGACCAAATTTTTCGGAGGGCACCCAAACGGATGCCCTACGAATCCATCACAGGCCATGCAGTAATGCTGTGCTACTTCTTTTTCTTTTTTGCAGCAGCCGCAGCGCCGAAGATGATCGCCAGCGCCACTACTCCCAGTGCCACGGCAATGACTACGGTTCCGCTTCCGCTTGAGTGCTCCGCCGCAGGCTCCTCCGGTACCGTCACCGGCTCCTGTGTGCGCTCCTGCGCCGCCGGGGTTTCCACCGGCTGCTGCGCCATCACCTCTGCCGGAGCCTCTGCCGAGTCCTCTTCCTGTGCTTCCGTCTCCTGAGGTTCCGCCCCCTTCACCAGGATCTGGCCTGTGTAGGTCTCCCCTGCCTCCGGCTCCAACGGCTGGCCATCCAGCGTAATTGCCCCACTGATCTCGCCGCCTGCTTCTACCGTCAGGCTTCTGAGGTTGGATTCTCCGGTGACATTCCACCGGGCACCCTCGCCCACTGTCAGCGCAACGCCGTAATCGGCGTCGAAGCTGCCGTCTACCACCCAATTCACTTCACCATACTGACTCCACCGGATGTTCCAGCTGTCCATGGTGCCGGAAACGATATTCCCGGTCAACGTGGCATTTTCCAGCTCCACTGTCATTCTCCGCTGATAATCCTCATGGAGAATATCTCCGGTAACCTCCATATCTTTCATGGTCACAGCCACAGGCTTCACCTGTTCGCCGTCTCCGGCGGCAAGGAAATTGCCCATGGAATCCGAATTGAGGACCGTATGTACAAGGACGCCGTTATAGCTCTCCATCTCCACATTTTTCAGCTGAATATCTGCCGAGGTGGAGCGGATCAGGAATACATCGCCGCTGACAGCTTCGATATATGCCCCCACGGCCTCCCCGTAATCGTGATAATCCTTGGTGGATTTCAGATCATCGTCTGTCCCAAGGAAGGTATTCTCCGCATAAAACGTGCCGCAGTCCGCCGCCATAACGCCCTGCCCCATCATATCCGGCGCATGGATCATCACTGCGTTGCGCCCGCCCACGATGCGGGTATCGGTACTCACCGGACTTCCCTCATGGTACTGCATCACTTCGTCATCGGCGCTGTCGCTGTGATAGGCATGGATCTGGCCGCTCTTGGAAATAATGCAGCCGATCTCCGCCGCAGTAAGTCTGCTTCCATAGAGCCACACCCGGCAGTTGGTATCCGCATAGGTGGAATATCCCCCGTTCTGGGCCACACCCTCCGTATTATAGGCATACAAATCCAGCCCGTCACCGGTGGCCGAGTCCGTGGAAAGCGCCGCCCAGCCCTCAGCGGTACATACAGAGTCATAATAATAGGTCTTGGTAGCTCCAATAGAGAAATTCGCTCTGGCTGTACCGGAGATCAGCAGCGCCTCATTGGAAAATGGCTCCGAAACGCCCGCCGTATACTCGTTGCTGCCCGTAGAGGTCACCGTAGCGTGATTCACGATCAATGTTGCGTCATTATAGTTGGCCGTTACATAGCGCGCCGCACCGTCCACCGTCAGGTCGGAATCTGAAATATACAGGGTCGCACCATTGTCAAGATTCACTGCCGCACCGCCGGTATCATCGTCTGTGGCCTCCGTATCTACCCCTAACGCAATGCTGCTTTTTTGCAGTCGCACCACAGAATCGGAGCCTGATACCACCAGACCATTGAAGGTATAGTCCCCACTGGAAAGCTCCAGCCCGTCAATGGTAAGCATCCCGTCTCCTGCCTTGATCTGACCGGCATAGGCCCCCGGCTCATATTCCGCCGCTGTATCCTCCGCCCCGTTCGTAATCACAATGGCTGCATTGGTTGGTGCGCTGTCCCCGGGCGGCGGGCCGCCTGCCCCCATATCTCCACCCGGCGGCGGGCCCATCATCCCATCCGGCGGAGCCATATCCGCCGCCAGTGCCGCATAGCCCAAAGGAATCGTCAGACACAGGGCCATTGAAAGGAGCCTGATCCATTTCTTTCCCATCTTGCTTCCTCCTTTTTTCCAGTGGATTCTTTTTTCATTATACGGTATTTTCTGTGGGAAGAAAAGCAGAATTTAGTTTGGGATCGAACGAAATTCAAAACCTTAATTTGTCTAATTTACCGTTCAAAATATATCCAGCCTGTTCCATTTTTCTCATGGTCAAAAAATAGGCATGCCGCAAACGCAGCATGCCCATTTCCCTGATATTCCTTCACGCTCTGGCCCGGAACAACTCCTGCACCAGATTATTTTCCTTGGTAAGATCCGTCAGCACACAGCCGCAGAAGCCCGGCTGTGGCTGATAACATCTCAGCTGCATATACTTGCCTGAGCCCTCCAGCACATCCTCGATCACTCGGGAACCGCCATGAATGGCCACATCCGCAAAAATTGCCATCCATCTGGGGTTCCCCACATTGCTCAGCTTCAATACCGACTGATCCAGCGCCTCTTCCATGGTAACGCTCTCCAGCCGTGCCATTTCCCTGCTGAGATACCGGATCCGGAAATCCACGCCGCCAGCTCCGTACACCAGCTCCATTACAAGCATGGGCATGGGCATGGGATCCAGCCACTGGCCCAGCACCTCTGCCGGACACACCACATGCTTTTCCTGCCGCGGCGCAGGTTTGGGCCGCTTGGGCATCCGATCCGACCGAACCCGACGCCGAAACTGTGTCCCGTCCATCATGGTGATCACGCCGTTTTTCTCCGATTCGATAAATTTCTTTGACACAATGATTCCGCGGTTGATATTGAGAAACGTATCCTCCGGCAGCTGCGCAAAGACATCCTTCAGGCTCTGATTGGTGCGCAGCACTGCACCGGAGCCCCGTGTGATCTTTGTTTTACGATCCTCCACCGTAATATAGGCAATATCATCAGCAGGAATCTGTGCCTTGCGATAGTCTGCGTGCACCGTCAGCACAGCCTTCATCGCTCCGCACTTCCCTTCCGTTGTTTTCACCTAAATTGTATCAGAGAAGATTTTTTATGTCAACCTTGAAACCAGATTTTTTCGATGCTTTTTTGCGCAGATTTTTCTCTTTCTGACACCGTCAGGACTGTGTTTCCACGCCGGCAATACTATGGGAAAACCTCCGCATTCCGAACTCCGGCCCGGTATAATCTTCCAGTGCGATCTCATAGGTCCCTGCCGGCTTTCCGTCTATGCCCGCCTCGACCCGTACGGTATCTCCATCTGCGCCAGGCATCAACTCCACGGAAGTCAGACTGACGGCAACTGCGGGCATATGAAACAGATAGTCTCCATTTTCACCCATACTCACCACCGGGTCTTCCTCTGTCACCGATGGGATCTGTCCGGAGAAGTCCGCAAATATGGCCTGCACAAAGACCTGTATATTCTCCTGCGTCACCCGGTAAACGCCTGATTGCTCCGTCTCCTCTGTAAGCTCATTGGGCGCAGTCATTCCCACCAGATAACCCACCGCACGCCAGAAGTACACCGGATCTTCCGGATCATACTTCAGTCCGTCCTGCCGGCACAGGATTACCGCTGCCAGCTGCTGATGAAATGCCCCATCCTCGCGCTCCTCCGGCATTGCCTCGCTTTCTTCGGCCGCCCCCATCTCCGTCTGCGCCGTCTGCGCCGCCAGCTCCGGCGACGCAACTGGTGCATTGCCAAAGGCCTCCTGCGGCGAAGCAGACGCCTCCACGCTTTCCGAAACAACCCTGCTGCCGCAGCCCGTTATGGTACAAATGCACGCAATGCACAGCAAAATTGCGATAACCTTTAATCTCATCGAACATACCTCCCCGGTTTATCTATGTGCACCATAACACAATCCATCGCAAAAAGCAATTCCCCCTGCATATCTTGTAGGAATAGACCGATCGTCTGCATTCTGACCGGGATTTTTTTCAAATCCCGCAGGTTTTTGTGCTTTTGCATAGTGCACGAAAATAAAATGCATTTCCCACAAAATTCAGCAAAAATGCAATTGACCATCTACCAAAATTGCAGTATAATGTGGTCATTACAGCAAGGGCGCTGTGAGGGACCCCCTCACGGCGCCTATTTTTTTGAATTCACCCGCACTGCGGAGAACTTAAAAAGGAGTAGATTAATATGGCAGCAAACACCAAGGACATCTACGGCTCCATGGTATTCAATGAGCATGTAATGAAGGAGCGCCTTCCCAGCGCCACCTACAAAAGCCTGAAGGCCACCATTGACGAGGGCAAGCCTTTGGATCTGGACGTGGCCAACGTGGTTGCCAGTGTTATGAAGGACTGGGCCATCGAAAAGGGCGCCACCCATTATACCCACTGGTTCCAGCCTCTCACCGGCATTACCTCCGAGAAGCACGATGGCTTTGTTTCCCCTATGGGCGATGGCACTGCCATTATGGAATTTAAGGGCAAGGAGCTGATTCAGGGCGAGCCTGACGCCTCTTCCTTCCCCTCCGGCGGCCTGCGTGCCACCTGTGAGGCCCGTGGCTACACGGCATGGGATCCCACCAGCTACGCCTTTGTAAAGGATGATGTTCTGTGCATCCCCACGACTTTCTGCTCCTATACCGGCGAGGCACTGGACAAGAAGACCCCTCTGCTCCGCTCCATGAAGGCCATTTCCACGGAGGCCTGCAAGGTTCTGAAGCTGTTCGGCAAAAACTATACCCATGTATCCTCCACCGTTGGCCCCGAGCAGGAGTATTTCCTGATCCGCAAGGAGGACTACGAGCAAAGAGAGGATCTGATTCTCACCGGCCGCACCCTGTTCGGTCACTCCGCCGCCAAGGGACAGGAGCTGGAGGAGCATTACTTTGGTGTAATTCGCCCTCAGGTCTCTGAATTTATGAAGGAGCTGGACGACGAGCTCTGGAAGCTGGGCGTCCCCGCCAGGACCAAGCACAACGAGGTAGCTCCCGCACAGCATGAGCTGGCTCCGATCTTTGATACCACCAATAAGGCCATTGACCACAACCTGCTGACCATGGAAATGATGAAGAAGGTCGCCGAGCGCCACGGCCTTGTGTGCCTGCTCCACGAGAAGCCCTTTGACGGTGTCAACGGCTCCGGCAAGCACAACAACTGGTCTCTGTCCGCAGGCAGCGAAAACCTGCTGGATCCCGGCGATACCCCCATGGATAACCTCCAGTTCCTGACCTTCCTGACCGCTGTCATCAAGGCGGTGGACGACTATCAGGATCTGCTCCGCACCACCGTTGCCTCCCCCGGAAATGACCATCGTCTGGGTGCCAACGAGGCTCCCCCGGCCATCATCTCGATCTTTGTGGGCGAGGAGCTGGAGGCTGTCATCGATGCCATTGCATCCGATTCTCCTTATGCCGGCCCCGTGAAGATGAAGATGGATCTGGGCGTGGATGTCCTGCCCAAGTTCAGCAAGGACACCACCGACCGCAACCGCACCTCTCCCTTTGCCTTTACCGGCAACAAGTTCGAGTTCCGTATGCCCGGCTCTGCTCAGAACCTGAGCGACTGCGACACCATCCTGAACACCGCTGTTGCCAAGGAGCTG
>ERZ773103.1387-NODE-1387-length-25801-cov-8.947875_pt1 | contig 25801 bp, 28 predicted proteins | sample MGYA00511118_ERZ773103 | MGnify/ENA primary metagenome ERZ773103 (study PRJEB29015, sample SAMEA2737821) | human gut metagenome | biome: human gut; feature: human-associated habitat; material: faeces | place: China | collected 2012 ... | reverse complement strand
ATGTCGCAAGCGACCGCCGCAGGCGCGAGAATGTGCCAAGGCACATTCTTTGTTCCATTGAGAATCTGGTAAAGAGCAATTGATACTTCAAACGTAAAGAAAGACAAAATAAATGCCCGCATAAAAGCGGGCACTTTTAGTTCTATAATAAATATTAACCTACAAACACGCAGTCTCTGTTAATTTCATTCAGACTGGATACGCCACACATCTTCATGGTATCTTCCAGTTCACTACCGATCTTTTCTATATAAGAGCGGACACCTTCTTTTTCACCACCATATACGGCAGTTACAAACGGTCTGGCAATAACAACTCCATCAGCACCAAGTGCAAGAGCTTTGAACACATCAGCACCACTGCGGATACCGCCGTCTACCAGAATCTTCATGGAATCGCCGACTGCATTTGCAATAGTCTCCAGAACTTCAGCTGTTGCCGGGCACTGATCTAATACGCGACCGCCATGATTGGATACGATGATTGCATCTGCACCGGCTTCTTTAGCTTTGAGTGCACCTTTGACGGTCATTATACCTTTTACAATGAATGGAGTACCGGCAAGCTTAATAATCTGGCGGAGTTCTTCGACCGTTTTGCTTCCGGCAGGTGGGTCAAGATTCTTCAGGAATGGAAGACCCGCTGCATCGATATCCATTGCTACGGCAAATGCTTTTGATGCGTGCACCAGATCCATTTTTTCTTTGATCGTGTCAAGATTCCATGGTTTTACCGTAGGAATGCCGATACCATCTGTTTTTTGAATAGCTTTGGTCGCGGCGACCATGACATTGCTGTCTATGCCGTCGCCAGTGAATGCTGCAATTCCGTATTCGGCACATGCAGATACGAGAATGTCATTATAGGTTACATCAGTTTGGCAATCACCGTAGTGCAGCTGTACGGCACCGACCGGTCCGGCAAAAAATGGATACTGAAATGTCTTGCCAAACAGTTCCAGACTGGTATCAACTGGTTTGTTCTCTGCGATTGTATCCATCTGTAAGCGGATTTCTTTCCATTTGTCATAGTTGCGGATGGCAGTATCGCCGATTCCTTTAGAACCAGGTCCCGGCATCTGGTTACGACAGGCTTTTCCGTTGCATTCAGGACAGGCTTTACAGTAGTTTCCGATTCGCTTTCTTGCCTGTTCGATACATTCTGAGTAATTCATGGTTTTCCTCCTTATTGTATGGTTAGTTTAAATGATTCATATTGCATTTTGGGAGATTCCACTCGTAATGTCTGGCGAGCAGACGGATTACAACTACCAGGGCTGCACTGAGAATCAGTGCCATATCCTGAGAGATACGGCTGCCTATGTATGCATAGAAAACCGCTCCGGCAATTGAGGCACAGGCATATACATGCTTGCGCAGGATTGCTGGTACTTCGCATGCCATCATATCCCGCAGAAGACCGCCGCCGACTCCGGTAATCACACCGAGGAAAATGGTTAAGAACTGAAAATTCCCCTGTCCGGCAGAGATGGAAGTATTGACACCAACTACAGTAAAAGCCCCCAACCCGATTGCGTCCAGAAGATTCATTGTCCAGTCATAATATTCTGCGGTCAGCAGAAATCTGGAAATATTTTTAGAACGCATGAGTAGGAAGATAATGATTGCTGCGATGACGGCAACTGTTACATATACCGGCTTTAGAAAAAGCGTCGGCGGGTGAATGCCAAGCAGTACATCTCGTATCATTCCGCCTCCCACTGCGGTAATAACGCCGAGCACTACAATTCCCAACAGATCCAGGTTCTTTTTGATCGCAACCATAGCTCCTGAACAGGAAAATGCTGCAGTTCCAATGAGCTCCATAATGAATAAAACCGAAATATTTCCTGGCATAATACAAGTCCCCCTATAACATACTTTGTATTGTGCAAGTGATCACTTGACAGTGAATAGAGCACTATATCCATTATAAGGAAAAACATCTGTTATTTCAACTCATCCAGAGCACGAAATTCATATCCCAATTCTTCCCATTTGGTAAGTAATTCATCCAGGATCTGAGCATTCGTTGAAGAGGTGCTGTGAAGCAGTACGATGGCACCAGGATGGATGCGTTTCAGTAATTTGTCAAAGGCCTCATCTTTAGTAGGCTGATTATCCTGATACCAGTCCACATAGGCAAGACTCCAGAAAAATGTTTTGTAGCCAAGTTCTTTTGCCATAGCCAGATTAGATGTGCTGTATTTGCCCTGAGGTGGTCGGTAGAAGTGCGTCATCGGCGATCCAACAGTCTGTTCATACAGATCCTCCACCTGTTTTAATTCATTTTGAAATGATTCTTTATCTGCAATCTTGGACATATCGGGATGGCTGTAGGTGTGATTACCGACAATGTGCCCTTCTTCGTTCATCCGTCTGACCAGATCAGGGTTTTCTTTGACAAATGTACCGACTACAAAAAATGTGGCAGGAGCGTTATGTTTTTTCAGAGCATCCAGAATCGGGGCAGTATTACCATTTTCATATCCGGCATCGAAGGTCAGGTAAATAACTTTGTCGGTTGTATCCTGCGCATAATAGGCGTCATATTCGGCAAGCTCAGTCATAGTTGCATTACCAACTGGAGTTTTGCCGTCTTCTTGAAAGCTGAGTCCCCAGTTCCCCTCAGCAGAAGAGTGTATCCGGGCATCTGTCGGAGTTATGGCAACCTGATCTGGAACTGAAAAGAAATATGTGCTTAGGAAGCCAGCAAAATGTCCTACGAGAAATGCCAGAGAGAACAGGAACAGAATGGAAAGAGTTTTTTTGATGATAAGATGATCAGAGTGAAGATTCATAGAGATATCTAATCCTTTTTGATTAATTTATTCACGAACATGGATAAAAAGTACTCTGTTAAATTGACTTTTTAAAATGGCAGGATTATAATGGAAAACGTTGATTTTTTAGGAGGACATTATGAAATATTTACAACAATTTGGAATAATCCTTGCGGTGTCATTTCTCGGAGAATTGCTGAATTATGCGATTCCGTTATCGATTCCTGCAAGTATATACGGGCTTGTACTGATGTTTGTATGCCTGTGTATGAAATGGATCAAACTGGAAGATGTGAAAGAAACGGCTGTATTTTTAATCGAGATCATGCCATTAATGTTTATACCGGCGGCAGTGGGACTGATTACTTCATGGGACATTATCCGTCCGAAGCTGCTGGCTTATGCAGCAATTACAGTTATATCTACCCTTTTGGTAATGCTGGTATCCGGATATGTAACAGACTGGATGCTGAAGGGCGAAAAGAAAGGAGAGGATAAATAATGAGTTTTTTTGAAAATTCGGTATTCTTCGGCGTGACGATCAGCATCGTGGCATATGGTGTTGGGTGTATATTGAAAGATAAATTGAAAATGGATATATTTAACCCGGTATTAATATCAATTGTGGCAGTAATCGCAGTATTGGCATGTGCACATATCGATTATGATGTATATTATTCCGGAGCACAGTATCTGAGTTATCTGTTGACTCCGGCTACAGTATGTCTTGCTGTGCCATTATATGAGAAGATAGAATTGTTGAAAGAGCATTGGAAAGCAATTGTGGCAGGCATCTTGTCTGGTGTGCTGACTACATTGCTCTGTGTACTGGCGATGAGCCTGATCTTCGGATTCAGTCATGAAGAATATGTAACATTTTTGCCGAAGTCTATTACTACGGCGATTGGAATGGGCGTATCGGAAGAACTTGGCGGATACGTAACGATTACCGTTGCAATCATTATTATTACCGGAGTACTGGGCAATATTGTCGCACCGTTTGTGTGTAAGGCATTCCGTATTCAGGATCCGATTGCCAGAGGAATTGCAATCGGTACGGCGTCCCATGCGATCGGTACTTCCAAAGCTATGGAAATGGGCGAGATCGAAGGAGCGATGAGTAGTCTGTCAATTGTGGTATCGGGACTTTTGACTGTAGTAGGCGCATCGATATTTGCACAGTTTATATAAGAAGTATACGATAAATAGAGATGATTAAAAATGTCACCGGGCGCTTTGCCTGGTGACATTTTTAGTGAAATAGTTAAATTATAATTTAAGAACGTTTTCTTTTATATACGACTACACCACTCATTGCTACGGCTGCGAGCATCAGTATGATCCACAGCATCATATGGCTTTCATCGCCGGTTTTTGGTGTTTTCTTGGCATTAGAAGATTTAGTGTTCTTGTTGTCAGCAGAGGCATTACCTGTAGTATTACCACTTCCTGAGTTGCCGTTGTTAGAAGGTTTTTCGAAGGACGGTTTTGTTGGATCTTTAGGATCTGATGTATCTTTCTTTTCCCATTGTGCGGTGTAAGTAACATCACCGGATACAGTCTCTGCAACTGCCGGGTTCCAACCTTTAAAAGTATATCCGTCGCGGGCAGGGGTGCCATTGAATGCCGGAGTAGCATCGCCATCTGACAGATCTGTGGTTACCTGGTCTTCAAAAATCACTTCATCGTCGACACCGTCTGTGTAAGTTACGGTATAAGTAACGATCGGCACTTCTTCTGTTATATATTTATCCAGTGGAGGCATTGGATCAATACCTGTTTTCCAGTAGAGATCTGCAAGTGGATCGTCAGAACCTGTATCAAGCTGTTCACCGTCTTTGACAGACTGTTTCGGGCTTGAGATTTTAATCGTACCGTCAGTTGCTTTCCCAGGAGTTTTTTCACCATATGCGGTTGAACCCTGGAGAAAGGTCTCTGTGGTCGAAAGTGTGCCGTTTCCTTCTACAGCATTACCGCCATCTCCGAAGAGGACATCTCCGCCGATTGCAATTAATTTACCGGAACCGGTGATTTTGCCATTGTCAAGCTTGATAGCCGTACCGCCCTGAGAATAGATCAGGGTATTTCCGTCACCACCGAAAGCAGCAAGTGTAGCACCGTCTTCAAGGGTAAGTGTACCGTCTTTTACCTGAAGAGCGGTCTGACCGATTTCTGTTCCGGCGGAGTCACCCTGAATAAATACATTACCTTTTACAGTTACATTGCCGGTAGTGGTCACAACCGGATCTGAAGTAGAACGGTCGGTAAGATCACCGTTGGCAAGATAATTCGCATGAGAGTAAATGGCTGCATTTTCCAGAATAGAACCGTCTGCCATGCGAACCTGTCCGCATACAGAAGCACCGGTTACAAATGTTTTGTTAAAGCTGTCATAGTTCATGGAGAATGTACCACCACTCTGAACATCGATGATACCCTGTACGGTGGAATCCATCAGGTTCAGAGTACCACCATCTTCTACGATGATGTGGACGCTGCTGAGAATTTTCATATTAACAAATGTCAGGTTGCATCCGCTTGGAATGTATAAGGTCTGTGGAATATTACCACTCTGAACATCTTTCCAGGCAATATCATAACCCAGATATCCATAAGTTCCGGACTCATTGGAACCATACCATGCTTTTACATCCTTTGGTACGCGAACACTTTCTGCTTCGCCTGTGTTGGAACCAAAATCTCTGATAGCCCATGGCTCCATGATATTCCACATATATTTGCCATCCTGAGTCTGTGTCAGATTATCCAGGACAAGACGATCAGCAAGCTTTTCATTTCCGGTGTATATGGTAAATGGAAGAGCATTACTTTCGGCTGTACGTCCCTGGTCATCCGTTACGCTGACAGAAATGAGATAATCACCGGCATCCTTTGGTGTTCCATTCAGTGTAAGTGCACTGCTGATGGTCAGATATACACCTTCCATACCACTGTCAGCATCTTTGCTGGTGCCTTTTGAGGTATCCGGTATGATATTTAGCTTACTCTTACTTCCGACAATATTAATGTCAGAATCATTATTCAATTCTTTCCAGTCACTGTCGGCAGGCTCTTTGCCTTTTTCTACTAATGCGCCATATACAGTTACATTGCTGTTGTTATTGGAGCTTGCAGCACCGGTAGCACTAGATACGCCGTCGTAATCTTTCTGACCGACAATGGCGCATTCAAAGTTGCCTTCTAACTTTACATAGAGCTGCATATTGTCGCCCTGACCGTCATCAGCTGTGGCTGTCATCTTACCGTTAGTGTCAATCAGAATCTTAAAGGTGAGATCCTTATATCCATCGGCGGTAATCGTGATTACATCTCCGCTTTTCAGTACAGGAACTGTTGATGAAGAGCTAAAGTCTTTTGCCGCAAATGTAAGACGGCTATTGGATGTGTCTGCACGATAGGAACCACCGGAGGATGGATTATATGAAATGGCGTTCCAGGCAGTTCCATTTACAGATACGCCTGTGATTTTAGATACATAGTCCACATTTTCCGGGAATGTGAAATACCAGTTCTGACTAAAGAAATCAGTTTCCATCTTGATCCTGTCGATATTTACAGTGCTATCTTCAGCAGGAGCAGTTGCTTTGAAGACTGCACTTACTGTTACATCAGATGCAGGCATGGCAAATGTATTGCCTGTTACGGTTATTTCTGCATTCTTAGAATCCTTCACTGAGATAGTGTTCAGTACATATCCATCAGCAGGAGAAGCGGTTACAGTGACTTTTTCACCTTCTTTAGCGGTTACCTTGTCTACATTTACGGTTCCGTTAGCAGATGCTTTCAGAACGACTTTGTAGTCAGAACCTGTTGATGGTTTGTTATCATTCTGGACGATTTCTGCGGAGTATTCGTATTTTTCATATTTTACAGATACGGTCATATCATCATATCCGTCAGCGGAAATTACGATCTTAGCAGGAAATGTGATTTTTTCGTTGCAGATTTTGAGAGCCTGATAATTACCGTAAGCTCCCATTGCGCTTTCTGTGTTCCAGATTGTTCCGGTATTACCCCAGTAGCTGAAAGTACCTTTAGTAAATTCTGTGTCATTAACCGTTACTTTGTTAATGGCTTTTACGTAATTGGTGGCAGCTGTATCATCGCCAAAGCCAAGTGTTAAAAGTCCGTTAAAAGAACTGTTTTCACAATTGGTCACCTGCGTTGGCAATGTGCCAGCAGCGTACACCGTGCCTGCCTCCCGGACAGTAACGGACAGCACCATGACTGCTGCGATTAAGAGTGCGCCAAGACGACGCCATAACTTTTTCATAATGTGTGGTTCTCCTTCCTTTGTGTTATGGGTGTTAAGGTTTGTCAAAAGAATAGGCATAGTTAGTTTCAACTAATTATGCCTATAGAAGAATTTACCATTTAAACAAGCAATTGTCAATTAGAGTAAATGAGAAAGATAATCATTTGCTAAAAGGTAAAAATTTTTCAATTATGAGACTGGAGAATGTAGTGATTTGATACTATTTTGTGGAAAAAGCAGGTGATTTTGTGGATATGGTACTAGTCGATATAGGGAAGAGTTGATACAATAATCATTAAGAAATCAGAAGAGTACGGAACCTGAAAAGGAGAGAATATGTTTGACTTAAATGAATTTTTACTAGAATTAGATCATATGTATGCGACGAATCCGAAAGGGGTAGAGGCGTATTTGAAGTCCGGTCTGGAGGAAGCAGGGAAATGTCTGGATGGTCCGGCGATGCTGACGATATTAAATGAACTGATGGGCTATTATCGTGTGATGAGCAAACCGGAGGAGTGTGAGTGGTGCATTGAGAAAGCTGTGAGAATCGCAGAGAAACTTGGCATCCAAGGAACAACGGACTATGCTACGATGCTGCTGAATATTGGTACGGCGCAGCGCGTGATGGGGCAGATGGATAAGGCAGAATCTAATTATGAAGAAGCCTATGCGATATTTAAGGAAAAGTTACATGAACCGGATTATCGGATGGCGACATTATATAACAATAGAAGTATTTTGTATGCAAACACCGGTCGTCTTAAGGAAGCAAAAGCGGATCTGCAGATGGCGATGGGGCTGATTCAGAGGCTGGAGCAGTCGGATGTGGAGATTGCGATTACACATGCAAATATCGGTAATCTTTGTTTTGCATTACAGGAACTTGACGAAGGACTGCAGCATATGCAGCAGGCAGCAGAGATTTTTGAATGTCAGGAAGGAAAGAAGGATCCGCATTATGCATCGGCATTGTCAGGACTTGGGGAAGGGTATTTTCGAAAAGGAGAACTGGACAAGTCGATTAAAACGTACGAAAAAGCATTGGAGGAGATTCTGGCGAACTACGGCGAGAATGATTATTACCGCGTAACGGTTCGTAATCTGGAACTGGTACGGGATACGAAGAAGCGTGCGGAAGCGGTTCGGAATCAGAAGCTGAAAGGCATGGATATTGCCAGAAGATACTATGAAGAATATGGAAAGCCGATGCTGGAAGAAAAATTTCCAGAGTATGTGGACCGGGTGGCAGCAGGACTTGTGGGCGAAGGATCAGAGTGTCTGGGATATGATGATGTGACGTCAGCAGATCATGATTTTGGCCCGGGATTCTGCCTGTGGCTTACCAGGGAAGATTATGAAGCTGTGGGACAGGAGATGCAGAGAGCCTATACAGAACTTCCGGGAGAGTATATGGGATTCCCGGCAAGAAATGTGACTGCGCAGGGTGGTGATCGTGTGGGGGTACTCTGTATGGATGAGTTCTTTCGGAGATATACAGGATACGAACAGGCACCGGACAGAGAAACACGAAACGGACTTGCGCGTTGGATGTCGATTCCGATACCTGCACTTAGAACCGTAACAAATGGTGAGATATTTACCGATCCGCTGGGTGAAATTACCAGAAGAAGAGAGACCTTTGCAGCGTATCCGAAAGATGTGCGTCTGCGGAAGCTTGCCATGTCACTTGGTGTGATGGCGCAGGCAGGTCAGTATAATTATGGACGGATGCGCAAACGAGGCGATCAGGCGGCAGCGTGGTTGTGTGTCAGTGAATTTGTAAATGCGGCGATTGAAACTGGGTATCATCTGAATCAGATGTATCAGCCATTTTATAAATGGAAGATGCGGGGCATGGATGCATTTCATGTATTAACAAATCTGAAAGAAAAGCTGACGCAACTGATGCAGATGTCAGGCGCAGATTCGGAGAATGACGGACAAAGCAGCGTGCAGAGTCAGATCGAGGACATCTGCGTAGGAGTAGTAAAAGAGTTAAACCGCCAGGGACTGACGGAGACGAAAGAAGCATTTCTGGAAATCCAGAAACAGGAGATCATAAGGAGGCTGCAGAGTGATGCAAGATAAAAAGGAGATGCAGGATAAAATGGAAGAACGGGAAGCGTTAATAGATGAAGTGATCGAGCGGGAATGGGAACAGTTTCAGTATGTGCAGAATGAAGGCGGTCGTGCGAGCTGTCAGGATGACCATGAGACATTTGTCATCATGCGGAAGAGTCAGTTTATGAACTGGACGCAGGAACTGCTGGAGAGCTATAGACAGGATCTGATTGAAGCAGAGGCAGCACACTGGAACCTGCTGACGGAAAAATATGCCCGCATGATGGAGAGTACCGCACCGGAGCGGTATGCGGAATTGGCAGATATTCTTCCGAAGCGGAGCAAAGAGCGTATCCAGATGCAGGAAGAGATGATTGCACAGCAGATACGATGGGAAGAAGATTTTGCGGCGAAATTTCCAGGGGTTGCAAGCACAGGACGTGTGATCCATACATCAGAAGATACGCCGTGGGATGCTTCGATAGAGACATATGCCCGAGGTGAGATCAGTACGTATTCTGACCGGACGGTGGGCCTGCTTAAGAAGCTGTATGATCAGATGGCTGCAGATCACGAGAACTTGTCGGAGAAGACGCTGCGCAATATGACAGCTCTTTACGGTTATGAATCCCTGGAGGAAGCAGAAAAACAGCAACGCGCGAGATTGGAGAGATAGATATGGCGAAAGAGATTCTGGATATTGTAGATGATAATGGTCAGCCGACCGGAGAGGTGATCGACCGTGTGACGGCACACAGGGAAGGTATCCTACACAGGACATCTCATGTGTGGCTGGTGAGGATGAAAGACAGCAGATTGCAGGTGCTTCTGCAGAAGCGGAGTGAGGAGAAAGATTCTTATCCGGGTTGCTATGACATTTCCAGTGCAGGACATATTCCGGCGGGTGTGGACTTTGTACCGTCAGCACTGCGGGAATTACAAGAAGAGCTGGGAGTGGAAGTACAGGCAGAAGATCTGGTGTACTGTGGTCAGAGAAAGTTTCATTTCGAAGAGATCTTCCATGGAGAGCGGTTCAAAGATAATCAGATCAGCAATGTATACCTGTTGTGGATGGACAGAGAAGCAGAGGAATTCCAGATACAGAAAGAAGAACTCAGCGAGGTGAGCTGGTTTGACTTTGAAGAGTGCATAGAAGATGTGAAAAACGGAACAATTCCGAACTGTATTTATACGGAAGAACTGGAAATGGTAAGAAACAAGGCAAATGAGAAAAAGACCTTGACCTAAAGTTAACTTTATGGATTATAGTATGCTTAGCGTTACTGCTTCACAGTAATTGTTTATCAGAAATGAAATGGAGGAATATCTGATGCCGTAATCGATATATTGAAGAAGAATGACAAGAATGTAGCTGAGATTGCAAGTGTTATGCCGAATCCTACGATTGAGAAATTATACGAGGGCATGGAGATCACAAGACAGCATAAGGCAGAGTTCATTCTGGCTGTCGGAGGAGGTTCTGTCTGTGATTATTCCAAGGCACTATCCGTATCGGTTAACTGTGACGAAGATCCATGGGAGAAGTATTATGTGCGGTTTGAAGAACCATCCTGTGAGACACTTCCGGTAGGATGCGTACTGACGATGGTAGGAACAGGGTCAGAGATGAATGCAGGTTCCGTTATTACGAATCATGATGCCAAACTGAAGATTGGCCACGTATTTGCAGATGAGAAGATCATGCCACGTTTTTCTATTTTGAATCCGGAATATACGATGACGCTGTCGCATTATCAGATGGTATCCGGCATTTATGACATTTTTAATCATATCTGTGAGCAGTATTTCTCAGGAGAAGATGATAATACCAGTGATTATGTCAGCGAAGGTCTGATGAAGTCTGTGATCCATTCCAGCCGTATCGCTAATCAGAATCCGCAGGATTATGAGGCGAGAAGTAATATTATGTGGACAGCAACCTGGGCACTGAATACGCTGGTATCGCGCGGAAAGTCTGAAGACTGGATGGTACATATGCTGGGACAGGCAGCAGGGGCGATTATAAATGCGACACATGGTATGACACTGGCAGCAGTATCATTTCCATATTACAAATATATTATGCCATACGGCTTGCCAAAGTTTGTACGCTTTGCTGAGAATGTATGGGATGTGGATCCGGCTGGAAAGTCAGATGAACAGATTGCGACAGAAGGTCTGGATGCCATGAAAGCATGGATGGAAGAACTTGGACTGGTCATGAATCTGACAGAACTTGGTGCCACAGAAGCTTCAATCGAAGATATCGCAAATGCGACGATTATCCTGGAAGGTGGATATAAAGTACTGGGAAGAGAAGAAGTCGTACGGATATTGAAAGGAAGCTTATAGAAATAGCATATAAAATGAATGAAGAAAACCGTCTGCTGGCAGAATGCCGGTAGGCGTTTTTTGAATAGCAAAAATAGTAAATAAGGAACATTTGGTTGAAAATAACGAAATACTGTGATAATATATTAATAGGGTGTTACCATAACGGTAGGCGGTTAGTTCTTCAACAGAGGAACTGTGAACCTCTGATTACATAGAAACCCATTAGGGAATCCATTGGAAAGGAGGGCTGTGCCAATGAGTATTTTGGATTTCATAGCAGTAGTGAGCTTCGGCATCACATGCTTTTGTGCTGGATACACGTTCGGCAGAGATAATAATAAGACACAAAAATAACCGCCCCGGTCTGCAAACTAAGCGGTTATTTTTGTAACTAATAAATGTGGACTAACCGTCTATCGGTAGCACTCTTTTTCTATACTTATCTTAGCATCTAACTTTGAAAATGTCAAAATAAATTGCACATTTTGTTTACATTTCTTCTTCCGGATATTTCATTCCCCAATCTTCCCTACACTTAGTCATGACCTGCATAACGTCTTTAGTGTAATCCAGATGCATGGTCTCGGTCACATCTTTTTCACCGCTTACAGCAGCTTCCATATCCAACACTTCATAGAGAAGAGCATCGGCGGTAGAACCAGCTTCAATAGTTTCCTTTTTGCCGGATTCGGTGTAGGTGATCACGGCTTTTTCTGCGCGGGGATATTCATATACTTCTATATACCCTTTTTCAAATATAACCAGTCCGCGCTTCGGCTGTTTGGCGTGAAGAGACAGGGTGACGGTTGCCATTTCCTGCTCCTGGTTGCTGAGAAGAATGGTTGCCTGTTCGTCGACGCCGGTAGGAGCAAGCTTTACCTGCGACAGGATCTGATCCGGCGCTGATGACATGAACCAACGGACAAATGATAAAGCATATACGCCGATATCCAGCATAGCACCGCCTGCCAGATTACGGTTGAAGAAACGGTTCGCCATATCATATTCTTTATAACTTCCAAAATTCATCTGGATCATTCTTAACGGTCCGAGTTCTCCGGATACGGCAATCTCATGTAATTTTTTATATAATGGCATATGGTAAATGGTCATTGCCTCGGCGAGAATAGCATGACCGGATTCAGCAGCTGCTATAGCCTGAGCAAGTTCGTCAGAATTTAATGTAATGGATTTTTCGCAGAGTACATGCTTCCCGTTTGCCAGAGCCTTGAGCAGCAAGGGAAGATGGGTATTGTGTGGTGTGGAAATGTAGATGATGTCTACATTTTCATCGGTAAATACATCTTCCGGGTTATCGTATATTTTGGAAATGTTGTATTTTTCTGCAAATGCAACACCTTTGGCGTAGGTGCGGTTAGAAACAGAATAGAGTTTGCGTCCCTGGCTTGCCATAGCCTGTGCAAGCTGATTGGCGATGACTCCTGTGCCGTAGGTTGCCCAGTTGTATGTTTTCATAGAGAATCCCTCCAGTTCTTTTCATAAATTTCTTGTGTGTTTAAAATTCTTATGTACGTATTGCGTATTTTCATACTAAAACGAATCCCATGAAAAAAGAATATATAAAATTTTTACATATGCATTGACATGCGGATTGGAGAGAGGTATATTATATATAAAATTTATATATATATAAATATTTTACACATATACAAGGAGGTGGTTCGATGTATTTTCCGGTATCTGCATTACTAATTGAATACATGATCCTGACAGTGGTAGAAAGCAAGGATTCCTATGGTTATGAAATCAGTCAGACAGTTAAGAAAGCTGCTGATATTAAAGAATCTACATTGTATCCGATATTGAAGAAACTGCAGAAAGCAGGATATCTGACTACTTACTCACAGGAGTATCAGGGACGAAAGAGAAAATATTATTCAATTACAGAGGAAGGAAGGGCACAGATTACATATCTGAGCAATGAGTGGCAGGTCTACAAGGATACGGTAGACGGTATTATCGAAGGGAGGATAAGAGGTTGAGCAGAGAAGAATATTTGAATCAATTGCATAAACATTTGCGGAAGCTTCCAAGACAGGATTATGAAGATGCGATGGAATATTTTACCGAGTATTTTCAGGAGACAGATGAGGAAGAGGCAGCAGAACTGATGAAGGAACTTGGTACACCGAAGGAGGCAGCCAGAGAATTGATGGCAAATCTGCTAGATAAGAAGATTGAGGATCATCAGAGCTATGAGGCAGACGGACAGACCAGAGCGGAGCAGAAGGGCTCCGGCAAGCATGTGGTATGGATCGCCCTACTGGTGTTGTTTGCAGCGCCGGTGGGAGTACCGCTTCTCGTGGCACTTGCGGCAGTCGTGCTGGCCTTGGTTGTGTGTGCACTGGCTGTTTTGCTATGCGTAGTTTTGTTTGCGGCAGCTATGGTCATTCTTGGCGGTAAGATTATTGCTCGTGGTATACTGGCTGTTCCATTCTCTATGGGCGGCTTCGCAATGATTACAGGAAGCGGGCTGTTTGCTATAGGAGCTGGCATTTTAGGTGTATTGTTGTGCGTATATCTGTGTAAATGGAGCAGCGTACTGATCGCAAAGCTGGTGCGTCGGATTACAGACAGAAAGAGAGGTTAGAGCGATGAAAAGTTGGGTAAAAGCATGGCTTGTGGCAGGAGTCGGATGTTGTGTATGTGGTGCAATTTTGACAGGAATCGGTGTCGCAAGTGGCGGTGGTAAATATGTGAAAGCGGCCGATCTGAACAAGATGGATGGAGCTGCAAAAAAAGGAGACAATGAGGTTCTTCTTGAGAAGACAAAACTGGATGATTTCGATTCGGTAGATATTTCCATGACGGATATGAATCTGCAGGTGGTTCCTTCCGATGACCGGTTCTGTTATATTTCTTATCAGGCATCTGACCAGACGAAAGATCCGATGAGTTATCAGGTGAAGGACGGCAAATTAACGATTCGGGAAAATGATAATACAGGTAAGTTTTATTACCATGTGGATATCGGATTCTTGTCAGGACTTTTGGGAGGAGGACCGGTCACAACGGATGAAAATGTGGTGACGCTTTACATTCCGGAAGAACAGGAATGGAAGATGGCTGATATTAAGACGGACATGAGTAACATCATGTTAAATGGATGCAAGATCGAGAATGGTACAGTGCAGAGCAATTCCGGAGATATTTACTTCAAAAACTGTGATTTTGATAATCTGAAGATAGATTCTGATATGGGAGATATCCACTTTGTTGGAACAGAAGATGTAATAGGGGCATGGAATATTCAGATAGATACAGATATGGGAGATATCGATGTGGATGATGCACTCGGCGGTAAAGTGAAGGAAGACGAGGATGATTGTGCTCTGTCTTATACACAGAAAGGAAAGGGTGGAAATCTGGTGATCCAGACCGACAGCGGAGATGTCAGCCTGGATTGCAGATAACAAACGCTGATCATATCGTTACGTTACCTGATAAATGATTTGAGTTTATCTATATCATTGGTCAGGATCAGATCTTCATCAAATCCAATCTCTTCCAGCAGTTCAAGTGCCAGGGTGAAATTACCGACACCGCTTGGATCGTGTGCATCCGAGCTGACGGTGATCGGCACCCGGTACTGCTGGCAGAGATCTAACATCGTTCTATAATTATCGTAACAATTCACACGTTTTTCCTTCTTGATTAAGGAACTGTTATTCACTTCCAATGCAACATGATAATCACGGGCAGCCTGAACCAGTCTGTCATAATCTAACGGTGTTCGGTCATCGTCCGGATGAGAGACAAAGCGCACCTTGTCGTGCTTCATGCATTCGATCAGATTGGTCGTATTCTGGTCGCGTCCTGCATTTTCATAGCACTGCATATGGATGCCTGCGATAGCGTAATCCAGATGATTGATATAACGCTGGCCAAGAGATAGTGTGCCGTCATTCAGGACATTGATCTCGCTTCCGTGCAGCACTTCCACACCGTGGATTGTGCGAGGGATAACTTCCAGGTTCAGATAATAAAATGGATCTACCGTGCCCGGGATTCCCGGTGCATGTTCCGTAATTCCAATCAGAGATAATTCTTTTTCAGCGGCTGCGGCTGCCATCTCGCGGATGGTGCCATAGGCATGACCGCTGACCAATGTATGCATATGCATGTCTGCCAATAATTTCTTCATGTGTATACCCCCTGACAATGCTATAAGTATATTCGTGTTAATTATAATAAGCCGTCAGGCGGAACGCAATCACAAAATATAAAATGGAAAACATTTTCAAATTATATTGACACGATTATAAAATGTGGTAAAATGAAAACGATTTCCAGATTAGAAAGGGGCGGTTCATTTGTCAAAAGCACAATATAAAACAAAACAAATGACCGAGATACTTACCTATTTGAAATCTGTTCAGGGACAGCATGTAACAGTGAATGATATCCGGAGGCATTTTCAAGAGCAGGGGATAGCAGTTGGAACCACAACGGTATATCGTCAGTTGGATAAGATGGTGAAAGAAGGAATTGTTGCCAAATATGTAGTGGATGAGAAAAGCAGTGCCTGCTTTGAATATATTGGCGGACAGGACGAAGGTCATCATTGTTATCACTGTAAATGTGAGAAATGTGGAAAGCTGATTCATTTGCATTGTCATGAGGTTGAGGAATTGAGTCAGCATATGATGGAACATCACAGCTTTGAACTGAATGCAATGCGTACCGTTTTTTATGGTGTCTGCAGTGAATGCAGGCAGAAGGAAGCTGGCTGCGCAGAATAATCCCTGGGAAAGGAGAAGCACAATGAATGCAAATAGAAAAAAGAATATAGCAGTGATAGCATGTGTGTTATTTGTGTTTGTGACATTGGCTTCTCTGTTTTATATCGCAAAAGAAGAAAATCATCAGTGTACAGGTGAAGACTGCCCAATCTGTGCCTGCATCCGTCAGGCTAAGCAGATTGTAAAAAATGTAGGAACCGCTGTAAATTATTCGGTCACAGTAGGTCTTATTTTTGTACAGAGATCAGGGATACTGGCAACAGGATGTCTGTGCGTTTTGTGCATTACGCTGGTGAGTCAAAAGGTAAGACTAGACAGTTAAATAAAATCTTCATTGGAGCAGAATGGGTATAAGAGATGAAAGAATACCCTTTTATTTGTGTGCTTATTTTTGGCACAATCTATAACAGAATTTACAATGGAGGTTTTATCATATCATGAAAAAATATATTTCTATCATTCTAGCCGTAGTATTATCGATCTGCGGTCTTTCAGCCTGCGGTCAGGCAGATTCCAATCAGACAACAGAAAAAGACGAAAAACAGATTAAGGTAGTAACAACCATCTTCCCGGAATATGACTGGGTACGTGAAATAGCAGGTGACGCAAGCGATCATGTAGATCTGACGATGTTACTGGATAACGGAGTGGATCTTCACAGCTACCAGCCGACATCGGAAGACATCATGAAGATATCGGACTGTGATCTGTTCATTTACGTGGGTGGAGAATCCGATGCATGGGTAGAAGACGCACTGAAAGAGGCAGTAAACAAAGACATGAAAGTCATTAATCTACTGGATGTTCTGGGCAATTCTGTAAAGGAAGAAGAGGTTGTAGAAGGCATGGAAGCTGAGGAAGAAGAGTCGGAGGAGGAATCTGAAGAGGAGAAAGAACCGGAGTATGATGAGCATGTGTGGCTTTCATTGAAAAATGCAAAGGTCTTTTGTAAGGCAATTGCAGATGATCTGAGCGAAATTGATAAAGATCACGCGGAGACTTATCAGAAGAATGAAGAGAATTATGCGGCAAAATTAGATGAACTGGATCAGAACTACCAGAAAACAGTGGATGAGGCATCGCAGAAGACGTTATTATTTGGAGACAGATTCCCGTTCCGCTATATGGTAGATGATTATGGTCTGGATTATTATGCAGCATTTGTGGGATGCTCGGCAGAGACGGAAGCAAGTTTTGAAACGATCACATTTTTGGCTGGAAAACTAGGTGAACTGGGACTTAAGAATGTGATGACGATTGAAAAATCTGACCAGAAGATTACCAAAGCCATTATTGAAAATACGAAAGATAAGAATCAGAAGATCCTGACGTTAGATTCCATGCAGTCCGCGACATCGGATGATGTGAAAGCAGGAATGACCTATCTGTCTGTTATGGAAGATAACCTGGAAGTATTAAAAGAAGCATTGCAGTAGGAGGGAAGAAGATGCAGCTTGAATGTAGAGACCTAACGGTAGGATATGATGGTAAGGCAATTTTGAAAAATATTAATTTTTCAGTTGAAGAGGGAGAGTATTTAAGTATAGTAGGTGAAAATGGATCAGGGAAATCGACATTGATGCGTACCCTGCTCCGGCTTCAACAGCCATTAAGTGGAGAAGTAATATTGGGAAATGGTCTGAACAGAGAAGAGATAGGGTATCTGCCGCAACAGACTGTCATCCAGAAAGACTTCCCGGCATCCGTAAGAGAAATTGTTCTCTCCGGATGTCAGAACCGCTGTGGGCTGAGACCATTTTATAACCGTGAGGAAAAAGAGTATGCGTATCAGATGATGGAGAAAATGCAGATCATACATCTGGAAAAACGATGTTACCGCGAATTATCAGGGGGACAGCAACAGAGAGTACTGCTTGCTAGGGCACTCTGCGCTACCAGAAAAATACTTCTGCTGGATGAACCGACAGCAGGTCTGGATCCTAAGGTGACAAAAGAAATGTATCAGTTAATCTATGAACTGAATCAGAGAGATAAACTAACGATTGTGATGATCTCACATGATCTGAGAGCAGCACTTACTTACTCGAGTCATATTCTACATACTGGCAAACATGTATTCTTTGGAACAAAAGAAGAATATATCAGACACGCAAGGCACAAAGAATATATAAAAGCAGCAGGAGGTATAAAGTGATGGATAAATTAATTCTGTATTTTCAGTATCCATTTGTGCGGTATGCAATGATTGTTGGCGTGCTGATTGCGATGTGTTCTTCGCTGCTTGGTGTCACACTGGTTCTGAAACGTTTTTCATTTATCGGAGACGGACTTTCCCATGTGGCATTTGGAGCGATGGCAGTGGCGGCAGTGTTGAATTTTACAAATAATATGTTGTTTATTCTTCCGATTACGATTGTGTGTGCGATTCTGTTGTTAAGAACCGGGCAGAATACAAAAATCAAAGGAGATGCGGCAGTTGCCATGATATCGGTAAGTGCGCTGGCAATCGGATACATGCTGATGAATATATTTTCAACAGGACCGAACGTGTCCGGTGATGTGTGCAGTACCCTGTTTGGTTCGACATCCATATTAACCCTTACTTCGGCACAGGTAAAAGTATGTGTAATATTGTCTGTATTAGTTGTAATATTATTTGTGGTTTTTTATCATAAGATATTCTGTGTAACCTTCGATGAATCATTTGCGAAGGCAACGGGAATGAAAACAGATTGCTATAATCTGTTGATTGCAGTGATTACGGCAGTGATCATTGTACTGGCAATGAACCTGGTGGGATCACTACTGATCTCAGCATTGATTATTTTCCCGGCATTGTCAGCGATGCGGATATTTAAGTCATTTTTATCTGTAACAATCTGTTCCGTGATATTGTCTGTCGTATGTGCAGTTCTGGGATTGTTATTGTCTATTCTGGCAGGAACACCGGTAGGGTCTACGATTGTAGTGACAGATATGGTGGCATTTGGCATATTTAGCGTAATAGGTAAATTGACAGGGAGGTAATGTCCGTGAAAAGAACAGGAATAGGGATCTGGCTGCTGGCAGCAGTGGTGTTGATATCAGGCTGTGGAAAGCAGACGGACAATGGAAAAGGGATTAATAATGGAAAAACGGTAGATAAAGTTATAGAAAGTCAGGTAAAAAAAGAAGAACAAAAGAAAACTGAAGAATCGACCAAAGAAGATACTCAGAAAAATGATCAACAGAATACAGATACGCAGACGCCAGAGAGCGTACAGGGATCAGTCAATGCGCCTGAGGCGTCTGTAGATGTAGATCTTTCGGTAATGGACAGTGACATGATCTATGCAACGGTTTATCAGATGATGTCTGATCCGGAACAGTATGTGGGTAAGACATTCCGGATTGAGGGGAAGTTTTACGTAACATATGATGAAATGACAAAAAATCAGTATTATTATTGTGTGATTAAGGATGCGACAGAGTGTTGTGCACAGGGACTGGAATTCGTATGGGGAGATGGCTCACACATTTATCCGGATGAATATCCGACCGATGGAACGGAAGTAGTCGTGGATGGCACTTTTGAACTATATATGGAAAATGACAGCAGATATTGCAGACTGGCAAATGCGGATTTCTATTTCTAATTTACAGACATAATCTACTCCAACTGTGTTATACTGTAGATAATGACGACAGGAGGAATGCAGTATGAAGATTATGAAACAGGATGTAAAGATTCAGAAACTTGTCATTGAGGTGATGAAGCATGTGCGGCAGCAGACCTACACACCGGAGCAGTTGTGTGAGCGTCAGCGTATATTGGATGCACAGTATTTCTATTATTGGTCTATGGACATGAAAAAAGAAGAGTATGTCTGCGACCTTTTTACAGAGGATTTTACATACCGGTGCTTTACCGAGAGCCCGACAGAGCCGAAGGATCAGGCAATGCGTTCGAAGTATGTGAACCGTAATATGATGACGATGCATATGAGCCACAATCCGCTGATCTGGTTGATCGATGAGACACATGCGAGAGGTATTTTCCTGTATGAGGATAACAACTCCTACAAAGATCATACGGTAGAAGGATTCTCCATGTACTGTAATGATTTCCGCAAATGCGAGGACGGCGTATGGCGCATCAGCAAGATGCGGATCGGCTACCGCAAGATGAATGGCGCACTGGATGATTATGATGTGCCGAAGGACTGGGAACCGAAGAAATGGGAAGAATGGAACTGCCATATGGAAGTGTAAGATAAAGTACTTGAATTCTCCTGAGTTGGTGCTAAAATGGTATCAATTTAGGAGGATTTTTTATGGGGAGATCAGATAAAGCAAAATGGTTGATAGTAGTTCCGGCAATGCTTGGCATTGTTTTTGTGACCTATGTGGAACATACAACGGATATCTGGGGATTTGGTGCATTTATCTGCCAGCTGATTGCAATTTTGGAATTGGCTTATGGTCTACGAATCGCGATGCTGGCACAGAACAGAAAGAAGGCCTATCAGTTAGCACCGGAGGAACGGCATGAGTATGCGAAGTATTTATATGAAAAGCAGTATCGGCGTTATCCTGTTGTGGCGAATCAGATGCTTTTTGTTATGGCGAGAATGAGTGTGCTTCTTGGTAAGTACGAGCGCGCAGGAGAAGAACTCGTAGATATTCGTACGGATAAATGCAATCCGGTGCAGTTGAAACTCTATTATTATCTGAGGATTATAACAGCACAGGCGACAGAAGATGTGGATAGTGTACAGGAGAATCTGACTCGTTTTGCCGGCATCCCAGATGTAAAAGGTGTATATCCGTCAGAAGCAGAGATTGCTATGTGGATAGAGCAAAGAGACACAATACAGATGGCAGAGGCACTTAAGAAGGCGGTGCCAGATAAAAAAGAGCATCCGGTGCGGATTGGTATCATTACTGTGATTCTTGCGTATAGTACATTTTTCTATGGTCTGTGGTATGGCATTAACCGTGATATGGGATATGAAGTGAGATATCATTTCGCGGAAATATCAATCGTTGTTGTTGGAATCGGTCTGGCAGTTCTTATAATCTGGGGAATTGTGAGTTTATACATACACAATTGCCAGGAATTAGCTGTGCAGTCGGGTAAAAGCAGAGTGGCATTGATAATCATCTATGGTGCTGCAGCGATATTTGCACTTTTGATCCTTGGAATGAGTAGTCTGAGTGTAGTACTGGGAATGGATGGGATAGAGACAGTAACAGATCATGACAGCAAATATACGTATATAACCGTACAGGAGGATTACGGTGGCGAGCGGAGGTACCGAACCAATAATCCATTTGTCATGCAGAGTATGGATAGCTTGTGGTTGTCTTCAGATACAACGGATGCTGATGAGAATAATGAAGAATCGCTGGATACGAATACAGGGAATTCATCAGAGACAGAAGATAGTCAGAGCGAGGATACGGTAGAAGATTACGAGATGGAAGGACAGCATGATGGTCTGATGATTCAGAATGCAATGCTGGCAGTCTATAATTATCTGCAGGAGCAGAATACTCTTCAAAATATGGCATTCAGTTACACAGCAAATGCAAAAGGAGAAGTTTATGCTATTGTCAGTGAAATGCAGGAAATAAAAGATGGCAATACGGTAAATGTGAGATACTGTCTGTACGATAATGGTTCCAAGACAGATGCAGATGGTAATTCCTGCGAAGAATTGGTGCTGGAAAAAGTATATCCGGACGGTAATTACGAGACTGAATTGATGAATTTTTATCTGGTAAACGCGGATACGATGCAGGTGACAGACGAACAGAAGAATACGTGGTAGAAGGTACTAAAAAAGGATATTTCCGTGGCGGAAGTATCCTTTTGCTAACTAGTTACCAGTTCAGTAATTCGGTCATCGCTTCTGGAACCTGAGACGGCAGAGAGGTCTGATGAATACCGATCATGTTGGGACGCTTTTTGTAATCACCAATGGCATAGCCGTTGGCACGATCTTCGAATACGCCACTTTTTAATTCGAAATGAAAGCTTTTAATTATTTGTTGGTCAAGCACGGCATCCAAGATATCTAACATTTTGTTGAACATTAAAAAATGTCCATTCATTTCTTCGACATCTTTGGCTCGGTAATAATCATCGGTTTTAGGTAAGATACCGGTATCAAAAAGCGAGGCGGTTTGTTCTTCGGTGAGCGTGCTGCCTTCTCAGCGGTTTTTTTACGCATTTGAGTCTTTCCTTTAGAGAATCATAAATCTGTTGAACATTTCTACATGCTTCAAAACATTTTTCGTTTTGGTTATAAAAATATGTACGATTATTCATTGTTCTATCACTGTCAATACATTCGTTAGAATGATTCAAATTAATACCATTCTGCATCTCTACCTCCCTTGCATTATGATGAATCAACCCTTTCACATCCTGCTTTTTACATTTTACACTTGCATCATATGACATTGTAAATGCGGTAATCACATCCTTTCAACTTTGTTATATTTTTAACAATTTATTGCTAATCATATAGAAGTGTAGCCCAGTACACTTTTTACAAAAGTATATCTGGGTTAGGGAGTTCCCTAAAACCCCTAAAAATAATAAACAAGGGATATGAAATAACTATGCCATCTCATATCCCTTAAAATAGTTTCTATTATTGATCCTGTATACGTTCTGTCAAGAACTGCCCTACGGCGTATCGGCTTCGCCTTGTTTCTTGACCTTACTGTAATTTAACAATTATTTTATATCATATCACTTTTTCCCAGATTACATTTGCTACAGAGCGTTTGTAAATTCTCGATAACCGTTTCTCCACCTTTTGACCAAGGAATAATATGGTCGATATGTAATTCAACAGAGGAGTCTTTTGCCGGCGATGCTCCACAAGCACAACATTTAAAATTATCACGTTGCATAACCATAAAACGTAAACGTAAATTTATATCTCGTCTTGTTTTATGTTTAATTACCTGACTCTTATCATCGGAATCATTGGTAGACTGGCTATTATCTAAGTAAACGCTATTGGTATCTTCACTATTTTGTGTAAAGTCTTCATTTATATAGTCAATAAATGCCTGCAATGCACCTCGCCAGCCACCAAACCTTCGGGCATAACTTTGTAATGAAAATGTAGATATACCACTTTTTATATCTGTAGTTGTAGGTTGTCTACCTAATAATATCCAGATGCGTTCGATTTCTTCAAACATTTCTTCATCTGTAAAGTTACGATTTAGAGTTACTTTCATACCTGCAAGTTTTAACACATTATTCCATGTGCCATATCGTTTCATCACAGTACAACTGCTATACATTCCATACTTATCGTATTCTTTTGAAGTCACTGTTTTTGCATTGAGTATGGATGCAACATGCTTTAAGTCTGTGATAATATCTTCATCAGAAGCGATATATTTAAAATTATGCCCTCGTGTTTCCAGCTTAGATATTTCTAAAACCGTTTTCCATGAACCAAATCTTTTAGTCAGTGTTGATGAATGATAAGTACCATATTGAGAATATTCTTTAGCAGTTAATGTAATTTGTCCAAGTTCCTTTGCAGTAATTTGGACATCAGCAATTAATTCTTTATCTGAAACATTTCTATGATACTCGTTTAATTCAAATTTCATAGAAAACCTCCTCATGTATTCTGTAACTACGAATGTAAATATTATAACATGAGAGTTTATTAGAAACAATATTCCTTGTTTTAAAGTAAAAGGGAAAGGAAGAAATAACCTCCTTTTTCTTAATTTGGTACCCTAACTGGTACCCTGACATTTTCGAGTAAAACAAAAGAGCCGGAAAGCATTGGCTTAACAGTGATAAGGAACTAATTTACTTATCAACTGTTAGCTGACGGTTTCCGGGGTGCATACGGACAAATCCCGTCTGATTTCTAACAGGAAGTCAGACGGGATTTTCGCTTTATATTACGAATTATGGAGGACATACCATGAAAACCTTAATATCTTGTGCCTACAATATGGATAATTGCTGTGTGGAAGTGAAATTCAGCGACGGCAGTATGATTGCGATTGACACTATCGTCGTTGAGAACGAGATTGCTGACAATATGTATCAGCGGTCAGAGCTGGATTATTTGATCTACAACGCTCCTTTGGAGTATGCAGACCTTATCTTGAACGGCGATCCCGAAACCTATTTGAAAACTGTAACAGAATACAAGCCTTGGGATAGCTGACAACACGCTGCCCGCAGGAGAAAATCCTGCGGGCGTTTTTCTGTTTATATTATTTCCCTCCGTTGGATCTCAATTTAGGAAAGAAGATGACAATCTTGAAGCTCTTTCCCCACTGGGAAGCTGCTTCCAGATGAAGATTTAGATCGTCGGCCATCTTCTTAACCAGGTAAAGTCCCATACCGGTAGCCTTCTTTCTGCTGTCAGTAGAATCCCCGGTAAAGCCCTTTTGAAAAATGTACGGCAGATTATATTTTTTTACGCCAATGCCGTTATCTTCAACAGAAAGGATATCTGCAGTCTCCGAATGTATCACGGAAATTGTAAGCATGGGACTATCGCTGCTATATTTGATGGCATTGCTAACGATTTGTCCCAACATAAACTGAAGTCCTCTACGGTCTGTATAGACTGTTTCAGATTGCAGTTTGTTGAGAATGACAAAATGCTTCTCTTCAAGAAGTGGGGCATAGTCCTCCAGAACTTCACCCAAGCAGTCATTCAAATTGACATCCTCAAATCGGTAATCCTTTGTACTGCTCTTCAACCGGGCATAGTACAGCATCTGCGTGACATCCTCCTGAAGCTGACTGCGGACATAATCCAGCTTTGCTTGCAGGGAAGGAGAGATTTCATCGTTCCGGTTATCCAAGAGCATGGTCAGCAACGATAGGGGCGTTTTCGCTTCATGTGCCCAGCCCTCCACGTATTCTTCATAGTCCCGTAGGGCATCCGCCATATTGTTACTCTCGTTTTTGTATTCCCGTAAAACCGAAGCCAAAAATCGGACAGATTCTCCTTCTTTCTGACTAATGGCACTGAGCAGCCGTTCTTCATTGCAGATGGTAGGATCACTGAGGAAATCTCGGAACAGTTCCATGTGGGTGTTCTCCCTCTTGTTTAGTACAAACAGAATCGCTGAAAACAAAAGGATGCTCGTCAGAACTACTAACCCGATCAAGGTTTGAAATACCTGAATGTCAGAAATCCAAAGAATGACAGCGCAAAAGCAATCCACGCCCAGCAGCAACAGAAGCCAGGGGTAGTACCGTTCTATCATGTGCCAAAGCTGCTTCATAGAGACACCTCCGCTTCCAAACGGTAGCCCATTCCTCGAACTGCAACGATTCGCTGCTTCATTTCAAGGGCGGACATCGTTTTTTTCAGCCGGGTTAGGTTAACCTGCAAGGCATTTTCATCTATGTATTCCGTGGTTCCCCATAGTGCCATGCAAAGCTGCTCCGTCGTGACCAGAGCATCGCCGCCGGACAAAAGAGCGACCAACAGTTTTCCCTGATTTTTTGGAAGCACCACAGAGGTATTATGAATATAAAGCGTGTAGGTCTGCTGGTCTAACAGGAAATCTGGTCCCTCTATGAGATTGGTACGGCCTTCATACCTTTTGAGAATATTGGATACCCTG
>ERZ773103.1385-NODE-1385-length-25814-cov-35.576730_pt1 | contig 25814 bp, 19 predicted proteins | sample MGYA00511118_ERZ773103 | MGnify/ENA primary metagenome ERZ773103 (study PRJEB29015, sample SAMEA2737821) | human gut metagenome | biome: human gut; feature: human-associated habitat; material: faeces | place: China | collected 2012 ... | reverse complement strand
AAATCCCTTTGCTTTCAACTCATCATTCAGTCCTCGAATAACTTTATATGCATACCCTCTAGATACTCCGAGTAATTCAGCAACTTCATCTGCGGTAATATACATTTTCATCGTATTCTCCATATTCATTTCTCCTTTCCTCTTTAATCTTAGTACACTTTTGTGTTCCTTGTAATTCGCATTATATAGTACACATTTGTGTTCGTCAAGTATTTTTCATAATTTTTTATACACAAATGTGTCCCAATGTGCTAAACTATCACTAGACACACAAAACACAAAAAGGAGAAACGCTATGACTGTCGGAGAAAAAATCAAATATTATCGGAATATACGTGGAATATCTCAAGAAATGCTGGGCAATCTTTCCGGCATAAATCCAGCTACTATCAAGAAGTATGAATATGGTATTCGCAATCCAAAGCCGGATCAATTACTGAAAATCACAAACGCTCTTGGCATCAGCATTAACCTATTCATGGATTTTGATATAGAAACTGTATCTGATGTACTTTCTTTACTGTTTAAATTAGATGAGCAAGTAGATATGAAATTTGAAGCAGAAAGAGATGAAAATGGAGAGTTTATCCCTTCTACTGTGAAATTTTCTTTTCAGAACGCTGCTATCAACAATAAACTTTGCACCTATCTTAAAGCAAAGCAAATAAAAGAAAATCTGGAAAACTCCAAGAATAAATTGAGTGCCGAAGATAATTATGCAGAAACTATCACTGAGATTGAGCAGAACATAGAAGATATAAAAAATCATCTAGTAGATGATAATATGGTTGTCAAAAAAGGAACCAACAGAATTACTGTAAAAGTATTTCCACAATAGATATAACCTCTCATTCTACTATGTAAAAGACCTTTGACTATTGAATTTACTCTATGTAAAAGCATTTTGATAGAATCATTTACTAACATTTAATACGATATGTCTAGGTCGAGAGAAAAAACACGTAAAAAGGAGGACGCGCATTGGAACTGTATAAACAGATAAAAAGATATCGAACAGATATGAATTTATCTCAGGAAGAACTTGCAGAAAAAATATATGTCACAAGACAAACTATTTCTAATTGGGAAAATGATAAAAGTTATCCAGATATTCATAGCCTGCTACTGTTAAGTTCAACATTTCACATCTCTCTTGATCAACTAATCAAAGGAGATATTACTACTATGAAAGAAGAAATTAGCAAAGAAGCTATACAGAAATTTAATCGTGATGGAGCTATTTTTACAGTACTTTTAATATTAACTGTCATTGCAGCTGTGCCATTGGCAGTATTTTTAGGATATTGTGGATATATCGTTTGGGGAATTCTTTTCTTAATTATGATATATTACGCTTTAAGAGTAGAAAAGTTCAAAAAAGAAAATGATATTATGACGTACAAAGAAATTGTGGCATTCACCGAAGGAAAGCAATTAGATGAAATTGAAAAAGCACAAGAAAAAGGAAAACGTCCTTATCAGCAACTGCTTTCAGCTTTACTAAGTGCCACAATCGGATTTATTATATCTATGTTTTTTGTTTGGTTGCTCAAATCCTATATTTTTTAATCCGTCGACGTTTTTACCTATCAAAATTTCTTAAATAGAGCCAAAATAGAGCCAACAGACATAACAAAACCTCGGAAACCCTTGTAAAATGGGCATCCGAGGTTTTTTGTCCGTTATTCAAACTCAATCGTTCCCGGTGGCTTACTCGTCAGATCATAGAATATTCTATTCACCCCACGAACTTCATTTATAACTCTGCTCATCACCTTATTCAGAACTTCATACGGAATCTCCGCTGCCTCTGCAGTCATGAAATCAATCGTATTAACAGCTCTAAGAGCTACAGCATAATCATAAGTTCTCTCATCACCCATAACACCAACGCTTCTCATATTCGTAAGTGCTGCAAAATACTGACCAATTGTCTTATCAAGTCCGGCATTTTCAATCTCTTCACGATAAATAGCATCTGCATCCTGAACGATACGAACTTTCTCAGCTGTTACTTCGCCGATGATACGTACTCCAAGTCCCGGTCCTGGGAATGGCTGACGGAATACGAGTCTTTCAGGAAGTCCGAGCTCAAGTCCTGCTTTACGAACTTCATCTTTGAAAAGATCACGAAGCGGCTCAATGATTTCTTTGAAATCTACAAAATCCGGAAGTCCTCCTACATTATGATGAGATTTGATCACTGCGGATTCTCCGCCAAGACCACTTTCTACAACATCCGGATAAATTGTTCCCTGTGCAAGGAATTCAACAGTACCGATCTTCTTTGCTTCTTCTTCGAAGATACGGATGAATTCTTCACCGATGATCTTACGTTTTGCTTCTGGATCTGTAACGCCTGCAAGTTTGTTATAATATCTTTCCTGTGCATTTACGCGGATAAAGTTCAGATCGAACTGTCCTTCTGGTCCGAAGATTGCTTCAACTTCATCACCTTCATTTTTACGAAGAAGTCCGTGATCTACGAATACACAAGTAAGCTGTTTTCCAATGGCTTTGGAAAGAAGTCCTGCTGCCACTGAAGAATCAACCCCACCTGACAGTGCGAGCAATACTCTTCCGTTTCCAACCTTCTCGCGGATCTCTGCAATTGTATTCTCAACAAAAGCATCCATCTTCCAGTCACCTGCACATTCACATACATTTTTCACAAAGTTGTTGATCATCTTTGTTCCTTCTACTGTATGAAGTACTTCTGGATGGAACTGGATTGCATACAGTTTCTCGTCTGTGTTCTCAGCTGCTGCAACCGGGCAGTCAGCAGTATGTGCTGTAATTTCAAATCCCGGAGCGATTTTTGAAATATAATCAAAATGGCTCATCCAACATGTTGTTGTCTCTGAAACACCCTCAAATACTTTGGAGTCTTTTTTATCAATAATAACTTCTGTCTTACCGTATTCTCTTACATCTGCACGCTCAACTTTTCCGCCAAGTACATGAGACATCAGCTGTGCGCCATAGCAAAGTCCGAGAACCGGAATTCCAAGCTTGAACAGTTCTTCTGAATAAGTCGGTGAATCCGGCTCATAACAGCTGTTTGGTCCGCCTGTGAGAATGATTCCTTTTGGATTCATCTCTTTGATTTTTTTAATATCTGTCTTATATGAATAAATTTCACAATATACATTACACTCCCTGACACGTCTTGCGACTAGCTGGTTATACTGTCCACCGAAGTCAAGGACAATCACTAATTCTTTCTTCAAATCTTTCCTCCTGTCAAATCCAATCAAAACTATTTGCTTTATCTATATATTTTTTTCTGTTCTTCATTATAGTAGAGGAATCCTTGATTTACAAGTATTTGTTTATGTAAAATAAAATCTTATCCACAATTTCTATTACTATACGCGGTAATTATTCCCCTTCTGATCTATCCAGAATAAAAAAGATGCCGAACAAATGCCCGACATCCCATTTTTATGTTCCATTTTATGCTACAAATCTTTCTAGCTGTCTTTCAAGTTCTGTGCAATCATCTGCATACATCTGCAGTTCAATCACGTTATTCAATCCCAGATTCATGATTCCAAGTAATGACTTCGCATCTACTACTGCCCGTCCTCTTCTCATGTCCATGTTAAAGTCAAATTTACATACTGTGTTCAAGAAATCAATGATCTCATCCGGGTGTTTGAAAGTAATGTTCATTGTACTCATTCTTTTCACCTCTTTCTGTCTTAACGGCTATGAAATCCTTTTCATTTTTCATTTGTATCATAGCATATTTTTTATATTTAAAAGGGTGAATTTTTTTATAAAGGAGTATTTTTTTAATTAAATATACCACTTATTCTCTACTTTTTCCTATAAACAGCATGAAATTACTCTTGATTATGAAATCCCAGTGGAGTTACGTCTGTATTCCGTCGGTAAAATCCCTTCCTCCTCTTTAAACACCTTACTCATATATTTGGGATCAGAGTAACCGACAAGCCCCGCAATCTGATTCATCTTATATTTTGTTGTCCTGAGAAGATCCTTTATTTTTTCTATCCTGTATTTCCTCACAGTTTCTGTAAAATTATATCCTGTCTCCTTCTTAAACTGAGAACTCAGGTATTCTTCTGATACATAAAGCTGGCTCGCTGCTTCTTCCAATGTAATACCACTGTCATATTCTTTTCTTACAATTTCCATTGCTTTTTGAATAAGCGTACTGTATCGCTCAAATTTATGTTCATATGATATCATCCGTTCCAATCCTTGAATCGCTTTCTCTATCTGTTTCCAGCTGATGGCATATGTAATCTGCTGCATAAGACTCAGGATTTCTGTTTCGTCAATCTGCCCGCCATAATTTCTATAATTTAATCCAGCTGCCATGCAAAAACGAATGATACTGTATTTTATTTCTTTTGGAAAATATTTTTCTCTTTTCATTTCCTCACAAACAAGTTGAAATTGTCTGGCAATTTCTTTCTTGTTTTCATCAAAAATCATTTCCCGCATTCGTTGTTCTAATTCTACCGGATAACGCACCGGAACAACTTCAAATTTCTCAACTGTCTGCTGACAGATCAAGACTCCTCGTGGCTGAAGAAGATTCCATTCCATAAGACTCCCTGTCTGAATCATTGCCTCTTCCAGCTTTGTCAGCTGTTTTGTCTCTATCCATACACAAATAATTGTCCCCGGAAACTTCCTACATAACCCAGTAACCACATTTTTTTGAAAATATTCTTTCCAGTTCCTGGCTTCATGTACCCGGTAAATGATCAGATACACCTTTTTCCATTGATCCGAACATATAACAGATGCCGAAAATCCACACTCATGTCTACAGATTTCTTCGAGAAATCCACGTACATTCTCCTTCTGCTCCTCGTATTCGTCTGCCATTGAAACCGTAAATAAATATCCCGGATCATCCACTGTAAAACCAAATCTCCGAATAGTCATTTCATTTAACTTCTGATTCGATATAATCTCTCCATCTCTGCAGCTCAACAGAACATTTTCAACAGTAAAAGAAGCCTGCATCCAATACTCATTCCTGATTTTTTCATGAATACGGCTTAATGCCTTCTTAAGCTCCATCGGCTGAAACGGCTGTACTAAATATCCGTCCACCCACAGATCGATTGCCTGCTTTGCCTGTTGAAAATCTTCATCCTTTGTTATAATAATCACACGAAACTCGCGTCCTTCCGTGCGTAATTTTCTCAAAAGATTTAACCCATTCATCCGCGGAAGCCCAATGTCCATAATAACAAGGTTTGGCTGCATAACTGTTATCATCTCATATGCAGACTGTCCATTCCCTGCAATCCCCGCCAACTCGTAATTCGGATCTACGCGTTTTAAACCTTTTTTCAGTTCTTCTAATACTTTTTCATCCCTTTCAATGATTGCCACCCGCATTTGAACAGTCTCCTCTCAATGTCCGTGTTTCCGATTGGATATCCTCTTTTATTGTAACATTAACTTCAATAATTGGAAGTATGCAAGTGTAAATATTTTTCTCTGGTGGCGAGCCCTCCCCGGATGTGACGTTCTGATTTGTTGGTGTCTAAAACCTTACGCGTTTCATGAGCCAATGATGGGTTGATCTGAAGCAGACGTTCTGTAACATCCTTATGCACCGTACTCTTACTAATCCGAAACTGTTTCGCTGTCTGTCTCACTGTCGCATTATTTTCTATAATATAATTTGCAATTTCTACTGCACGCTCCTCAATATATTCTCTCATAGAAAAGCCCCTGCATAGTTTGTTTTTTACAATCTATGCAGGGGCAAATCAATGTATGTCTAATTCCTGTTCCATCTATTCGTAGAAAATATCATACCATACAACTTAATACTCAAATACTGCCACACCATATCCCGGAAGAGGATATGCAAAGGAATATTTCTGACCATCACATTCCTGTTTCTCTGGCTTGTAAACCAATGGGCGTTCTTCTCCTGATCCACCGTATTTTGTCTCATCACTGTTAAGAACAAGCTTGCACTGCTTTCTTCTCGGAACACCAACACGGTAATCTGGCCTGTCTACCGGTGTAAAGTTGCATACAAAGAGCAGATTTTTCTTACTATCCCTTGAATGTCTTATGAAACTGAAAATACTCCGGAAGATGTCATCCTTATTGATCCAGTCAAATCCCTTCGAATCATTATCCAACTCATACAATGCCTTATTCTTCTTATAAAGATGAAGCAGATCTTTATACCAGTTCTGAATCTGCTGATGCGGTTCTTCTGCAAGAAGGAACCAATCCAGTTCTCTCTCTTCACTCCACTCACGAAGCTGTGCGAACTCCTGTCCCATAAAGAGAAGTTTCTTTCCAGGATGTCCCATCATAAATGCATATGCCGCTTTCAAGTTGCGGAACTTATCCCATCCTTCTCCCGGCATCTTATTCAACATGGAGCATTTCAGATGAACGACCTCATCATGAGAAAGTACAAGAATATAGTTCTCTGAATATGCATATTCCATGGAAAATGTCATCATATGATGTGCATTTTTTCTGAAATACGGATCCAGTTTCATGTACTCTGTAAAATCATGCATCCAACCCATATTCCACTTCAAAGTAAATCCAAGTCCGTCATCCTCAGGAGATCCTGTCACCTTCGGCCATGCTGTAGATTCTTCTGCGATCATCATAACGCCTTTATTTCTTCCGCAAACTACAGAATTCAGATGTTTAAAGAATGCAATCGCCTCAAGATTCTCATTTCCGCCAAATTTATTCGGAATCCACTGTCCATCTTCTCTTCCGTAGTCTAGATACAGCATAGATGCCACTGCATCTACACGAAGTCCATCTACATGATAATGTTCAACCCAGAACAATGCATTCGCTAGAAGGAAGTTAGAAACTTCCGGTTTTTCATAATTGAACACCTTCGTTCCCCAATCAGGATGCTCGCCCTTTCTCGGATCTGGATATTCGAATGTCGGTGTTCCGTCAAAATCTGCCAGACCATGTGCATCTTTCGGGAAATGAGCCGGTACCCAGTCAAGAATAACACCGATATTATTCTTATGAAGGTAATTCACCATATATGCAAAATCTTCCGGTGTTCCATAGCGTGAAGTTGGTGCATAATATCCGGTTACCTGATATCCCCAGGAACCGTCAAATGGATGCTCTGCGATTCCCATCAACTCAACATGAGTATATCCCATCTCTTTTACATACTTTGTAATTGCTTCTGCAAACTCACGATATGTATAAAATCCTTCATCTTCTCTTCCAGGATGTCTCATCCAGGAACCCATATGTACTTCATAAATAGACACTGGTTCTTCTTTGTTATCCCATTTCTCACGAGCAGTCATCCACTTACTGTCTGACCAGTTCAGATTAGAAATGTCTGTGATTCTGGAAGCTGTTCCCGGCCGGAGCTCTGCATAATTAGCAAATGGATCTGCTTTGTAAATCTTCTCACCCGCCTGTGTCTCTATACAGAACTTATACAAATCCCCTTTCTTCGCCTCCGGAACGAAGCATGTATATATTCCGAGAGGCTCCCCTCTCTTCATCTTATCTTTCGTCTCATCCCAGTCATTAAACTCTCCGATTACAGAAACGTTTGCTGCATGAGGAGCCCATACCGCAAAATATACTCCTCTTTTTCCGTTCTTTGTCACCTCATGGGCACCCATCTTTTTATAAATCTCATAATGATTTCCCTGCCCAAAAAGATAATGGTCAAGTTCTCCGATCTCATAAGGCTGCACTTTCGTCTTCGTGCTGTTTTTCTTAACCATAAAGCCACCTCACTGCTCAAATATATTCCTGATTGTAATGATTTAAAAACCATACAATTTCTTATAGATCAAGGCACATTACCGAATCTTTCAATTGGTAACAAAGTTTCATTCTACCCTTGAACACTATAGTTTTATTATACTTGATACTGTATAAAAAAGAAAGAGAAAATGTATTATTGCACAAAAATAGACAGTCGTTTTACTGACTGTCTATTAATTCTTAACAAATATATGTCATTAAATGTTGAAATCTTTCTCTGAAAGCAGAATTCTGTCGGAAGAATCTGTATTCTTTCCAAATACTCTCTTCACAAGCTTCTTTGCGGAAGCTTTCTGTGAATGAGCGATTGCATCATCCATCACTTCTTTCACTTCTGCTACTGTCACTGCATGATCTTCTCGCTGTAAAGAGTCAATCTTACTGTACAGTGCAAGAATTCCCATCTCATCGATTCTGTAACCATTCTCCTGAGCATAAGTCTGTCCAAATGTTACAAGCTCATCATTGATAAAGATCGGCACTTCAAGTCTGGAAGTAAATTTTCTTCTGAATTCTCTGTTGGAAGAAAGAAGTCTGTCCAGTGGTTTTCTCTGCTCTTCAAGAACTACCAGAAGTTCTCCTGTATCCTGCTCCATTGCTTTGTTCAGCTTGGCGAGTGTTTTTTCGTTCATCTGTCCGGCTTTTTCAATGATCAGTGCACCGCCGTACAGTTTACGGAAAATGTCTCCGATTCTCTTCTTATTCAGTGACTCACCTGTCACAATTGCAACCTTACCCTGACGAATATCACGCTGCTTCTGGATTGCCTTTACAACATCAACAGCAAGGACTGTCTTTCCATTTCCTTTATTTCCAATAATCAGAAGGTTTCCTGTTCTGGAAGTTCCTTTGCGGTTTGTACAGTTCTTATCCTGCTCAAGTACATCTACCAGCTGCTCACTCATACCACGCACAGGTACAAAATAAGAGAAGAGTTTTTTCTGTTCCTCTGTAAGCCCTGCTCTTGTACCGATTCCACTCTGTGTTTCAAGATCATAACGACCATGTACGATAAATCCTGTATCAGACATTGCATCTGCAATCTCATCTAATGGTAATGGTGATGTCTTACCTGTTGCGATCAATTTCGCAGTCTCTTTACGACTCAATGGTGTCGTCGCAGACATGATATCAATTCCGCCATCTTCATCCGGGATCTCTCTGTCATCCGGTTCCTCACTATGCGCTGGATTCACGCTGAATTCATCTTCAAAATTTGGCACTTCTTCATAAGAATTCAGACCAAGAAGATCATCATCTGAAATCTTATCTTCTGCTGTGAAAAGATCTCTTGGATTGATTACTTCATCATCCTCATCGTCTTCTTCATAACCATAGGCATCCAGATCTTCATATCCTTCTTCCTCACTGAACAGATCATCATCAGACTCTTCATAATCATCCGGCAGATCGTCATCAGACTCTTCATAATCATCCAACAAATCGTCATCAGACTCTTCATAATCATCTAAAATATCGTCTTCGTCAAACTCTTCTGCATCATCCCAGTCATACGCATCATAATCTTCGTACTCATCCTCACCGAGTCTGAGATCATCCGCAAGCTCTCCCATATTTTCATGTGGTTCTTCTTCTACCTCAAGAACTTCTTCTGAACTTACTGTTGCATCTACTTCTTCCTCTTCCGGAATAACACCTTCAATCTCATCAATCAGTTTCTGTATCTCTGGTGATAAAATTGGTTCTTCATTATTTTTATTGTCCATAGTCTCTCTTACTGCTGCTCCTTCTGAATCATCTTCATCATTGACAACTTCAGTTTCTGAGATCAGTTCCTCCACCTCAGATAAATCTTCTGATTCATCTGTCAGATCTTCTGACTCAGCTTCATCTATTTCAAGGATTTCTTCCTCTTCCGGTTCTGCCTCTTCTACTTCAAGGATTTCTTCCTCTTCCGGTTCTGCCTCTTCTACCTCAAGGATTTCTTCCTCTTCCGGTTCTGCTTCCCCTGCTTCAAGAATTTCTTCCTCTTCCGGTTCTGCTTCTTCTGCTTCTATAGCAACTGCATCTTCTGGGACATCTTCTGAAGTCTCCTCCACTGCCTGTTCTATAAGCTCTTCTTCTGTCTCCGGTTCCGGTATCAGTTCTTTCATCCCTGATGGAACTACTCGTTCTTTACTGGCTTCCTCAGCTTTCTTCTCTTCTGTCAGTTGATTCACGATCTCAAGATCTTCTACATCCTCAATTGCTGCAATATCCTCTTCCAGATCTGTCATATCCGGTTCAACTTCTTCTCCCGGTTCTGCCTGAACTTCCGGTTTCGGATTGAGTAATTGCTGCAGAGCTTCATCTAACCGCATCGTATCTCCAAGTTTCTTCTTGACTGGTTTTACCGGATTCTTACTGACAATCGGTATGGAAGCTGTATCTTTGCTAAGTGTTCTCTTATCTCCACTTGTCTCTACCGTTGCCGGCTGAACTTCTGACTCATCCTCGGAAGCTTCTATAACTTCTGCTGTTTCTACTCCTGCTTCTTCCGGACTTTCTACTTCGGCATCCGGCTCTTCTGCCGTTTCCAAAGTAACCGCATCCGTATCAATCACATCGGAAGTACTGTCGTTCTCCATCACCGGCTGCTCTGTCAGCCCGATTGATCTTGTATCTCCAAGTGCCTCGGCTCCTTCTGATGCAGAATCTTTTTCCTCGTCTTCTTCTAAATAGGAAGCCAGATCCGGTATTTCTTCTGTCTCGGAAGAAAGCTTCTCGTATCTGTGATCATATTTCTGCTGCTGCGATGGTGACAATGGCTTATACTGCATCTTCAGTTCCATTGCCTTATAAACATACTTACCCTCGCTAAACCAGAGGATCAGATCATCACACTCTTCCAGACATTCTGTCATCATACCTGCTTCGCGATAAAGCTTCGCCAGTTCATAAGCCCACTCTTCAATATATTCTGCCTTCTTAAATTCCTCCAGAGCCTCGATCTGCTGTTCGATCGGCGCTCTCTGCGCTCTTAAGATCTGATATCTAAGGATATGCCTGTTCGGATCTTTCGGTGCAATCTGGATAAATTCGTCATAATAGTCAATTGCTTCATCTATATTCTTTGTCTTAATTGCAAGAGAACATAACTTATAGATCACCTTGCGGCTTCCTTCAGAGCGGCGATATGCAAGATTCATCACATCATAGCTCTTCTGATACTCTTTTGTTTTTTCATAAATATCACTGACATTCATCAGCATCCCTGCGTTACGGACACGCTTCCAGTCAATCAGATCTGCTGCTGCCGCTGCTTTTCTGTATTCTCCATCTTCCATAAGTTCCAGCATCTCTTCTGTCTTTAACTTATATTCATACTTATCCACTGTACTCACCTCATTGTCATTGAAATATTAGTTTTGGTCTGAATGTGTCCATTAGGCACTAGCCGATACTCTTTCATTATTCTACCATATGAGGTCTGTAATGTCAAAAAAATGCACCTTCAATTCCTTTTGAAAGTGCATTTTTAGTGTTATTTAATTGTATTATTATTATAATTTTATATTTTGTATCGGAGATTATTCGCGATTCTACGTTCCTGTGAGACCTTTGTCGTCTGTTATTTTATCACTTGAATGATTTTCATATCCATTCAATACTTTATGTATTAAATCTTCTGTCAAGTCATTCCTGCTTTTATAACAAATCTGAGATTATAACATGTCCTTTCAATGTTTCTTTACACATTTTTCATTCTATGTTATATGCGGTATTTTTATTCAATACATCTATGAGTGATTCATCTTTTTCTCTTTGCTTCCAGTTTCCGTACTCTCCGATCTTTGATCTTCTTTTCTTTCTACTGGACTTTTACGCTTGGCAAAGGTCTCTTTCTTCACAGGAACCTTCACTCATCATACCACTGACATATTGATAAAAATCTGAAACTATACTGTCCATGGGACTGACCTCCTGTTGAACTTGTATTTTTAATCTAATCAGGCATCTGTTACTTTTGCCTTCTTAGTTAAATATCTTTGGGAGATTTCTTTCTCTCTTTGATGGTTATATAATAACATTCGGCGTCCAATTTGTCAATATATTCATTTGATTTTTTTATATTTTTTATTTATTATCTGCTTTGGTTGTAATTGTCTGAATTTTTAAACATTTCAATTAACAGATTTCTGCTCCAGCCGGCATTTCTTTTTCCGGTGTCATCAGTGCAAGGTTACCTTCTGCATCTTCTGCACAAAGCAACATTCCCTCTGAAAGTACGCCTGCCAGCTTCGCAGGTTTCAGGTTTACAAGAACCATAACTTTCTTACCAACCATTTCTTCCGGTGTGTAATGCGCTTTGATTCCGGATACGATCTGTTTTACCTGGCTTCCAACTTTTACCTGAGAGCAGAGAAGCTTTTTGGATTTCTTTACAGCCTCACATGCAATGATCTCTCCAACCTGGAACTGCATTGCTCCGAACTGCTCAAATGTGATCTCATCTTTCTGCTCAATGTCGATCACAGCTTCTTCCTCTTCCTTTTCTTCTACCTTCGGATGAAGTTCTTCTACTTTTTTCATAACTTCCTCAAGATCCATTCTCTGGAACAGGATCTCCGGCTTCTCTGTTACATGTCCGTTACCAAGCTGCTCAAGGATCTTCTTACTTGTAGAAGGCATAAAAGATTCAAGAAGTCTTGCACCTTCAGAAATGCTCTGGATCAGATTCCAAAGTACTGTAGAAAGGCGATCCTTCTTGGATTCATCTTTTCCGAGTACCCAAGGAGTTGTCTCATCAATATATTTATTGCAGCGTTTGAACAGATTGAAGATTTCTGTAATCGCATCGGCAACGCGGAGGTCTGCCATCTTAGCATCAACTGCTTTAGAAGCATTCTCTACAACTGCTTTCAGTTCTGCATCTACATCTTCTACAACACCCTTATCTTCTACTGTTCCGCCGAAGTATTTGTTTGTCATGGAAACAGTTCTGTTTACAAGGTTTCCAAGTGTATTGGCAAGGTCGGAGTTCAAACGCTCTACCATCAGTTCCCAGGAAATAACACCGTCATTCTCGAATGGCATTTCATGCAGTACAAAGTAACGAACTGCATCTACACCGAAGAAATCAACGAGTTCATCTGCATAGAGAACATTTCCCTTGGATTTGCTCATCTTACCGTCTCCCTGAAGCAGCCAAGGATGTCCGAATACCTGTTTCGGAAGTGGAAGATCAAGTGCCATAAGGAAGATTGGCCAGTAAATTGTATGGAAACGGATGATATCTTTTCCGATCAGATGAAGATCTGCCGGCCAAAGCTTGCCAAACTGCTCTGTGCTGTTTCCGTCTGCATCATATCCGATTCCTGTGATATAGTTTGTAAGAGCATCAAGCCATACGTATACAACGTGCTTTGGATCGAAATCTACCGGAATTCCCCACTTGAAAGATGTTCTAGATACACACAGATCCTGAAGTCCCGGAAGAAGGAAGTTGTTCATCATCTCGTTCTTACGGGCAACCGGCTGGATGAACTCCGGATGTGTATTGATATGCTCGATCAGGCGGTCAGCATACTTGCTCATTTTGAAGAAATATGCCTCTTCTTTTGCAGGCTGAACCGGGCGTCCACAGTCAGGACATTTTCCATCTACAAGCTGAGACTCTGTGAAGAAAGACTCACACGGTGTACAGTACATTCCTTCATAATGTCCCTTGTAAATATCTCCCTTGTCGTAAAGTTTCTTGAAAATCTTCTTAACCTGTTTCTCATGATCTTCATCTGTTGTACGGATGAATTTGTCATAAGATGTATCCATCAGATCCCAGATTCTTTTGATTTCTGTTGATACATTATCTACGAATTCCTTTGGTGTGATTCCAGCCTCCTCGGCTTTGAGCTCGATCTTCTGTCCGTGCTCATCTGTTCCTGTCTGGAAGAATACATCATATCCCTGGCTTCTCTTGTAACGTGCGATTGCATCTGCAAGCACGATCTCGTATGTGTTTCCGATATGCGGTTTACCTGATGTATAGGCAATCGCTGTTGTTATATAATATTTTGGTTTTTCTGACATTTTTCTGCCTCCTTTTCCCGCAATGTGGGATTCTTTTCTCAACTTTCAGTGATTACTAATACGATTTTTTCTAGATTTTTCGGAACAAAAAATGTGCCAAGGCACATTCTTGCACTTGCAGCGGTCGCTTGCGACACCTACTTTGTACGCCGCAGTGCACATCCCTAGCGAAGCGTTTTTAATATGTTAGGAACGAACCTAATATATTAAAAAACGCCCTCCCAGGGACTTGCATCCCTGAGAAGACGAATCATACTTTCGTGTTACCACTTCTCTTCGTTCCTTCCTCGCGGAAAGAAACCTCTAGGAGTATCTGCATTTTTGTTAGTAAAAACTGCTTTGTTGATCAAAACCACTTTGAACATTACGGCATTTCTCACTGTCGATACTCTTCGCTATAAAGGGCGAATCCCTTCACAGACTAACCCGGATCTTTTTATTCAAGATTGTTGCTTAAACAACCCACTTGATTACTCTGTTCAGGCTCATCTGCGCTGCTCAGAAGCCATCTTCATCTGTCTTCCATCCATCCCTCTCAACATCCGGCCTGACAGCCTTCAGGACTTTTCTGTAGAATCTGTTACAGACTACTCTCTTCCTCATCGCGTTTCGCTTATCACTGCTTTTCATTCCTTAAAAAGGTTAGCATAACGCGAATAGAATGTCAAGATACACCGCTTGATGATTTCTCTTTCGATTCCTCTGTTGCCCCGGCAGCATTTCCTTTTGCTTTCACTCTTGGAAATGTAATATCTACCCGGAACAAATCTCCGTCCAGATACAGATCAAATGTGCCGCCCTGCATCGTTGTAAGGCTCTTCGCAATGGAAAGTCCCAATCCACTTCCCTCCGTACTTCTGGAAATATCTCCGCGGATAAAACGTTCTGTCAGTTCGTCAGCCTGAATATTCAACTGATGCTCGGAAACATTTTTCAACGAAAACCTTACCTTTGTATCATCTGTTTTCAGAGTCGCATAAACTCTTGTTCCAGGCATTGCGTACTTGGCTGCATTTCCGTAAATGTTTTCCAGGACACGCCACATTCTTCTTCCATCGACATGCACAACAGCCGGTTCTGCTGGAAGATCTGTGACGATTGCTAGATTTCTCGCCTCGAATTTTTCTTCGAGTTCACCCTGCGTCTGCTGGATCATTTCCGACAGATCAAGATCCATATATTCCAGCGAAATATTTCCGCTGCTGACTTTCGATGCTTCTACTACATCTTCTGTCAAAGTCTTCAGTCTCTGTGCTTTCTCTTCCAGAATATTCAGATAATCCTGAACTTTCGGATCCGCTGGATCTGTCTGTCTTAAGATGCCGACATAATTCAAAATGGAAGTCAGTGGTGTTTTAATATCATGAGAAACATTTGTGATTAAATCTGTCTTAAGACGTTCGTTTTTCATTGCCTCGGCAACTGCTTTGTTAAGTCCGGTTCCGATCCCGTTGATCATCAATGCAAGTTTCTTGTTCTCCCCATGCAGTCCGTCGATTGGAATCTGATAACTCATATTTCCGTCAGCGATCTCCTGGATTCCTTTTCTCAGTCGGTTCTTCTCCATCACATTTGCAACCATGCAATAGAATAGCACTGCGTCAGCGATCAGCAGCAGAATCACCAGGAAGAAATCTCTATCCAAAAGTACGAAAAGCTGAAACAGGAAATAAAGAATCAAAAGTCCTGCTGTTTTCTTTGTAAGCTTCACATCTCGTAATATTTTCCCAATAAATATACCGAAACTTCGAAGCAGACTGTTCTCCCACAGGCTCTTTGCCTTAATTCTTCTTACCAGACTAAGATAGCCGGCAAAGAAACAGGTAAATGTAAACGCACCATATACGAACACACCCACTGATTCTCCGAGACTTAAAGTCTGCATATATACATTCGGAACATAGGATGATGGAATAAATGTATCACTTTCCACAGCACTGTATGAACTACACAACCCTGTAATTCCATCAAATAAGATATGAATTCCATCTATTCCTGCTACGAAAAAGAAATAACTTCCAATCACCCAGACAAAAATAATAACTGCTGCGGCAATCTCTGTCTTCCAGGAATCGAACTTTAACAAATACAGTTCTTCATCCTGCGGTTTTTTTCCTGCCCCCAATGTCAGCCACACTACTGTGATCAAAAAGAGTAGTCCGATGAAAATCATAAAATGCAATGCTGCTTTCATATGCGGAATATTATTCTGATACTCAATACTGTTCTGGTAAAATTGATCCTGAATCGGATATTTTGTATCAACCGCAACTGCAAAAACATCTTTCCACTTTGTTCCTCCGGAATAATAACCATAAGAACGAATATTAAGCCATTGATCAGAATAAGATACATTCATATTCGTCTTAAAATCTTTCAACTCCGGATAGATCACCATGTATTTCACAGATTTTTTAGACGCAGAAGCTATTATATTCTCTATGCTATCTCTTACATCCGCATAATTTGCATATTCTGCTTTATTTGTAGTAACTTTCTTCGTCGATTCATCTGCGTACAGATAGGTAAAATTGGTATTTCCCTCTTCCAGATAATCCCAACCGCCTTCATAATCCTGCCAGTCTTCATAGATTGTTTGCAATGCTGTGGCTATATTATCGTAAACCAGCGACAATCTTCCATTTAACTGTGGATTGTTATTTACAACCTGAAGCAGATTATCTGCCTCAACCGGTGCGTATTTCTCTATCAGAGACTGGCCAAAATTCCAGCAGTCTGTATAAAGCAGATCACCATTTTCATCTGTAATCTGAAATGTATAATATCCGGAAGTTGTAAATTCACCTGCCTGCAATCCTGCCAGGAACTGATCTCTGTCCTGTTCGCCCATCTGAAATTGAAGTTTTCCTGCATTTACAAGAGAGAAGAAATCATTCATATAATAGTAGTAATAATTTCCGTCTGGTTTCTGGCAGACGATCACGCCATTCTGTTTGTAAAGATTGTCGTTATCTGTCCCACTGTAAGTTTCGCCCCAGTTCACCAGCTCTTCCATTGTGTACGTGACGCCGGACAGATTCGTCTCAGATATCTTTCCCTTCTTCGACAGTTCCATTACATCCACCAGTTTTTTCGGATTGTAGGCGCCGTCACTTTCAAAAAGATTCTGCAGATAAAGCTTCTCCTGTACATCGTACATGTAACTTTCGACCATCTTGCTGAATTCTTCGGATTCTTCAAAAGACTGTGTATTCATCTTTTGGATCTGTGAAAAACTCATCCCCCCCGCCAGTGTCAGGAGAGAAAGCAAATTTGTCACAAGCAATGCTCCGCTAAGAATCGCCACAACAAGAACAATTGTCCTTGTCACGGTCTTCCTGTACCATTTCTTCATTGTTAATCCTTTCTTATGCTTTTTCGATTTTATATCCGACACCCCAGACTACTTTCAGGTAACGTGGGTCTTTCGGATTGATCTCTATTTTTTCTCTGATATGACGAATGTGAACTGCAACTGTGTTATCCGCACCAATTGCCTCTTCATTCCAGATGGATTCATAAATCTGATTGATTGAAAATACTTTTCCCTGATTCTTCATCAGAAGCAAAAGGATATTGTATTCAATCGGTGTCAGTTTCACAAATTCTCCGTCTACTGTCACCTGCTTGAGATCATCATTGATCTGAAGGCCGCCTACCTTATAAATTGTCTCTTTTGGCTCCTGTGCTGTTCCGCCAAGTTCGTTAAATCTTCTCAGCTGTGATTTCACTCGTGCTACAAGTTCCAACGGATTGAATGGCTTTGTCACATAATCATCCGCACCGATATTGAGTCCAAGAATCTTATCGGTATCTTCTGACTTCGCAGACAAGATAATGATTGGCAGACTGTTCTTCTCGCGGATCTTCAATGTTGCACGGATTCCGTCCAGTCTCGGCATCATGACATCGATAATCAGAAGATTCACCTTCTCCTTCTCCAAAATCTCCAGTGCTTCGATCCCGTCATACGCTTTTAAGATCTGATATCCTTCCTGGGAAAGATAAATTTCAATTGCTTCTACGATTTCTCTATCGTCATCACATACTAATATTTTATACATTTTACATACCCCTCGATAATTGCTGACACCGATAACAGCGCAGCAACATAATTATCACATGATCAAGTTCTAACTATAGTATACATGATACTTGATGGTTTTTAAGAGATAGATTGGAAAAATATTAGAAATTTCTTAAATCGACGATTTAACAATTTAAATACTTTCTATTTCTTGCACATCTTTCATCAACGTTTTATAATAAGAAACCGTGAGCCGCTTTAGAACATAAGTATAGCTGCAATCCATCAATAAAAAGGAGTATAAATTAAGAATGATTGAATTTTTGAAATCCTTCCTCTTTGGAATTGTGGAAGGAATCACAGAATGGCTGCCGATCAGCAGCACCGGACATCTGATCCTGTTGAATCAGTTTGTGAAATTAAATGTTTCTGAAAAATTCTACAGCATGTTTGAAGTTGTTATCCAGTTAGGTGCGATTCTTGCCGTTGTCATCTTATTCTGGAACCAGATCTTCCCATTTGGTGCACCGGAAGGAAGTCACACTGTCAGACGCCGTCAGGCAAAACATGCACATAGAAAAAAGAAATCCGGAAATGGAATTTTAAGTTATGTAAAGATGGATATCATTATTCTCTGGCTGAAAGTTCTTGTTGCATGTATCCCTGCGATCGTGATTGGAATGCCATTTAATGATCTGTTTGAGAAATGGTTTTACAATTACCCTTGCGTTGCAATTGCTCTGATTGTCTTCGGTATTGCCTTTATCATTGTTGAGAATAATCACAAGGGTAAACCTGCGAAGATCAACAGTATGGATGAACTTACTTATAAGACTGCATTTTTGATCGGACTTTTCCAGCTGATCGCTGCAATCTTCCCTGGAACATCCAGATCCGGTGCAACAATTGTCGGTGCTTTGATCCTTGGAGTATCCAGAACCGTTGCTGCTGAATTCACTTTCGTACTTGCGATTCCGGTTATGTTCGGTGCAAGTCTTCTGAAGCTTGTGAAGTTTGGCCTGAACTTTACCGGAACAGAAGCGGCTATTCTGCTGATCGGAATGGTAACAGCATTTGTTTCTTCTATTATCGTTATTCAATTCCTGATGGGATATATTAAGAAACATGATTTCAAAGTATTTGGATATTACAGAATTGTGCTTGGTATTCTTGTGATACTGTATGCGTTGTTTTTAGCGTAGTTTGAAAAAGACGGGTAATGATGAGTTCCATTCACCATTCCCGTCTTTTTTAACTTACTTTCACTAGAGGTCCGTTTCCTTTTACTTAATATCTTCCTCTATTATACATTCATGTTTCTTCGTTTTTTTATTGTAATTTACTCCTACAAGAAGTATGTTTCCTTTGTATTCCTCTAAACTTTTACAATATTCTTTCTTCTTAATCTGTTCAATTGCACCGTTTGCGCTTTCATTCCATTTAAGTTCTACCACAAGTGCAGGTTTTTCCTGGAATTTTTTTCTAGGAAGAAATACAAGATCTGCAAATCCTTGTCCTCCCGCCAATTCTCTGTGAACAGTGTAAAAGTTTCTTGCAGCATATAACGCAAGTGATATCGTATAACTCAATGCATTTTCATCGTTATATTGCAAATGAGATGTCTCAAAATGTGCTTGTCTTATTCCCTCTGCCACTTGTACAGGACGTTTCTGCCAAATAGCATTCAATGTATCTGCCGAATTTTTCAATGCTTTAGAAACTTCACCCCAATCCGACACGGAAACACTGCTGACGTATTCTGCTCTCACCTCATTATTTGGTATTTTCACTGTTTTATTATCATAGTCATATGCCAGATACCCAAGATGGATTAATAAAGTAAGTACATCATCCTCTGTATGAAATGTTGCCATATCATTTGTAAAACTTCCTGTATTCACTGGAACACTTTCCCCGGCGATCATGCTTAACACGTCATCTCGCAATCCTTCAAAATTCATATCAATATACATTTTTAAAGCTTCAAACGTTTCTGTCTGATTCCAGTAATTTCCAAATTTCCCAAATCGCATGCAGCTTACTACTGAACGTGGACTATAAATAGAAGGTGCTCCTTCAAAAGAATATCCGTCATACCAGCTTTTTAGCTCCTGCATGTCCATGCCATATCGTTCACACAGCTCGCTTACTTCTTCTTCTGTAAATCCGACATATTCTGCCAATGGTCCCGGATCAATCATGGAAAATTCATCAAACATATTCAACGCTGAATGTGTGCCATATTTTTTTATTGGAAGAATTCCTGTCATATAAGCAAGTGCGACATATCCTTTGTCTTTCAATAAATCTCTTAGAAAATCCAAATACTTTTCCTGCGCTTTTTTATCTGTTATATACTCTCTGAAAATGCAGTCCCATTCATCAATAATTACAACAAACGGTCTCTTTGTCTTATTATAAATATCCTGAAGAGTTCTCATTAAATTTGTTTCATCAAAGTATCGGAAATCCGGGTATTTATCTAACAAATCCCATATTACGCTCTTTTTAAGCAAGCTAAGCATTTCCTCCACATTGGAGCTTTGACTCAGGAATTCTTGCATATTAAGAAAGATCACATCATATTTATTCAAATGCTTTTCATAACTATCTGATGATGCTATTTTTAAATTTGAGAACAGCTCCCTTGAATCATACTCACACGTATAGTAGGCAGAAAGCATATTCGCAGCAATAGACTTCCCAAAACGGCGTGGACGACTGATGCAAATATAACTTTGTAATGTTTTAGCACTTCTATTTGTATATTCAATCAATCCCGTCTTATCAACATATATTTCTGAATTTACAACTCTTGCAAAAGTACTAATATCCGGGTTCAAATAATTTCCCATTTAATTTTCACCTCCATACAGTTCTCTTTCTGGCAATTATTTTTGGACACTCATGTTATTATTATACGACATAAAAGAAAGACGGGCAATGTTTTCCACACCCGTCTTCCTGGCAACCGTATAAAAATATCCATTTAGCCTACCTACATCTCATTGGCATAATAATCGCAAAACCATAATGTCTTGCCACGTTTGATTTCAAATGAATTTACATAAGCTCCTTTTCTAGTATTTTCAACTCTGTAAACTCCCGGAAATATTAATTCACACGTTGTATTTTTGTCACCATCATATACAATTCGAGTAATTGACATTTTCTCCCAAATTCTGAGATTTATAAAATAAAAGTTATCGAAATCTGAATTACTTGCTTCTCGTCTAAAAGGGAAATTGTTGTACTCATTCAACATGTGCGTTTCAAAGCTGTCTGCTCTACTCCCAAATTCGATCCAACCATCAGCCAGCATTATTGGTGGTGTAAAATAGAGTATTAAAACTATACACAATAAAATAACAATACTTATAATGTTCTTTTTATAATACTTCTTCACACGCTCACCCCCTTTTTTCCTGGCACCCACATTATGCCATAAAAAAGAAGCCTGTGCGAAAACATGTAATCAACTGCGGATTTCTCGTAGTCAAATGCATCAGTTTCTTTTCAGACTTCTTATTTTTGCTTTATTTAATTTTTCTGTGGCAGATAAATTATAAAATCCACCCTGAATTCCCAGTTTGCATAATCTATTTCCATATAACCATTATACTTCTTTATTATTTTCTCTACATTACTCAGTCCATATCCATGCTTCTGTTTTTCTTTCTTTGAAGTTAATATCTTATCATCCTTCAGGTAGATTTCTCCGCAATAAGTATTCGTGATCCGACCAATTAAACGCTCTTGACTGAACATAATCTTTATCGTCAATATTCGTTGTTCCCGATCAACTTTTTTCAATGCTTCCAAAGCATTATCCAATAGATTTCCCAATAGTGTAACAAGATCTGCTATATCAATGTTTAACTGTTCCGGTACAACAATTTCTGTTTCTACTTTTATATTTTCACTCGCCACACTTTGAAGCTTATAGTTAACCAACCCATCAATAATTGTATTTCCTGATGTGCTATAAATCACTTTCCCTTTTATGAAATGAGAAAGTTGATCCAACTGTCTTCTTGCCTCTTCATCTTTTCCCTCTTCCAGTAAATGATTTAAAATAATAAGTTGATTACTCATATCATGTCTAAATGCCTGTAAATCTTCTGTGGAACTTTGCATAATCTCACACTGTCTACTGTATAATTCTTTTTCTTTTTGTAAAAGAGCCAATTTTGATTTCTTTATATAATTTTCTGCCAATGAATCATATAGATAAAATGCAATTATATTTACTGCAAACAGAAGTAATACTGAACCCACCGCCTCTACCTTAGTTAAATTGGTCTGATTTGCAATAATTACTTCCAAAATTAATGTAGAAATCGGAATTACAATTGAAGCCAGCCAGGAAATCCAACTAATATTACGTCCCTTTCTTGTTAACTTTATATTTTCAAGCAACAGCGTTTCACAATATGCAACAATTCGCGTGGCTATTAAACCAAAAGTATCTCTGAACTCGCCTTGTGAAAAAACTGAAAAATTAATATATCCAGTCATAGCTGCCGCAATTATTTCCGCTGCTGCCATAAAAAGATACATGTAAACAACACAAATAATTCTTTTTTGAATACTTGCTTCGTAAGTTAAAGAAATAATAAACATAGTAATTAAATTTGTAATCAAAGTAATTAACGGAATATCTATCAGAAGATATACTAAAGTTGTCATTATAAAGTAGAAGGAATAAGCTAATATTCCCAATATTCTTTTGTATTTTCTATGTTCAAAAAAAACTCTCATAAAACGATGGACAACAAATATCAGGAAAAAATTCGCCAGCAGATAAATGATATGATATGTATCAAATACCATGTGCAAACCCTCCATTTTCAAAATGAAGCTGCATTCTCGCTATTTCCTCTTTTCTGCCTCTGGCAACAGGAATTACGTCACCATTTACCATAATAACCTGTTCCCCCTGAAAAGATCTGATATAACGATAGTTCACCAGATAAGATTTATGTGTCAGAATCATTCCCTGCCCTTTTAATTTGTCGCAGACTTCTTCCAACGAACCATAGAATTCGTCTTCTGACTTCTGCATTACAATCTTTACTTTTCTTCCGTTACTTTTAAAATACAGAATCTCACTCACACGGGCACAATACATATCGTGACCATATTTATAGTGAAATATATCATTCTTCTTCCCATAAATCCTGTTATACTTTTCAAGCGTAGCAGTCACCATATTCTGGTCAAATGGCTTCTCTATAAAATTGAATGGTCTGAAGGCAAATAACTGACGGTCATATCCATCCTTTCCCGATACATATACAATCTGAGCTGCTTCATCTTTTATCTCATTTCTGATACAATCACTTACACTAATCCCGGTATCATCTGCGAGCTCAATATCCAGAAAATAGATCTGATAATTTTCCCCTTCCCGAAGTTTCCGTTTCAACACTTTCCCCGAAATGAAACTCTCCGTTTCAGCTTCTATATGGAGTATCCTGCAGGAATCATTAATATAATTTTCCAGCAGATTACATATCTTTTCATCGTCATCACAAACCGCAATTTTAAGCATTTCTTATCCTTCTATCCATTCATGTACTGTTATCTGTGTTCATTTTTTCACTGTTTTAGCAAGTGCAACATATCCTTTGCTTTGGGACACTCATGTTATGATTATACGACATAAAAGAAAGACGGGCAATGTTTTCCACACCCGTCTCTCTGACCGTCTTTCCGGCAAATTATGCTTGTTTCTTTTGAAAAATTCCTTTCAATGCCGGATACAGTTCTTTAAATTCCTGATATCTTTCCTCGTACTTCTGCACCAGTTCCGGATCCGGTTCTTCTGTTCCTGTTACTTTCACAAGTTTCTTCGCAGCCTCTTCCACCGAATCAAATACACCACATCCAACTGCTGCCAGGATTGCCGCTCCATAGCCAGGACCTTCTTCGCTTTCGATCAGATCTACTTTCATATTCATCACATTTGCAATGATCTTTCTCCACAGCGGACTCTTTGCTCCACCGCCACAGATCTTTGTTCTCTCTGGATTCACACCAATACTTCTTGCAACTTCCAGAGAATCACGCAGTCCGAATGCAACACCTTCCAGCACAGCCTGTGTCATATCCTCTCTTGTGCTGTCCATAGACATTCCGATAAATGCTGCTCTTGCGGAAGGGTCATTATGAGGAGAACGCTCTCCCATCAGATATGGAAGATAGAACACATGGTTCTCGCCAAGCCTTGTGATTCCTGCCTGTTCTGCCGGATAATCTTTTGTCTTAAGGATTTCATCCATCCACCATTTATTACAGGAAGCAGCACTGAGCATGCATCCCATCAGATGATAATTGCCGTCTGCATGGTCAAAGGAATGCAGTGCATTGTTCTTATCTACTCCGAATTTCTTACTGGAAATAAAGAGTGTTCCTGATGTTCCGAGAGAAATATTGCATCCGCCGTCTCCGACCGTTGCCGTTCCAACTGCTGCCGCCGCATTGTCCCCAGCTCCTGCAATTACTTTTACATCCTCTGATACGCCAAGTTCTGCTGCGATCTCTGCTTTCAAAGTTCCAACTACTTCCCAGCTTTCATACAGCTTTGGAAGCTGTGCCTCTGTAATACCGCAGATCTCAAGCATTTCCGCAGACCAGCACTTATGCTCCACATCCAAAAGCAGCATTCCGGAAGCATCTGAATACTCTGTGCAAAAAGAACCTGACAGACGGTATGCAAGGTAATCCTTTGGAAGCATAATCTTCGCAATCTTTGCAAAATTCTCCGGTTCATTTTCCTTCATCCAGAGAATCTTCGGTGCTGTAAATCCGGCAAATGCAATATTTGCTGTATACTCTGAAAGCTTCTCTTTTCCAATCACCTGATTCAGGTAATCGGTCTGTTTTGCAGTACGTCCGTCGTTCCACAGAATTGCCGGGCGAATCACCTTGTCTTCCTTATCAAGCGCAACAAGACCGTGCATCTGACCTCCAAAACTGATTCCCTTTACTTGATCCTTATCAAAGCCTTCAAGAAGCTCTTTCAGCCCTTCCATACTCTGTGCAAACCAGTCTTCCGGTTTCTGCTCTGACCATCCCGGATGTGGGAAATATAACGGATATTCTTTTGATACGATATTCTTGATCTTTCCATTCTCATCCATCAGAAGAAGTTTTACTGCGGATGTTCCAAGATCTACTCCTACAAATAACATGTTGTTCCTCCTGTATAAAGACAGAGAGCCTTGCCGTTTCCGGCACGGCTCTCTGCCCGTTTTCTATGCTTATAACTTTCTATGTAATTAACCCCACGGATTCTCTGTTGGATATCTTACACCCTTCGGCTGGTTGTATCCGATCTCTTCAACCGGCACACCAATGTATTTAAATACTTCGAACAATGCTTTTCCAAAGTGTCCGAAAGCAACTGCTCCGTGATGTGGATAATTCTTTTCGATCAGTACGTGACGGTAGAATCTTCCCATCTCCGGAATTGCAAACACTCCGATAGATCCGAAGGATTTTGTAGCAACCGGAAGTACTTCTCCCTGTGCAACATAAGCACGAAGTACATTGTCAGATGTACTCTGCAGTCTGTAGAATGTGATATCTCCAGGTTTGATGTCTCCCTCAAGTGTTCCCTGTGTAACCTCGACTGGAAGAGATCTTGCCATGATCATCTGATATTTCATTTCGCAGAAAGCAAGTTTGCCGGAAGCTGTATTTCCACAATGGAATCCCATAAATGTATCTTTCTGTGTATATGGGAATTTTCCTTCAATGCTCTCTTTATACATATCTGCCGGTACTGTATTATTGATGTCGAGGAGTGTAACTGTATCCTGGCTGACAACAGTTCCGATGAACTCGCTGAGTGCTCCGTAAATATCAACCTCACAGGATACCGGGATTCCCTGTGCTGTCAGACGGCTGTTTACATAACATGGAACGAATCCGAACTGTGTCTGGAATGCCGGCCAGCATT
>ERZ773103.1384-NODE-1384-length-25817-cov-3.709611_pt1 | contig 25817 bp, 25 predicted proteins | sample MGYA00511118_ERZ773103 | MGnify/ENA primary metagenome ERZ773103 (study PRJEB29015, sample SAMEA2737821) | human gut metagenome | biome: human gut; feature: human-associated habitat; material: faeces | place: China | collected 2012 ... | reverse complement strand
TATCTTTCAGTCTCTGGATACGGCTCTGGATTGTCTTGAAGTTTGTAAGCATACCTCCAAGCCATCTCTCGTTAACATAGAACATTCCGCAGCGCTCAGCCTCTGTTCTGATCGCATCCTGTGCCTGTTTCTTTGTTCCTACGAACAGGATCGTGCCGCCCTCAGCTGCGATATCAGCAACTGCCTGGTATGCATCGTCAACCATTCCTACGGATTTCTGCAGATCGATGATGTAGATTCCGTTTCTCTCTGTGTAGATGTACGGAGCCATCTTAGGGTTCCATCTTCTTGTCTGATGTCCAAAATGAACACCGGCTTCCAACAGCTGTTTCATTGAAATAACGCTCATGTTTCTTCCTCCAATTGGTTTTAATCTTCCGCATACTGTTCCCTGCCTCCAAACCGTCCTGCCTCGCAGGATTAGGCACCTGTGGAGTTGCCTGTATGCGTGTTTTTTTGCAACGTTCACATTTTATCATAACCATCCTGTAATTGCAAGGCTTTTCCCTATAATTTTCTTGTGATAGAATGGATACGATTATCACAAACACTGCATTCAGCAACAAGATTGCAGAAAGGAGTACAGTCATGAACTTTACATTTGCACATAACAACCTGAACGTATTCGATCTCGACAGATCTCTCTCTTTTTACAAGGAAGCTTTGGGATTGACCGAGACAAGACGGAAAGATGCCGAAGACGGCAGTTTTACGCTCGTATATCTCGGAGACGGCGCAACGCCGCACCTTTTGGAACTCACATGGCTCAGAGACATGGATCGCCCGTATGAACTCGGAGACAATGAGATCCATCTCGCATTTGAGGTCGATGATTTTGACGCTGCCCTTGCGAAACACAAAGAGATGGGATGTGTCTGCTTCGAGAATCCGGCAATGGGAATTTATTTCATCGAAGATCCTGACGGATACTGGCTGGAGATCGTACCTGCGAAATAATCCATATACCATTCAAGTCTGCGATCAGATATCAACTATCAGCAAATCCAAAACAGCCGCTTCCCGAATCTCACGATCCAGGAAACGGCTGTCTCTTTTGTATTTCGCAAAGTCTTCTGTACTTTAAATATTCTTCTGTACGTTACATATTCTTTTGTACTTTATCTATGTAAAAAATCTTTAGTAGCGAACATAAATCATACCGCTCTGAACCGGTCCTACAATGACACCAACTCCATATGTGGCTGCATGGATCATCTGACCTCCGCCGATATAGATACCGCAGTGATCTGCATTTACACATACATCCCCCGGCTGCGGATCGCTTACCTGCGGCCATGTCAAAAATGTGTAGGTTGTCCCAAGTCTGCTATAAGCGCCTGTCAGACAGTAGGATACGAATCCCGAACAGTCAAACGCTCCCGGAGAGCACGCTCCCCATACATATTCCGCATTGCCGACCCAGCTATATGCCCGGTCTACGATCGCATTCCCTGTATTCACATCATAATTCGGCTGTGGTGCCGGATCCGGTTCCGGTGTCGGAGCTGTGTTTCCGCCTGCATCCGGCGTCGGAGTCTCTTCCGGTGCCGGAGTATTCGTTGTTCCGCCGCTGTTCGTTCCCGTACCACCGCCTGCCGGGTTATTATTATTCACCTGATTCTGCTTTGCCGCTTCCTCAGCCGCTTTCTGCTCTGCCGCCGCTTTTGCCTGTGATGCCTCCACAGCAACACGAGCCGCTTCCTGAATCATGGAATCCAGATTTGCGATCTCGGAACTTTTGGAATTGATCGTATTGTTCAATTCTTCCGACTGCGACTGATACTGGCTTTCCAGACTCTGCAGATTCGCACGATCCGTCTCCAATGTCTGTTTCAGTTCTGCGACCTCATTGACAGTCTCCTGATAAACTTCCAGCTGATCTCTGTCATACTCATGTACTTTCTGTACATACTCAGCCTGCGTTAAAACTTCTGCGATACTTCCGGAAGAAAGGATTCTCTCAAGTGCGGATCCTTCGCCTTCCTCATACATATATTTGATACGAAGCTTCAGATCTTCATACTGCTGCTGTTCTTTTTCTTCTGCCACCTGCAAATCTGCCTCAGCCTGTGTGATCTTCTGACCATTCTCGATCAACTGGGTCTCCAGTTCATTCATCTTCGTCATCAAAGAGTTCAGCTGATTCTGTAAAGCACTGACTTCTCCCTGTGCACTGGCTTTCTGAGATTCGAGATTTGCCTGGTTCGCTGCTGCCTGATCTGCCGCTGCTGTTGCCTCTTCTACGGTCGGTGCCGCCAGTACCGGCGTTACGATCATAGAACACGACAAAGCAAGTACAAGCAGGATACTGCGTACTTTCTTAAATTTCATTTTTCCACCTGTCCTTATACAATTAATTATCTATGTCCCCACATATCTGCTTCATCATACAACATTTCCCAAAACTTTTCAATCTTTTTACTAAAAAAAGCAAAATACGCGGGATTCTTATTATCACTGTTTACTATTCAAACAGCATTATACTAGAACTCCGCATATTTTGCAATAAGTTTTTAACATTTTTGTAACAGTTTTTAAAACTGTTTTTGCAGCTTCTTCCAAGCATTTTGCAGTAGTTTATCTTCGCCCCTCTTTATTGCCATCCTGTCGGTTCGTCCGGCGGCTGTGGCGTCCGCTGCTCTTTTCCGATCCGGTTATTCGAACACTTTTGAATATTCACAAACACGACCGCTCCGACAAACGCACAGCCGATCACACCGAATGCAAGACGTCCCGGCGACATGCAAAGCCAGGTTAAAAGCCCTGCTTTTGTAGCGATAAGCGATACCATATTGACCGTAATATGAAGCAACACCGACGCTTTCAAAGATCCGAATTTCTCATAGGCATAACACAGGAACATTCCAAGTGCGAGCGCATACACCATCTGGATCATATTGCCATGGATCATGGAGAAAAAGAGGGAAGACCAGATCGCCGCCCGGTAAAATCCCATTTGCTCCCGGCAGCGTCCAAACAGCACACCGCGGAACATCAATTCTTCCGCCAGCGGTGTGACAATTCCCAATCCTACGATCTGCACGGCAAATGCTGCCGAATAAAATACATCCGACGCCTGCTGATAGGATGGATCCGCAAACGCAAGCTGGCTCATCGCGATCAGCATATTTGCCCCTATACAAAATACAACGCCAAACAATACGATCCACAGATATTTCGGCAAAGCTGCTTTTTCCTGATCGAACAACGGATTTTTAACGTCCGGCTTATGCCCTCTCCGAAACAGGAACCAAGTCAGCGGAATTGTGCAAAGAGCCGCAAATGTCATGATCTCCACCTGATACTGCATAAAGATCTCCACTGCTTTCATATACATCGGAAGCATCGCCTCCTGCATCTGTTCCTGCGACTCCCATTCCAGAGAACCGCCCCCCGCACTGACAATTTCCATTGCATGCGGGATCATCACAAAAAGTTCCCCGATCATCTGTGCCCCAAACTCTATGATCCAATACAAAAACAACGGTCCGGCGAAATACAGGAAACCTCGTCTCTGCGGTGATCTATTCATCTTTCAACATCCTCGCTTTCTTCTGTATCCACGCCCTCAATTCCTCTTCTTTTCCATGAAGAGTTCCTTGCACCATCTCCGGCTTTCCGCCGCCTCTTCCTCCAAATTCTGCATTCAGCTCCCGCACCAGTTCCCGCAGGGAGAACACACGGCTGCCGATCACATAACGGTATGCGCCCTCCTTGCCGCCGCAAAATACCGCGCACAGGGCGTGTCCCCGATCCAGTACCTGATTCATCAGCAGACGGGGAGCTTCTCCCTCCAACTCTTCTTCAAACAGACAGACAAACTCCTCGTCATCTGCAATCTCTTTTACCTTATATTTCAGCAATTCCAACTGCTGCTTATGGAGCTTCTGTTTCAACTGTGCACATTCTTCCTGTAAATGGGCTACTGCTTCCGCAGTCTCATCTTCTTTCGCACAGAGCGCCGCTCCGATCTGTTTCGCTGCCGTCAGCTTCCGGTCATAATCCCGAAGCGCTCTGCTGCCGCAAAGCATCGTCACACGGACGCCCCCTTTATACCGCTGTACATTGGTCAGCTTGATCAGTCCGATCTCACCGGTACGCTTTACATGCGGCGCGCAGCATGCACAGACATCATATCCGGGGACAACGACGATCCGCACCTGTCCCTCGATCTCAATCTTGCTCCGGTATTCCATCGCCGCAAGTTCTTTGTCCGACGGATAGAGGATCTGTACTTCCAGATTCTGAAACACCGCTTCATTTGCGCATAATTCAATTTCATGGAGTTCTTCTTTTGTCAACTCTCCGTCGAAATCCATCGTACAGTTTTCACTTCCGAGATGAAATCCGACATTCTTATACTGAAATCTCTCATGCACAAGCCCGGATACGATATGCTCTCCGGAATGCTGCTGCATCTTCATAAAACGTTCCGCCCAGTCAATCTCACCCTCAACACAAGTTCCCTGTTCGATCGCCTCTTTCGTCTTGTGATAGATTTTCCCATCCTTTTCCTGCACATCCGTCACACAGATCTGATTTAAATGTCCGCGGTCTGCATATTGTCCTCCGCCCTCCGGGAAAAACGCTGTCCGGTCAAGGACGATCTGATACCCATCCTCATCCGGACAGCATTCCAATACTTGTGCAGAAAATGTTTTCATAAAGCTGTCTTCATAAAATAACTTCTGCGTCATCTTCTTTTTTACATCCTCTCCGGCGCTTCAAATCCAAGCAGATCGATACAGGTCTCCAGCACCTCTTTTGTCAGCTTCAGAAGCGCGATATATCCGGCACGCTTTTTCTCATCCTCTTCCGTCAGGATCTTTGTCTCATGATAAAATTTGTTGAACGCGTTTGCCGTATCATAAATATACGCGCAGATTTTATGCGGCGCGGTTTCTTCATAAACGGTGTCGATCATATCGTTGAATTTCGCGGTCTCAAGCATCAGCGCTTTCTCAAAATCACTTCCCGCCTCGCAGATGGAGAGCCCCTCCAGAGAAGCGCCGCTCTCGACATATTTATTCAGGATCGACTTGATCCGCACGATCGTATACAGAATATACGGACCTGTATTTCCCTCAAAGGATGTGAAACGATCCACATCAAACACATAATCTTTGGACGCCTGATTGGAGAGATCTCCGTATTTGATCGCCGCAAGCCCGACTGTCTGCGCCGTCTTCTTCGCCTCTTCTTCGGATACCGTCCGGTTGTCGGTGATCTTTTTGAGCATCTCCTCGTTGATCTCACGGATCAGATTTTCCAGACGCATCACACCGCCCTCTCTTGTCTTGAACGGTTTGCCGTCTTTTCCGTTCATCGTACCGAATCCGAGGAATTTCAGATCCACATCCGGACGCACGATCCCGGTCTTCTTCGCACAGCGGAATACCTGCACGAAATGAAGTTCCTGCCGCTTGTCCACAACATAGATCACCTCATCCGGCTGATACAGTTCTTCTCTCTCTACGAGCGTCGCAAGATCCGTCGTATCATACAACGCGGCTCCGTCTGATTTCAGGATCATACACGGCGGCACTTCTTTTTTGTCCGTCTCTTCCTGAACATCCACAACAAGCGCGCCCTCATCATAATGAGCAAATCCTTTCTCTTTGAGCATCTCTACCATGCCCGGGATATATTTCTGCGCATCCGCCTCGCCTTTCCAGAGGTCGAATTCCACATTCAGATTCTGATAGTTCTTCTTCAGATCTTCCACAGACACATGCATGATGTGTTTCCAGATCGCCCGGTATCCACGGTGTCCGTTCTGAAGCAAATAGGTTGCTTGCAATGCTTTTTCCCTATATTCTTCATGCTCTTTCGCATATGCGCTTGCCGTCGGATAAATCTCTTCCAGCTCGCCGATCGTAAACGGGGCTTCTTCCGGATACTCTCCCGCAAAGTTTTCGTCAAAATACGGAAGTTCCGGCTGACGTTTCTGCAGTTCGGTGATGATCAGTCCCATCTGGTATCCCCAGTCTCCCAGATGGATATCTCCGATCACTTTATTCCCTTTCAGACGCGCGATCCGTTTGACACTCTCGCCGATGATCGCGGAACGTAAATGTCCGACATGAAGCGGCTTTGCCACGTTCGGTCCGCCGTAATCTACCATGATCGTCTTCGGGTTCACTTCTTTCTCCACGCCAAGCGCCGGATCCTGAGCCATTTCATTCAAATATGCCGCCACATACGCCGGACTTACTTTTAAATTGATAAATCCCGGGGTGACCGCCTCTGCTGTTTCAAAGCATTCGCATCCCTTTAAATGTTCTACTACATCGTTTGCTATCATGATCGGCGCCTTTTTATAAGCTTTTGCGGCTGCCATTGCACCATTGCACTGGTACTCGCAAAGATCCGGTCGATTAGACAAAGTCACTTTCGCATAAGACGGATCATAGTCTGTCGCCTGAAACGCCTGCTCCATCTCCGCAGTAATAAGATTCAGCAATGTTTTCATATCTTCACTCCTTCTCAGAGAAATCGCTTCCAACTCTCTTTCTTAAATCTCTTCTTTTCCTTTGCTATTTTATCATCTATAATAGTTTCTAGCAAGTTGAAAAATATTGTTGAGGATGCCCCGTTCCGGAGTCTTGCTTTCCCCTTGATCCGGGGAATTTCCGGCACGAAAAGGCATCCGGAAAGGATACAGGATATGAAACCATTAAAAATCGGATCTCATGTCGGCATGAGCGGAAAAGAGATGCTGCTCGGCTCAGCCAAAGAAGCCGTCTCCTACGGCGCCAACACATTTATGTTTTATACCGGCGCACCGCAGAATACCCGCCGGAAAGAATTAAGTGAACTGAATATCGAACCGGCCTGGGAATATATGAAAGAACACGGCATCGATGAGATCGTCGTGCATGCCCCTTACATCATCAACCTCGGAAATTCCGTCAAACCGGAAACCTTTGAACTGGCAGTCGAATTTCTGGACAAAGAGATCCAGCGTACGGTCGCATGCAAAAGCCACACGTTGATCCTCCATCCGGGCGCACATGTGGGAGCCGGAGCAGAAGCCGGCACAAAGCAGATCATCAAAGGATTGAACGAAGTGCTGACTGCCGGCACAGACTGCTGTATCGCGCTGGAAACCATGGCCGGAAAGGGGTCTGAAATCGGACGGACTTTTGAGGAGCTGGCACGGATCTACGACGGCGTCGTTTACAACGACAAACTCCGCGTCTGTTTCGATACAGCGGCTACGATATTGTCCATCAGTTCGATGACGTCATCGGAGAATTCGACCGGATCCTCGGAAAAGATCAGATTGCCGTCTTCCATATCAACGACAGTAAAAATCCACGCGGCGCTGCCAAAGACCGTCATGCCAATATCGGCTTCGGAGAGATCGGTTTTGACGCGCTTCATTATATTGTGACACATAAAGACTTTGAAAATGTCCCGAAGATTCTGGAGACGCCGTATATCCCGGATCCCGAGAACAAGAAAAAGTCTTATGCGCCTTATAAATATGAAATCGAAATGCTGCGCAGCGGAACATTTTGCCCGGATCTCCCCGAACAGATTTTGCGCGCTTTCTCTTGACAAATCTGAGGAATGACCATATTATTGTATTATATAGTTAATACAGCTTTCTGTGAGAACTGCCGGGAAGCGCTCCAGTATGCACTGGAGCGCTTCCCGGTAGCAAGTCTCGCAGATGCGCAGATGCGGGACTTTAAATCGAACGAATTTTAGAAAATGAGGTGAATTTGATGCCATGGGATTTAGAAAATGACCGACCAATTTACCTGCAGCTTATGGAACGAATCCAGCAAGATATCATCAAGGGAGTTTATCAACCTGGCGGTAAGATCCCTTCCGTGCGCGAACTTGCGCTGGAAGCCGCCGTCAATCCAAATACAATGCAGAAAGCACTGTCCGAACTGGAACGCAGCGGACTCGTCTATTCTCAAAGAACAAGCGGACGTTTTATTACCGAAGACAAAAAGCTTCTGAGTCATATGAAAAGTGAACTGGCAAAAACACATATCCACGATTTCTTTACTAGCATGAGACAACTTGGTTTTTGCGATGAAGAAATCCTCGAACTTGTCACGGAAGCGATAAAAAAGGAGACAGAACAATGAACGAGAACGTAATACTTGAGTGTCAGTCTCTGACCAAAAAATACAGCAATTTTTATGCCTTATCCAATCTGGATCTGACACTGGAAAAAGGACAGATCGTAGGACTTTTAGGTCCCAACGGAAGCGGCAAGACCACACTGATCAAGCTCATCAACGGGCTGCTCACGCCGACTGCCGGTCAGGTCATGATCCGACAGATGGCGCCCTCTCCGGCAACGAAAAAGATCGTTTCCTATCTTCCTGAGCGCAGTTACATCAATCCGCATATGAAAGTACAGGAGATGCTGACGTACTTTGCAGCATTTTATGATGATTTCAGTCTGGAAACAGCAACCGGCATGCTCCGCGACCTTGAGATCGATCCATCCATGAGACTTCGCGCGCTTTCCAAGGGGACAAAAGAAAAAGTACAGCTGATCCTCGTCATGAGCCGCGACGCCCAGCTTTACATTTTAGACGAGCCGATCGGTGGTGTCGATCCGGCTGCACGGGATTATATTCTAAGGATGATCCTGAAAAATTACAACGAAGACGCAACACTTTTGATTTCCACACATCTGATCACAGATATTGAAAATATCCTGGATCGGGTACTGTTTATCCAGAACGGACAGCTTGCGCTCAACGCTTCTGTCGATGAGATCCGTACCGACCGTGGAAAATCTGTGGACAGCCTGTTCCGGGAGGTGTTCAAATGTTAAAAAAACTGATCAAATACGACTTGAAATATGGTGCAAAAATCTTTATCGTCATCCATGCTCTGCTGTGGATCGCAGCGATCTTCGGACGTGTTTTCTTCCTGGATCGGATCGATTTTGACGCGCCTGCCGAACAACTTGTATCCGTACTGGTTTTGTTCTTCTCCGCATTTGTCCTGTTATTCAGCGTAGTTTCTCTGGCAACCGCTCTGCTGATCGCCGCCAGATTTTATAAAAATCTGTTTACGGACGAGGGCTACCTGACCTGGACGCTTCCGGCTTCCCCGGTACAGCAGCTTTGGGCAAAGATCCTCTCCGGATGCATATGGAACATCCTGGATCTGATCCTGTTGTATTCGGCTGCATATTTTATGTGGATTTCCCCGAACGTACAAAATGCCTATCGGATGATCGCAGCGGAATTTACAGCCTCCCTCGGCATGCCGCTTTCAAAATTTTTCCTGCTGATGGTCCTGTTATCCATCATCGGCGTCGGCAGCAATGTATTGATGCTTTATGCCAGTATTTCCATCGGTCAGCTTTTTCCGGCGCATCGGCTTTTACTCAGCGTGATCGTCTACTTTATTTTTTACATGATCATTTACGCACTCAGCATGGGCGCGCTTATCATCTTCAAACTGCTGCCCGGAATTGCCTTGTCCGCAAATACGGTCAATGAAGCCGCTTCCATGTCAACCTATTTAACCGGGACGTTTCTGATCAGTCTTGTGCTTTCAGCCGTCATGGCAGTCATACAATATGTGATCACCCATCTGATCCTGACAAGAAAGCTGAATCTGATCTGATCTTTCACACAAAGCAGTTCCTCAGATCCATTGACCGGACTGCTTTGTCACAACGGACAAAAGCTTCCGTAAAAGAGTTTTCTCATCCAATCCTCTTTTACGGAAGCTTTTTTGTTTCCCGCTTTTTATTTTTATGATCCGGACATATTAAAATACCGTCTGCACAAGAACCATATATAAAATCGTCCCGCCTCCGATACTCAGCAGATTGTTCCGTTTCCACAAATGCAGTGCCACTACCGTTCCTGCTGCGATCAACTCCGGCAGCCCATGCGGCGCCGTCATCACCGGCGTATCTTTCAGACAATACACGACCAACATTCCGATCACCGCCGGGGTCAGCACACTTCCCAGATATTCTATCGTCTTCGGAATCGCCTTTCCTTTTGGAAATACAAGGAACGGCAGCGCTCTCGTCGCAAACGTCGTTACCGCAACCGTCAGAATGATCGCCAAAGATACTCCCACACTTACCGGCATGTTTCCACCTCCAGACGTTTTCTCAATAAAAATAAAATCCCGATACATACGATCATCGTCGGCAGGACAAAACTTCCACTTCCGAAGATCTGCAGGCATACGACCGCTGATACAACGCCGATCAACGCAGGAATCCGGTTCTTTTTCTCCATCCACTGTTCCAAAAAGATCACGATAAACAATGCGGTCATTGCAAACTCGATCCCCTCGGCATTAAACGGCAGAACACTTTTTAATACGCCGCCGATAAAAGAACCGATCACCCAATAACTCTGATCCAGGATCGCGATCGCAAACAAAAATTTTTCCTCATCCACTTTCTCCGGCACTTTTGTCGTACACAGAAGAGAATACGTTTCATCGGTCAGTCCGAAGATCATATACCAGCGCTTCTTCCCCATACGGTTGAATTTCCCAAGCAGCGATAAACCGTAAAACACATGACGGATATTCACCATCAATGTCATGAAGATCACCTGAAAAAACGAAATCCCCGGAACAAAGAACCGGACTGCCAGATACTGTCCCGAACCAGCATAGACAAGCAGACTCATAAGAACCGCCCACCATGCGGAATATCCTTTTTCCGCATACATCACTCCAAACGCAATCCCGATAAACAAGTATCCTGTCAGCACCGGGATCGTATACGGAAACGCCTTTTTAAATGCATTTTTATAACCGTGCAATTTCCTCGCCCCTCAACTTTTTATAAACTTTTCTCTTTATCGCTTTTTCACTTCACAGAAGTAAAGTGTATGTGCATAAAAAATACACGTCTGGGCGGAGTCGAACCGCCGCACATGCCTCCGGAGGGCATCGCTCTATCCACTGAGCTACAGACGTATAATCTTTACCGTTCAAAAATCTTAACGATCACTGAACGCACCATTTATATTAGCACATACGCCCCAAAAAGTAAAGAGGTTTTTTTATCAGTTTTTCAGTATCAGTTTTTCGGTCCCGGTTTTCCTGCCGCAGATTTCCTACCGGGAATCTACAGCAAGATCCTGTTCCGAAAACAAGGCTTCCACCGCTGCCTCATAAGCATACAGCCGTTCGGATTTTTTGATCTTCTTGGCATATTTTTCATAGTGTGTAAATGCCGGCGCCAAAAAACCCCAGAACTCTTTCATTTTAAACAGGATCGTCTTATCTCCGCTCAGCACGTTCTGATATCCGAGATATACTTTGTCATGGTAAGCTTTTAATTCCTCTTTCCGAAGCTTTTCTCCCGTCTTGATCTGCCTTGTCAGCCCCGGATCCATCAAAAGCCCTCTCCCGATCATCACCGTGTCCGCATCCGGGAATTGTTCCGTAAATATTTTATAATCCGCGTAAGAAAACAGATCGCCATTGTAGCAGACCGGATTTTTGCTGTTTTTCATCACCTCGGCAAACACCTCCAGATTCGGATGGTTTTTATAAAAATCCTGCTGTACCCGCGGATGGACGATCAGCTCTTTCATCGGATATCGATTGTAGATTTCCAGAATCTTTTCAAATTCTTCCGGCTGCTCTTTTCCGATCCGCGTCTTGACCGAGATTTCTGTCTCCGTTTCAGAAAAAATCTTATCCAGAAACCGGTCCAGTTCTTCCGGAAATGCCAGAAAACCGGATCCGCGTCCTTTTGTCACTACGGTCTTGGACGGACATCCCAGATTCAAATTGATCTCCGTGTATCCATACTGGGAAAGTTTTTTCGCCGTACGCAGAAAATCTTCCGCGCAGTTCGTCAAAATCTGCGGAACCGCGTACATCCCCTGATTATTTTCCGGCAGGATATCCTGCCGTTCCCTGCTGCTCAAATGTCCGTGCTGGTTCGGATTGATAAACGGGATAAAATATTTGTCCACACAGTCAAAACAACTGTGAAATGCATTGCGGAACACATATCCTGTGATTCCCTCCAGTGGCGCGGCATATATTTTCATATGTTTCTCCTCTTCTTTACGACTCTTCTTTACAACTCTTCCTTACGACAAAATGAGATGGCTTACGCCATCTCATCATATAACTGCGCCACGTTCAGCGCATAATCTCCGATCCGTTCAAAATCGGTCAGCATCTCAGAGAACATAATTCCGCACTCTGCTTTGCTTTCTCCTTTTTTCGCACGTTTGATCTGACGTTTCAGATACTTCTTCTGCATCTCGTCGATCTCTTTTTCACCCCCGGAAACCCGTGCGAGGATTTCTGCTGATTTCGTCTCGTCTTCCAGAGACAAGGCTTCCAACGTCTGGCGGCTGATCTCTTTCATCTTCACGATCTCTTCTTTTTCTTCTTCTGTAAGACGGATCTCCCATTTTTTCATAAACTGGGTGTATTCCGCAATATTGATCGCATGGTCTCCGATCCGTTCCACATTCCCGAGCATCAGATAATAGCTGTTGATACTCTTTGTGTCCCGTTCCGACATTTCCACTGACATCAGACTTACGATATAGCGGGCGATCTCACCGTTCAGATAATCGATATAATCTTCCCGCTCCTGTATCTCTTCCAGCCGTCCCGCGTCTCCTGCGAGCACTGCATCATAACTCTGCTCCACATTCTTTCTTGTTTTTTCGAGCATACGGTCGATCTCACGCTGGATCTGCGAGATCACCACTGCGGCATGTCCCACCGGATAGTTGCTCTCAAACGGACGGATATACATCAATTTCTGGATCGTCTCTTCCTCTTTTTCATTGTCAGGAAGAATCTTCACGGCAATCTCTGCCAGTTTGTTTCCGAACGGCAGAAGCAATAATGTGGTCACGATGTTAAATGCCGTATGTGTATTGGCGATCTGCGCTACCGGATCTGCTGTGATAGATTCCATCAGCTGTACGAACGGCGTCACCATACATATGATCGTAAATACCGTCGTTCCGATGATATTGAATAGCAGATGGATCACTGTCGTACGTTTGGCATTCGTCTTTGTTCCGATCGAAGCGAGTACGGCTGTGATACAAGTTCCGATATTCTGACCAAACAGAATATACACCGCACTGGACAGCGGGATCATCCCCGTCGCGGCAAGCGCCTGCAAAATACCGACCGATGCGGAAGAAGACTGGATGATCGCGGTAAATACCGCGCCGACGAGAATTCCAAGCAGCGGGTTGGAAAAGCTTGTCATAAAGTCCATGAACATTGCCGAATCCCGGAGCGGCTGCATCGAACTGCTCATCATGTCCATTCCAATGAACAGCACACCGAGTCCCGCAAAAATCTCACTGATATGTCTCGCTTTTTCATTCTTCATAAACATGATGCAGGCAACGCCGAGAAATGCGATCAGCGGCGCGATCGCTCCGATATCAAGTGCGATCAACTGACCGGTGATCGTTGTACCGATGTTGGCTCCCATGATGATCCATACAGCCTGGTTCAGTGTCATCAGTCCCGAGTTTACAAATCCGACTACCATGACAGTCGTTGCGGAAGAAGACTGGATCACCGCCGTGATCACAGCTCCGACCAGAACCGCTTTGATACGGTTGGAAGTCAGTTTCTCGAGGATCTGCTTCATCTTGTTGCCGGCAGCCGTTTCCAGACCGTTGCTCATCATCTGCATTCCGTACAGGAACAACGCCAGTCCGCCAAGCAATGACAGTAAATCTTTCAATTCCATTTTCTCATTCTCCTAAAATCGAATTCTTTTCTCATTTTTAAACCGGTGCGTTTCCCTTTGGAATCGACACCGGTTCACATTGTAACACGATTTTACAAGAACTTAAACTGGATTTTCGTTTATTTAACCATGATTTTACATAGATTTAACATTCCACAAATACATACTTATTCAGTCTGTCAAATGCCTCTTCCACGAGCACACGCGGAAGCGCCAGATTCATCCGGATTCCGCACGGACTGTGGAACGGACGTCCGTCCTGCCAGATCACGCCGACTTCCACGCCTGCGCGCTGTACTTCGTCGATCGTCTTTTTATGTTCCTCACACCACTGTGTACAATCCAGAAGAAGCATGTAAGTTCCCTGTGGTCTGGAAACAGATACCCCTTTAAAATGTTCCCGGATATAATTCCAGGCATAGTCCACATTGCCGCTCAGCACTTTACAAAGTTCGCCCACCCATTCCTGTCCCTCCGGTTTGTACGCACCGATCAAGGCATGCATGGAAAGAACGTTCATCATATTATAATGAGACAATGACGATTCTTTCATCACCCGGTCGCGGATCTGTGGATTGTAAATAATATGATAACTTCCGATCAGACCTGCCAGGTTAAATGTCTTCGACGGCGCATAAAGTGCAACCGTGCGCTGTTTGGCATCCTCCGAGACTGACTGTGTCGGGATATGCGTATATCCGTCCAGAATGATGTCTGACCAGATCTCATCGGACACGACCATCACGTCATATTTACGGTACAGCTCCATCACGCGCTCCAGTTCCCAACGCTCCCACACACGTCCGCATGGATTATGCGGGGAACAGAATACCGCCGCATGGATATGCTGTTCTTTTAATTTCTGTTCCATATCCTCAAAATCGATTCTCCAGATCCCGTCTTCATCCCGTTTCAGCGGACTGTGGACGATATCGTAACCGTTGTTCTCAAGCGCATGGGTAAACCCTACATAAGTCGGAGAATGCAGAAGCACTTTGTCTCCTCTGGAACAAAACACATTTAACGCGCTGACCCCCCCACCCAGCACGCCATTTTCATATCCGATACATTCTTTTGTAAGTCCCTCGACATGATTTCGTGTCTTTTGCCAGTTAATAATTGCGTCATAGTACTCTTCTCTCGGCATAAAATATCCATATGCACGATGTTTGGTTCTCTCGATGATCGCTTCCGCCACGGTCGGGACCGTCTGGAAGTTCATATCCGCAACCCACATCGGGATCCGGTCAAATCCCTCTTTTACTTCCACGTTCTCAAACGGGATCTCGTCCACTGCGATCGCATCTTTTCCGCGCCGATCCATGATCGTTGTAAAATCATATTTCATCGGCTGCGTCTCTCTTTCCGCATCCCGTCCCGGTTCTGCGCAGACGCATTCCGGATTCTCAATATTTTGCTCTTCCAGAATAGCCTCCATAAATTTTTTCACCTTTTTCTTGCATTTACCACAGCTTTTTCCCGCTTTGGTCAACTTTTTCACTTCTTTAAATGAAGCTACTCCATCTTTTACCGCATCTTCGATCTCCCCTGCCGTCACATGATGACAGGCACAGATCACTTTCTCCCTGTTCATAATTAAAGTACCAGAGACGGTGCGGAATATACCCGTGCGCCAAGTTCATTGTCCAGCATATACAAGCTCTTCGGATCTCCGCCGAACAGTTCGTATTTTTTCACGAGATTATCTGCGTTTGTCTCTTCCTCTCCCTGTTCTTTTACAAACCAGTCCAAAAACTGCATAGTGCGGAAATCTTTTACAGAATATGCCGCATCATAAATATTGTGGATCAGACCGGTGACATACTGCTCATGTCTGAGTCCCTCCGCCAACACTGCTTTTGCACTTGTCAGGTCGATCTGCGGTTTATCGATCGCTTCCAGTACGACCTGCTCACCGTTGTTCTGCAGATACTGGATAAACAGCATGGCATGATCCCGTTCTTCCTGTGCCTGGATCTTGTACCAGTTACCGAAACCATCCAGCCCCTCATTATAATAATAGTTGGAAAAATCCAGATACAGATATGCGGAATAAAACTCCTTGTTTACCTGCTGATTTAACAATTCCACTACCTTTTTATCTAACATCTTTCTTCCTCCTGTTCTTACACTTTTTTGTTTTTATCTTTCTTCTTTTTGCACTGCTCTTTCATTATACGCGTTTGTGATGCCAATGTCCATACTTCCGGAACGGAACCCCTCCAGATCAAGCGTGATATACCGGTATCCGATCATTTTTAACGTTTGGACTATCTCCAGCCTCCGCGCTTCCAATATGGGAAATGCTTCCGGATCCGCCTCGATCCGCACAAGATCTCCGTAAATCCGGAGCCGTACATTGTAAAGTCCTAGCCCTCTGAGATATTCCTCTCCCTGCTCTGCTTTTCGCATTTCTCCATAAGAAAGCGTCGTACCGTAGGGAAAACGTGTCGCAAGACAGGGCATCGCCGGACGGTTGGAAACCGACAGTCCCAGTTCTTCCGCCCATGCGCGTACCTCTTCTTTTGTAAGTCCAAACTGCACCAGAGGACTGTGGATCCCCAATTCCCGTACCGCCAAAAATCCCGGACGGTATCCGTTCAGGTCTTCTGCATTTGTCCCCTCTAAAATCATGGATATACCATATTCCGCCGCTTTTTCTATCAGCTTTGTGAACAACAGTTTCTTACAACGGTAACACCGATCCACCGGATTTTGTTGCATTCCCGCCTCTGCCAGTTCATCCACAGGCGCGACCAAATGTCTCGCTCCGATTTCTTCCGCAACCTTTTTTGCGTGGGTGATCTCCGCCGCCGGATGTAATGTCGTCTGCATCGTCACTGCGTAAACATTCGTCTTACTTCCCTTTGCCGCGCCACAGACCAGTTTCAAAAGCAGGGCGCTGTCCACACCTCCGGAAAATGCCACCGCACAGTCTTCCTTTATCTCTTCCCGCAGCCACTGTTCCATTTCATTTCTTTTTGATGCAAGTGCTTCTCTCACTTTTGATTTCCCCTGCTTTCTTCCGCACTCTGCCTGATCTGACGATAAACTTCATCGTAGCTGATTCCCTGACGCTTTGCGATTTTTTTTACATCCTCATATTCCGGATAACAACGGTGCTTTCCATTCGGAAGCGTACACATCTTTACGCTTGCCTCCCCCAGTTCTGTCTTCATTTTCATCTGTTCCCGTTTTAAAACGGTTCGCTCCATCTCCATACGGCGGATCCCGATCGTCGTTGTTTCCTCAAAAATGATCTGCTCCATCTCCGGAATGTCACATTCCTCACATAAGACAACCAGTTCATATGCCGGTCGGTTCTTTTTCATAAACACCGGGATGTAATGAACATCTTTCGCTCCCGCTTTCATCAGCCGCTTCATCACATATCCCATTGCCTCGCCGCTGCAGTCGTCAATGTTCGTCTCCAAGCGGAAAATCCAGTCTTTGTCCGTTCCTGTCTCTTCGATCAGCATTGCCCGTAAGATCCCGGGGCTTTCATAGTCCCGCTTTCCCGCGCCGATCCCGATCTTTTTCATGTGAAAATGTTTCGGAAGCTGCTCATCCGTCCGCACGGCTGCCACGATCGCCGCTCCCGTCGGTGTCACCAGCTCCCCCTCCACTTCCGTCAAGTGGAGTTTCAGATCATGCGCCTGCGCAATGTTCACAACAGCCGGAACCGGAACCGGAATCACGCCGTGTTGACAGCGGATACAGCCGCGTCCCTCATACAGTTCCGGAACGATCACTTTCCGAATGGAGAGATCATCCAGACAGACGGATACGGCAAGAATATCAACGATCGAATCAACCGCCCCTACCTCGTGAAAATGTACTTCTTCCGCCGGAACGCCATGTGCCTTGGATTCTGCTTCAGCAAGAACCTGAAAAATCTTTTTTGCCGTCTCCTTTGCAGCTTTGGTCATATCCGCAGCGTCAATGATCTGCCGAATCTCGGAAAGCCCCCTATGTACATGGGAATGCCCGTGGGCATGTGGATGCTCATGGTCGTGCGGATGCTCGTGATCGTGCGAATGTTCGTGGTCGTGCGGATGCTCGTGGTCGTGCAGATGCTCGTGGTCGTGCGGATGCTCGTGTCCATGCAGATATGTCATATCATGATCATGGTTTTCATGCGCCGCATCCAAGAGAACCCGGAAATCGCAGGCGTCCAGTCCCGATTTTTTCACCCGACCGATCTCAACTTCAAATCCATCTACCGGCAGACTTTTCAGCGCTTTTCTCAAAACCGTTTCATCCGCGCCCAGATCTAAAAGCGCCGCCACGGTCATGTCGCCGCTGATGCCGGAATAACATTCAAGATACAATGTATTTTCCATAAATAAAACTCCTTTCCAGCAATATCTGCTTCTTCTGATATGATAGTACATTTCCCCATTTTTGTCTATTCGCCGCACTTTACAAATCTGATAAAAAGTGGCATACTATGGTTTTAAAAAAGAAGGAGGTACCCATGAAAAAAGTCGCTTTATTTTTCCTGAAACCACTTTCGTTTCTGCCCGCACTTCTGATGATGTATCTCATCTTTCAGTTTTCAGCGCAAACGGGAGAACTTTCCGGAAACCTTAGTTACGAAGTCAGCTATAAAATTGTAGAAATCGGAAATGAGATCCTCGATAAAGGACTCGATGAATGGACGATCGGACAGTATGCTTATGAGATTGAATATCCGATCCGGAAACTCGCACATATGACAGAATATTTTCTGCTTGCCGTCGCAGTATCGTTTCCTTTTTATGTCTACGGACTCCGCGGTTTTCCGCTGATGCTCGTAGCCGGACTCATCTGCGTTGCATTTGCCTGCGGCGATGAATATCACCAGTCGTTCGTGGAGGGACGAGGTCCGTCTGTGAAAGATGTGTGCATCGACAGTATCGGCGCGTTCGGCGGAATCCTGACCGTCCGGCTGATCTGCTGGCTTTTCCTGACTCCCGCCCGCGTAGCAAAGCGTCAGGAAGCCTATGCCTACCGGAAAATGGAAGCAAGACGGCGCGCCCAGAGAGAACGCCGCCGCAGATATTAAATTCTATATAGATCAGATTCCAAAGTTACCCGATTCCGAAGATTTCCTAGGTGATCGCTTTTCCACCCGGAAGTTTTCGGATCAGCCAGACACTTAAGAATGATACTAAGAGGATCGAGGCTGTCAGCATCGGCACTGCAATCCAAGCCGAGACAGCCTCCGCCTCTAAGTGTTTTTTGTAATTATCCAGAAATAAAATATGGATCAGATAAATTCCAAACGAACAGGAGCACAACGCGTCGATCCGCTTTTTCCATGGACTGCTTATCCGGATCTGTCCGTTTCCGGCACGCACCATCAGCAGAAAGAATGCTCCTGCACTCGCCATCACAAAAGGACATCCATATTCCAATGTCCGTTCCAGATGTTCTCCTGTTCCCACACTGACCATCGCCGTCAGGCAAATATTTATCACATTGCTTACAATGAAAATGATCCAGAGATTCCTCGTATGGATCCGAGGCGAGTCTTTATATTTCCATAAAATATACCCCAGCATAAAATAATACGCATAAATCCGGTCTCCGAAGAGCGGAACATCGTAGTAAGGTTCAATCCCGAAAAGTGACAGCACATACATCACGATCTCCACGCCTGTTCCCAGAACCGCAAGTAAATAAAACAGTTTATCGTTCATCCCCCGGAACATAGCCTGAAAAAACGGGAGTACGAGATAGATCGGGATCATCGCATATAAATACCAGAGGTGGGGTTCCGCCGGCACAGCTAAAATCTCCGAAAGTTCAAAATCACTTCCCATATAATATATATTGAACAGATAATATACAACACTCCAAAACAGAAGCGGCGGCAGAAACCGGATCAGTCTGTTCCAGTTTTTGGCTGCTGATTCTGTTCTCCCCAAAAGCATCGCTCCGCTGATCATAAAGAAACACGGAACGCTCACTCTCGCAAAAGTATCCAAGATCAGCGCAAACCCATATTCTCCCATATTGATCTTCCCAAATGCCCTGCAAAAATAATTCGTCACATGGATCACGATGACCAGAATAAAGGAAATGGTCCGGATCAACTCAATATTATAATTCTTCTCTCTCATTCTTTTCTCTCATTCATTTCTCTTGTTCTTATCTCTCGTTCTTTTTCTTCTTTCCGTCGTTCTTTCCGTCCGTCTTTTTCATCAGGCTTGCCTTTTTGACCGCATCGTTTCCATAACGCTTCCGGATCGCCTCCATCGCCGCATTCAGCCTTTGATGCTTCTCATCCGGCGGCTGCGGCAATTCCATATCAAACAATGTCATCTGTTCCGGTTCTGATTCCGCAGATAATTTCGCCGTCCGGATCCCAAGCAGACGAACCGGTTCTCCGCTCCATATCTCCTTGAACAACTGGCAGGCAGTCTCATAAAGAACCTGATCTTCATTGGTCGGTTTTAAAAGCTGTTTTTGATGGGAAGCTGTCCGAAAATCATAATATTTGATCTCCATGCTCACCATTCCGGCTCTCTGTCCTGCTTTTCGCAGTCTTGCCCCGACACTTTTTGCCAGCTTATAAAACACTTTCATTGCTTCTTCGACAGTGGCGGCATCTTCCGACAACGTCGTCGAATTTCCGACTCCCTTTGCCTCTGACTGCTCCGGCTGTACTTCCGAATGATCGATCCCGTTTGCAAATTCCCACAGCATTTTTCCATGGCTTTTCAAATGCAATTCGATCAGACCAAGATCTGCATTCGCCAGCTCTCCAATCGTATCGATCTCCAGCTTTTTCAACGCTTCCACACTGGATCTTCCCGCCATAAATAATTCTCCGATCGGAAGCGGCCACATTTTCAGCAGAACTTCCTCCGGAAACAATGTGTGCACTTTGTCCGGTTTTTCAAAATCCGACGCCATTTTTGCCAAAAGTTTATTAGAAGAAATCCCGATATTTACCGTAAAGCCGAACTTTTCCCGGATGCTGTCTTTTATCTGAAATGCCGCAGAAACCGGCGAGGCGTATTGGGATGCGATTTCCGTGAAATCCATATAGCATTCATCCACGCTGACTTGCTCGATCTTCGTCGTAAAACTGCGCAGATATTCCATCAGCATCGCGCTTTTCTGCCGATACATTTTATGATCGGGAGGCTCCATCACAAGGTTCGGACACTTACGAAAGGCATTCGCAACCGGTTCCCCGGTACGAATGCCGTATTTTTTCGCAGGCACAGACTTCGCAAGTACGACGCCGTGGCGCGACTTCTGATCCCCTCCGATGATCGAGGGGATCTCGCGAAGATCCTGTGCTGCACCATTTTTTAGTTTTTCTGCCGCAGTCCAGCTTAAATACGCTGAATTTACATCAATATGAAAGATGACCGATGACATGAATCCGGAATCCTTTCTTATTTCTTTACACGCGGTTCCAGCTTACCGTCAACAACGTCGATCAAAATACAGTCTCCCCGTCCGACGTCTCCGGCAAGGATCAGACGCGCCGCCTGCGTTTCCACATTCTTTTGCAGGTATCGTTTCAACGGACGTGCGCCGTACATCGGATCATAACCGCCCTCCACAACATAATTTTTCGCCGCTTCGGTCAGTTCAATAGAAAGCTCTTTTTCTTCCAGCCGCTTGTTGACGTCTGCAACCAGCAAATCAATAATTGCATAAATATTGGATTTCGTCAATGGTTTAAACATAATGATTTCATCCAGACGATTTAAAAATTCCGGTCTGAAATGAGCGCGAAGTTCATTCATCACCATGTTCTGGTTCTGCTCGTCGATCGATCCGTCTTCCTCAATCCCGTCCAAAAGGTAATTTGCCCCGATGTTGGACGTCATGATCAGGATCGTATTTTTAAAGTCCACGGTTCTGCCTTGAGAATCGGTGATCCGTCCGTCATCCAGCACCTGCAGAAGCACATTGAACACATCCGGATGTGCCTTTTCCACCTCGTCGAACAGGACAACGGAATAGGGTTTTCTGCGGACTGCCTCGGTAAGCTGACCGCCCTCGTCATATCCCACATATCCCGGAGGCGCTCCGATCAGACGGGACACGGAATATTTCTCCATATATTCACTCATATCAATCCGCACCATATTGTTCTCATCGTCGAACAGGCTTGCCGCAAGCGCTTTTGCCAGCTCCGTCTTTCCGACTCCGGTAGGTCCCAGGAACAAAAACGAACCGATCGGTTTGGTCGGATCTTTGATCCCTGCTTTGGAGCGGATGATCGCTTCGGTTACAAGTTCCACGCCCTCGTCCTGTCCGATGACACGTTTGTGCAGTTCTTCCGCCAGATGAAGCGTTTTATTCCTCTCACTCTCGTTGAGTTTTGCAACCGGGATTCCGGTCCATCTGGAGATGATCCGTGCGATTTCTTCATCCGTAACCGCTTCATGAACAAGGCTCATCTCTTTTTCTTTTACCCGTTCTTCTTCCTCTTCCAACTGTTTTTTCAGCTGCGGAAGCTGTCCGTACTGCAGCTCTGCCGCACGGTTCAGGTCGTATTCTCTCTGGGCTTTCTGAATATCTTTATTCACCTGTTCGATCTGTTCCCGGATCTTCTGTACCCGCTCAACCGATGATTTTTCATTATCCCACTGCGCTTTCTGTCCTGCGTACGCTTCCCGCAGTCCTGCCAGTTCTTCCTGCAGATGCACGAGCCGTTCCTGACTCAACCGATCGTCTTCTTTTTTCAGCGCTTCCTCTTCGATCTCAAGCTGCATGATCCGCCGGCTCAGTTCATCCAGCTCCGTCGGCATAGAATCCAGCTCTGTCTTGATCAGCGCACATGCTTCATCCACAAGATCGATCGCTTTATCCGGAAGAAAACGATCCGAAATATACCGGTTTGACAGCATTGCCGCTGCCACGAGCGCGCTGTCCGTGATCTTTACACCATGGAATACTTCATAGCGTTCTTTCAATCCACGCAGGATCGAAATCGCATCTTCCACCGTCGGTTCCTCCACCATAACCGGCTGGAACCGTCTCTCAAGCGCAGCGTCTTTCTCTATATACTGACGATACTCGTCCAAGGTCGTCGCGCCGATACAGTGCAGTTCGCCACGGGCAAGCATCGGTTTTAACATATTGCCTGCATCCATCGCGCCGTCTGTCTTCCCGGCTCCTACGATCGTATGAAGTTCATCGATGAACAGGATGATCTTTCCGTCACTGTTCTTCACTTCCTCCAATACAGCTTTCAGACGTTCCTCAAATTCACCACGGTACTTTGCCCCCGCAACAAGCGCGCCCATATCCAGTGAGAAGATCGTCTTATCTTTCAATCCCTCCGGCACATCGCCTTTGACGATCCGCTGGGCAAGTCCCTCGACCACGGCAGTCTTACCGACTCCCGGTTCACCGATCAATACCGGATTGTTCTTTGTCTTACGGGACAGGATCCGAATCACATTCCGGATTTCCTCATCTCTTCCGATGACCGGATCCAGTTTCTGATCTCTGGCACGCTCTACCAAATCCTGCCCATATTTATTCAATGTGTCATAAGTTGCTTCCGGGTTGTCGCTTGTCACCCGCTGATTACCCCGAACGGAAGACAGTGCCTGAAGAAATCCCTCCCGGCTGATCCCCATTTCCTGAAAAAATGCTTTCATCTCCCGGCTGGCATATTTCAAAAGTGCAAGGAACAGATGCTCCACAGAGACATACTCGTCGCCCATCTGCTTTGCTTCATCTTCCGCATGGATCAGGACATTATTCAGATCCTGTCCAACATAGACCTGACCGCCCTGTACTTTCGGACGCTTCTTCAGCATCTCTTCCACACGATTGACAACGAGTGTTCCCTGATACCCCATTTTTTCAAGCAATTTTAAGATCAGACTGTCATTCTGTGTGACAAGTGCATATAAAAGATGCTCCTGAGCAATTTCCTGGTTTCCATAGTCATACGCAAGTTTCTCGCACCCCTGTACCGCCTGAAGTGAATTTTGTGTAAATTTGTTTATATTCATAGCAAAACCTCCTTTCACTACTTCCAGATTCCGGCTGGATCATTCTGCCGGATATCATTTTTGTTCTATCGACGATATAACAATAACACTATTTGTTAGCACTGTCAAGAGGCGAGTGCTAATTTGTTTATATTTTGCTTGCAGGACGCTTTTACTGTGATGGATGAAAAACCAAGAGATCTGATCAAACCGGTCGTTCATATTAAATGGGACTAAATCAAACCGATTCCGCGTTCCAACTTTTATAAAGACCGATGAACGGACGACGCTTTCCTGCCCGTCCTTTCACCGGTCTTTTTATTCTTTATTTCATCCCCCCGTGCAGAACCGTAAGAATCTTCCTTAGCTCTTCCACACCGATCTGTCCCGGAGCAGACGCCTTTTTCCCTGCGCCGAATGTCACAGCCGAACCAAATACTTCTCCACACAGACGGCTTACTATACCGTTTCCCGCCATAGACATCGTAATGATCGGACATGCCGCTTTCTCTGATACTTCCGCCGTGGCTGCAAGTAATGTCAGCACATCCTGTCTGTCCTTTGGCATCACTGCGATCTTCGGAATATCTGCCCCCAGCTTCTGCATGTGCGTAAGTCGTTTCACAAGTTCCTCTTTTTCCGGCGTTTTTTCAAAATCATGATTGGAAACGATCACTTTCACACCACAGGCATGTGCCCCCGCGATGATCTTCTGTACCTTATCATCTCCTGTAAATAATTCTGCATCCACCAGATCCACATATCCACTCTCCGCCACTTTTCGGTTCAGTTCGATATATGCTTCTGGTTCAATCGCTTTTCCCCCCCCCTCACGCGAAGTGCGAAAGGTAAACAACAGAGGGATCTCTCCTAATATTTTCCGTAGCCCTGTCAGTACCTCGTTCACCTGTTCCAAATTGAAGACCGACTCGAACCAGTCTGCTCTCCACTCTGCCAGATCGACCGGAAGTCCCGGTATCTCCTCTGCCTCTTTTAAAATCTGTTCTTTCGTATTTCCGACGATCGGCACACAGATTTTCGGTATTCCCTCTCCGATCGTTAAGTTTCTCACTGTCACTGGCTGCATATTTCTTCCTCCCATCTTCGCCCTCTCTGCTTCTTCTCTTCCCCTCTTCTTCCTCTTTTTTCTTTGCTTCTCTTTGTACGGTCTTTTTCCTTATGCTTCTTTAAAGCCCTCACCTACGACTTCATTGGACTCCATGATCACGATAAAGGCATTCTCGTCCACTTCTTTTACAAGCCGTTTGATCGTATACATCTGTTTATTATTGCAGGCGCACATCACAACCTCTTTATCCGCTCTTGTGTAGCTTCCCTCCGCTTTCAGAAGCGTCGCGCCGCGTCCGATATATTCGTCGATTTTCTCTGCCACCAGTTTCCCATGATCCGTCACGATCAGCGTCATCTTTCCCGCATCGATCCCGTACATAACTTTATCGATCACATAGGTCAAAAGGAATGTGATGATCAGACCATAAATCGTTGCGTCCACATCTTTGAAAATGATTCCGCCCAGCATTACGATAATGAAATCCAGCACAAATACGATCTTTCCAAGAGAAAGATGCGGATTTTTCACGCGGATCGCCACCGAAACAAAATCCATACCTCCGGTGGAAGAATTATTCATGAAGATCAGCGCATATCCAAGTCCGGAAATAATTCCGGTACAGATCGCCGCCAACATCCGGTCACCGAAATAAACTGGAAACAGCGGTGCAATATAATCCGTAAACAGCGAAGTAATGATCAATGACCGCACGGAACGTACAAAAAACTCTCTTCCCAATGTCTTATAACAGCCAATCGCGATCGGAATATTCATCAGCATCGTTCCCCAGCCGATCGGAAGTCCAAATAGCCGGTAAAAGATCAATGCGATGCCGGAAATTCCGGCCAACGGAAATTCCGCATTTGCCGCAAAGTTGTAAATTCCGATTCCGATCAAAAGCCCACTTATCGAATCGATAAACAGATCATATACCAATCTTTTCCAGTTTATTTTTTTCATCATTTCACTCCTCAACGTACGAAGACGCCTAAAAAATATCTGTTTTATACTTCCACCCCATCAATCACCGGAAGTGCCTAAAGGCACATTCCGGGATTGTAAGCAGTCGCCA
>ERZ773103.1376-NODE-1376-length-25932-cov-6.291958_pt1 | contig 25932 bp, 24 predicted proteins | sample MGYA00511118_ERZ773103 | MGnify/ENA primary metagenome ERZ773103 (study PRJEB29015, sample SAMEA2737821) | human gut metagenome | biome: human gut; feature: human-associated habitat; material: faeces | place: China | collected 2012 ... | reverse complement strand
AAAGAGCCGTTGTTCTGGATTCATCTGAATATGGATTATCCGTTCAACTTAAAAGGTATCCTGTACTTCCCGAAGATCAATACCGAATATGATTCCATCGAAGGTACGATCAAACTGTACAACAACCAGGTATTTATCGCAGATAATATCAAAGAGGTTATCCCGGAATTCCTGATGCTGTTAAAAGGCGTTATCGACTGTCCGGATCTGCCGCTGAACGTATCCAGAAGTGCGCTGCAGAATGATGGATTTGTAAAGAAAATCAGCGATTACATCACGAAAAAAGTTGCAGACAAACTTATCGGCATGTGTAAGACCGAAAAAGAAACTTACGAGAAATACTGGGATGATATCAGCCCATTCATCAAATTCGGTTGCTTAAAAGATGAGAAATTCTGTGACAAGATGAATGATTACATCCTCTTCAAAGATCTGGATGATAAATATCTTACTCTCCCGGAAATTCTTGTAAAAGAGGAAGAAAAAGAGAATACGGAAGATACTGCGGAAGAAAAAGCAGAAGATTCCGCAGCAGAAGAAAAAGACGACAGAAAGACCATCTACTATGTAACTGATCCACAGCAGCAGGGTCAGTACATCCAGATGTTCAAAGAGCAGAATATGCCTGCAGTCATCCTGAACCACAACATCGATACTTCTTTCATCTCCCAGCTGGAGGCCAGAAATCAGCATTATAAATTCATGCGTATTGATGCTGATGTAACCGATGCCCTGAAGGAAGAAGTTTCTGAAGAAGAACTGAAAGCTGCACAGGATGCTCTGACTGAGACATTCCGCAAAGCACTTTCCAACGATTCTTTGGATGTAAAAATAGAGAAATTAAAAGATGCTTCTATCGCTTCTATCATTACAGTAAATGAAGAAACCCGTCGTATGAAAGACATGATGAAGATGTACAATATGTACGGTATGGATCCGTCCATGTTCAATGCATCTGAGACACTTACTCTGAACGTAAGCAACGATCTGGTTAAATATATTTTGGACAACAAAGATTCTGAACATGTTCCGACATTCTGTGAACAGCTCTACGATCTGGCAAAACTGTCCAACCAGCCGCTTACTCCGGATGAGATGAAGAAATTTGTAGACAGAAGCAATCAGATTATGATGCTTCTGACAAAATAACAGAGCTTGCAAATTTTATCTCTGTCCTGCCCACTTTTGGCGGTCAGAATGCTTATGAAAATACATTTTTCATACTGAAATATTCATAAATGATAATAACAAAAGAAGGTATACATTTCTTTAAATAGAGATGTATACCTTCTTTTTTAACTCTTTTTAAATCAATACTTTCGTAATCCGATAGAGCCATCGTCTTCTGTATTGTCAATGCTGCGGATTTCCACATAATATCCGGCATTGTCATTGACTTTTACATAAACCCTCTCTCCTACTTTGTGACCTAAAATCGCTTTTCCGATGGGAGACTCCGTGCTGATCAAACCTTTCAATGAATTTCCACGAACCGTTGTAACCAATGTGTACTCTTCTGTCTCATCGTCATCTTCAAAGTAGACCTGCACCTTGTTGTTAATGCCAACCTCATCATTTTTCGATTCATCAGACACAACTTTTGCGGTCTTAATCATTCTCTCCAGATAACGGATACGGCTTTCATTCTGATTTTTATCTTTTTTTGCTGCATGGTATTCGAAATTCTCACTGAGATCACCCTGCGCCCTCGCCTCTTTGACTGCTTCCAGCGCTTCTTTTCGCACAACAAGCTTCCGGTATTCGATCTCTTCTTTCATCCGCTGTATGTCTTTTTCTGTCACTTCATCATACATAGCTTTACCCTTCCTATATACAAATTTTGATAAATATATCGTTGTACATCCAATATCTTCTGTAATCCACATTTATCTGAAATAACATTTTCATACTTTTATAGCTCCAAAAATGTTACTATTTGTATTTATCAGCAACTTTAACCTTTTCAACACATCAAAAGCACAAAACTTTCTGTTATTTGCCCTCATATGTAATAACAGATTCTACGTCATAACCTTTCAGACGTTCTCTGCCGTTTAATCCTGCAAGCTCCATCAGGAATACGATTTTTACGACTTCGCCGCCAAGCTGCTCTACCAATTTGATCGCAGCTTCTACTGTTCCGCCGGTAGCCATCAGATCATCGATAAGAACGACTTTCTGACCTGGTTTAATAGAATCTTTGTGCATCTCGATCACAGCACTGCCATACTCAAGGTCATATTCCTGTGATACTGTCTCACACGGAAGTTTGCCTTTTTTACGGATCAGTACCAGACCTTTGTTCATTGCATATGCAAGAGGTGCTCCAAAAATAAATCCTCTGGACTCTGCACCTGCGATCACGTCAAAATCTATACCTTCCAGTTTTTTCTTCATCTCATCAATAGCAAGATGGAAACCATCTGCATCCTGGATCACAGTGGTAATATCGCGAAACAGCACGCCTTCTTCCGGGAAATCCGGAATAGATCTTACATAATCTTCTACTCGTTTCATATAAACGTTTCTCCTTCGTTTTTATCTTTTCATTTTTAGGGCATTTTTCCTGCCCTATATCTTACTTATTGTATCTTTCCTACTACAAAAATGCAACAATTTTTCCAAACAACAGCAAAACACCTCCCATAAAATGAGAGGTGTCTCGCTTTAAAGTTTAAAATATAAGGATAGGTTCTGTTATTTCAACTTTTAGAATTAATCAAACATATCCGGAAGCCATTTCTTCGGATCTACTTCAAGGAACTGAGATCTCTGGAAATGATCTTTCAGACCAAATGGCATTGTGCAGTCAAAGATTGTCTTGCAGGAAATACCTTTGTCTCTGATCATCGGATTGTAGGATGTCTCCTGTGTATGATCCAGCGGATGGCATCTTACACCTGGGATAAAGATGGTGTCGATGTCTCCCTGATAACGGGTATTCAGAGCCCATAATACATCGTTGCTGTCGAACGGATCTACATCTTCGTCAACAAGGATAACATGTTTCAGTTCGTTGAATGCAGAGAATGCAAGGAGTGCAGCCTGACGCTGACGTCCCTCATCACTCGGTACGCTCTTCTTGAACTGCAGGATTGCAAGATATTTTCCGCCTCCTGATGGATGAGCGTAAACATTTAACAGACGACCTGGCATAGCTGTCTCTACCATATTAATGATACTTGCTTCTGTCGGAAGACCAGCCATATGTACATGCTCTTCGGATGGTCCGATAGTTGTCTGCATGATCGGGTTTACTCTGTGAGTTACTGCTTTAACTTTGATGATCGGAACCATCGGTGCAGGACCAGTCTGTCCCGGGAATTCCGGCATAGCTTTTCCTGTTCCTGTAGAACGATCTTCCGGTACTCTCTCGTGAGGCATCAGAAGACCTTCGATAACGTACTCAGCGTTTGCTACTGCTTTCTCACCGATTGTAAGACAGTTTACAAGCTCTACCGGCTGTTTACGGATTGCGCCTGCACATCCGAGCTCGTTGTATCCGATTGGTGTTGTAGGCGGCTCAAATCCTGCTGCAAGGTAGATAGCCGGATCAAGACCGATGCTGATAGAGATCGGCATTGGTTTGTCCATCTTCTCATATTTGTCATAGAATGCGCCAAGGTGTCTTGCACCCGGTGTAATCCACATAGACAGCTCATCTTCACTCTGGAGACACAGTCTGTGAATTGTTACGTCAGAATCACCGTTCTCCGGATCTGTACCATAGCAAAGACCCATTGTAATATACGGACCTGCATCTTCCGGTGTATTGGTCGGTGCCGGAACGATCTTACGGATATCAAATCCCTCATCTGTTGCGTAATGGATAACTTCCTGACATGGAGCTTTCTCGCCTGTGAAATCTACTGGTGGGATTGGGTTTTTAACAGCATCTTTCAGGTAAAATCCCAGTTTCTCCGGTTCTGTTCCCAGTAATGCAGCTACTCTCTTACGGCTTGCAAGCATACCGATGATTACTCTTGCATCCGGATGTCCTTTGATTGTGTTAAACATCATAGCCGGACCAACTTTTGTAGGACGCATAACGGTTCCTGCTGCTCCTACATAACGATATACGCCAGACAACTCCGCTTTCGGATCTACCTCAACGTCTGTTTCAACATACTCTCCCGGAATTGACTTGATCAGTTCAATTGCGGAACGCAGATCATTTACACTGCTCATACAAAATCCTCCTATTCCTTAATCCTTAATGTTCTAAAAAACTTTAGATTGCATAAATTATAACACCGTATAGCGGTTATACAGAAACTGTTTTTTGCATAAATTTATTCACAATTTTTTTCATCGATATTTGTGCATTATTTTTTTGACTGACATTACTCTGGCATGTTACACTAGGGCTTGTTTAGGATTTATCAAAGTACTGTTTTCTTTTTTAAGACATACATCCATATCAACATAATGATAACATAATCAGCCTCACATAAAAAGGCTGTAGAAAGGAGACGGTATATGTATAAGTGACAGTCAGGCTGATCATTTATGATATACCAAAATCATACATGAAACGTTTAGTAATAGGTATCAGCGGTGCCAGCGGCATCCCATTAGCAATCGGCGTCTTACAGGCTCTTAAGGAGATTCCTGACTGGAACAGCTGCCTTGTCATCTCTCGTGGTGGTGAAAAAACAATCGAAATGGAATCAGAATATACGGTGGAAGAGGTCAAAGCCATGGCAGATGAAGTATATGACAACAGCAATATCGGTGCTGCCATCGCCAGTGGTACCTTTAAGACCGAAGGAATGGTTGTCGTTCCGTGCAGTATGAAAACACTGTCCGGTATTGCAAACGGTTATTCCGATACCCTGCTCCTGCGGGCTGCAGACGTTATCTTAAAAGAACGCAGAAAACTGATCCTTATGGCAAGAGAGACTCCTTTTAACACGATTCATCTTCGGAACATGCTCTCTCTTTCCGAAATGGGTGCTGTTATCATGCCTCCAATGCAGACATACTATAATCATCCGAAAACTGTTCAGGATATGATTGACCATATGACCGGAAAGATTCTTGATTCTTTTGGTATTGAATTCCATAAATTCCGCAGATGGAATCCGGATAACCAGTAAGTCCTGGCAAACTTTTTTATTGGATAATATCAGACAAAACGCCATAAAATATGAGCGTTTTGTCATTGTTATGCGAAAATCAAATAACGTTTCCCACATCCTGCATAACTGCAATTTTACCAAATTTTATATAATGTAAGTAGCGTTTATGATAACATTTGCTTATAATGTACATAAGAATTATCATATGCTACATGAGGAAAATGATTAGCAGAATTTTATTGGGGTGAGAATATGTGTATTTCAAATTACGCTTCTATTAACCGAAAACTGTCCATTTCTGAAATGGCGCAGATCCATGATATCAGCAGACAGACTCTGATCTATTATGATAAAATCGATCTGTTTAAGCCTGAAATCATCGATGACAAAAATGGTTATCGCTACTACAGTACTCTTCAGATCCCGCAGCTGCGCGAAATTTGTTTTTTGCGTTCGATTGGTATGCCATTGGACGACATCCGGAAGAACAATGCCTACAACAATTCTGAATCTACCATTGAACTTCTGGAATCACAGTACGATAAACTGAGTGCAGAAATTGAAAAACTTGAAGCACAGAAAAAACAGATTGCAAAACGGGTGGATATTTACCGACATGCAACCGGTTATTCCGATACCGCTTTCAAGCCGACGATTGAATATTTTCCAGAGCGCCGTGTGATCTATCATGAGTGGGATGAAAACAACCATACACGCTATGAACTGCATTTTGCATTGATGAAAATCTGGAATGAAGCCGAAGAATGTGGCATTCTTCCGTCCAGACGCTGGGGAGCATTGATTTTCAAAGATCAAATAGAAAACGGAACCCCTCTGAAACATGCGGGCGGTTGCTGTATTGTAAATCATGATCTTCCGGATAATGTTCCAGGCTCTCATATTTTAAAAGCCGGTGAATATGTCTGTATGCCAAAATTCGGTATGCCTTATGACACCAGCCATATTGACAAACTGATGCGCTGGATTGAGGAAAATGATTATGAAGTCGTAGGCGATATCTACGACGAATGTCTGATCGACGCCATCTTCTATGATGATGACAACGAGCTGGATTTCTGTGAACTGCAGATTCCGATCAAAAAGAAGGAACACTGATAGAAAGGAATTGAACAATGGCATATTATGTAAAAAAGAAAACAAAAAAAGATATTGAAAAAGAACAGGAGCTTCAGAAGAAAAAAGGTCTTTCCCGTGAGAAAAAATTATTTTTCAATGTTTTCGGATGCTGTATTGTTCTTGTAGTCGTAGCCATTATTTATGTAGTACGCTCTCTTTCTTAATGGTATTATGAAAGAACTTCCTCTGTGATTTCAAATGAATTTACAGACGGATTTTCTATATATTTATGTTTACTCCAAACCTATTATACTACCGGAACCGGCGGTGCCTGTGGCGCTGCCGGTTCTTATATTTTAACGAAAGGGGAATCTCTGATGCAGAGATTCCCCTTTCCATGAGCTATATGTTATGAGTGAGTTTTGCAAAAAAAGGCACTGCAATCAACTTGCAGCGCCTTTGCTATCACGATTATTATACTACATCGGATCTTTTGCTATGTCAAGATATCCGATATATCTTTCCATTATTTATGCCACAGCACAATTGCAGATTACTGACTTACAATTTCATCCATCATATCAGATTTCTCATGCACTCACTCTTCTGAATCTGATACAACAGCATGTCATCTTCCACAGAAAATCTTCTTTCATGTGAACTCCCCATTGTCTAAAGCCAATGGGCTTCCTACTTCACAGACCTCGTAATCTACATCTCCACAGGCTTCAAAGTTACTTTTTCAGCCAGTGCATCATATACATCTAACCATCTACTTCTGTTCCGCAAACTCCGCTTCCTGGTATTTCTGTATAATATGCCCGTACAGTGTCTGTACCGCCGGCGCCATAAAGTCCGGATTCAATACTGAGATGCCGATAATACGGCAAGCTTCCGGCTCTGTGGGATAACAGTCTACGGAATATGGAATATCGTTCATAACCATTTCCGGCATGATACAGATTCCAAATCCCTTTGATACGATCGCAATAGTAGACAGATCATCCACCACATGATAATCAGACTGCACATTCAGATGGTTTTCATGGAGAAAGTTCTGGATATCCGCATCTGTTGTCTCCATCTGAGATACAAAGACCCGATCCCGCATCTCTGCGATCGTCATGCTTTTGCTGGATCTGTCCTTTGGAAATCCCTTCGGCACAACGCAAAGCAGCGGGTCTCTGTACAATGGTTCGATGGGGAGATCTTCTGCACTGGACAATGAGAGAAATCCCATATCTACGATCCCTGTCTTGATCCAGTGGGATACATCCGCATAGGTTCCCTGATAGACTTCCAGACTGATACCCGGATATTTTACCTGAAAAGATTCAATGATATCCGTCATCCAGTTCGTGCAGACGCTGGAAAAACAGCCGACCTTTACAACTCCCTGCTGTAATCCGTTCAGCTTGGATACCGCCTGATTCAGACTTTCCTCGCTGTTCAAGACGGCATTAATATAGGGCTGCAACGTCTCTCCATAATTCGTCAGAGAAATTCCAGATTTGCTTCTGGTAAAAATCGTAAATCCCAGTTCCTGTTCCATTGATGTAATAGCATGGCTGACAGCAGATGGGGTCAGATTCAACACCTGTGCAGCTTTTCGAAAACTTCCCTGTTCGACTACCGCCTGAAATACCTGATAAGATAATAATGTCATTTTTTATCTCGCACATTTATACAGCAGATCTTCCCATCTGCGGTCTACTTCTGCCTGGAACTGCTCGATGAGATGCTCGTTACCCGGTTTGAACAGATGTTTGAAACGTCCCTGGGCTCTTAAGAAATCTTCAATTGGAAGTTTTTTCTTCGGCTCATAGTTCAGGATCCATTTACCATGATCCACTTCAAACAGTGGCCAGTAGCAGGTATCTACTGCCAGTTTACAGATGTTCATGATCTCCGGTGTATCATATCTCCATCCACGCGGACATGGAGTCATGATGTTCAGGAATGCTGCACCTTCGGTGTAGATGGCTTTCTCTGCTTTCTGATGAAGATCGGAAAAAGTTCCAAGAAGTGTGGACTGTGCCACATACGGAACGTCATGGTCTGCGATAATGCTTGCCAGATCTTTCCGGTTCTGCATCTTACCATCGGACTGACTACCTACTGGTGTGGTCGTTGTATCGGCATACATCGGTGTTGCGGAAGAACGCTGGATACCGGTGTTCATATATGCGCCATTGTCATAGCAGACATATACGAGGTCATGGTTACGCTCCATTGCTCCGGAAAGAGACTGGAATCCGATATCATACGTACCGCCGTCTCCACCGAATGTAATAAATTTAAATGTTTCGTCTGCCGGAATCTTGCCACGTTTTTTCAGTGCTTTGTAGGCAGCCTCTACACCACTTAAGGTAGATCCTGCATTCTCAAACGCATTGTGGATATAGCTGTCTTCCCATGAAGTATATGGATACATGAAAGAAGATACTTCCAGACATCCGGTCGCATTTCCGATAACAGCATGATCGCCTTCGTGAAGGGCACGGAGTACGGCACGCACTGCGATGGTTGCGCCACAGCCTGCACACATTCTGTGTCCCGGGGCAAGACGTTCCGGTTTACTCATTACTTCTTTAAAATTATATCCGCTCATCTTATGCCTCCTCTTCTCTCAGACCGATGTATTTAAACTGCTCGACCGGTTTTCCGTTCTCTACGATATCCTGTAACTCTTTAAATACGCCTTCTGCATCTTCTACAGTAAAATCACGTCCGCCAAGACCGTAAATATAATTGATTGCTTCCGGTTCAACAATCTTATTCTGGTAAAGTGCTGCTGTCACTTCACTGCCCAGTACGCCACCATTACCATTGTAGCTCTCACAACGATCCAGAATTGCGACTGCTTTGCAGTTTTTCAGTGCTTCTGCAATCTCTTTTGCCGGGAACGGGCGGAAGACACGCAGTTTCAGGAGACCGACTTTCATGCCCTGCTCGCGAAGTTCATCTACCGTATTTTTTGTCGTTCCTGCGGCAGAGCCGATCATCAGCATGATATAATCTGCATCTTCGGTTCTGTATTGTTCAAAAAGTCCGTACTGTCTGCCGGAAATCTTTGCATATTCATCAGCAACATCAAGAATAACCTGCTTTGCATTTTCCAGAGCAATCAGCTGATTTTTCTTTGCCTCCATAACATAATGGGTAACGGCATACGGTCCTACAGACATCGGCTGCTTCGGATTTAACAGATAATCTTCCGGCTCATATTCTCCAACGAATTCTTTTACTACATCATCTTCCAACAACTCGATATTTTCTACTGCGTGGCTGGTAATAAATCCATCCTGACAGATCATGATTGGAAGATGTACATCCTTGTGCTCTGCGATACGGTAAGCCTGTACAAAGTTATCGTATGCTTCCTGATTATTTTCTGCATAAATCTGGATCCAGCCGGTATCTCTTGCTCCCATACCATCAGAATGGTCACAGTTGATATTGATCGGACCGGACATAGTACGAAGAACCAGCGCCAACGCTATCGGAAGACGGTTGGATGCTGCCAGCAGAAGTTCCTCCCACATAAATGCCAGACCTGCAGAAGAGGTAGCTGTCAGGGTACGGGCGCCGGCTGCAGATGCGCCGATAGCTGCACTCATGGAAGAATGCTCGCTTTCTACCGGCACGAACTCTGTATCTATCTCGCCATTTGCAATATATGTGGATACCATCTGAGGAATCTCGGTAGACGGTGTGATTGGGAATGCCGGCATAACATCCGGGTTGATCTGTTTGATTGCGTAGGAAACTGCTTCGTTTCCTGACATACGTTCTTTGATTGCCATTAGTTCACACCCTCCCTCATTGTAATTGCGCCAAACGGGCATACTTTTGCGCAGATACCGCAGCCTTTACAGTGATCCAGGTCAAAGCCTGCACGTTTGCCATCAGTTACAGGAATGCTGCTGTCCGGACAGACCGGTGCGCACAACAGACACTGTTTACATTTGTCTTCATGATAATCCGGAGTGAAGTTTCTCCATTCTCCGGTCTTAAACAATTTGGATGTTCCGGTCGCGCAGATATGCATTCCTTCTGTCAGACCGGTATGAGGGGTTGTCTCATTGATCTTTGTGATATCGTGTTTCATTGTTTCTCCTTGGAATCTTATCATCATACAGCATGTATGACGTTATCTATTGTTTCTAAAATATATGATATTTGCTGTAGTTTAAAAACTGTGGTATATCTATCCTGTTTCAGGTGCCAGTCAGAGGAATCATCCCTGTACCTTCAAATATCTGTACAGCTATACAACTCTATGCAGCTGCCAGGTGCGTTGTCCCGGTAAATAGATATCTTCCTTTTTAACTCCGGCTTTTAAGATACAGCGTCAAATGCCATTTCCAGGGCTTTCATATTTCCGTCGATGACTTCCGGTTTTTTGGCAAATTTATGCTGATAGGAAGCACGCATCTCGCCCAGGAACGTATCTTTCTCCATTACTTTGCTTGTAGCTACCACTGCTGCCAGCATCGGAGAGTTCGGGAAATATTTTCCCAAAGCTTCTTCTGAAATTGTTCTTGCATCTACAGTTACAACTTTTCCCATATAACCGTTTAACTGAGGAAGTATCTCTTCCGGTGTCTTTGCCGTATTTACAATAATTGCTCCTTCCGGTTTTAATCCTGCAGTCACATCTACAGAATGTAATAATGTCTCATCTACAACTACAACGTAATCCGGATCATAAATATTGGAATGTACACGAATCTGGTTATCGCTGATACGATTATATGCTGTAATCGGCGCTCCCATTCGCTCCGGACCATACTCCGGGAAACCCTGTACATGTTTGCCAGTTTTAAATGCCACGTCTGCCAGAAGCAGTGCTGCAGTTTTTGCTCCCTGACCGCCACGACCGTGCCAGCGGATTTCAATTCCGTTCTTCATTCTATCTACCTCATCTCATTGTATGTTTTGCATATACTGTCTTTTAAATATTTCCTGTTCTCTTATAACTATATAGATACACATATCTTCATTTTGCAGCCTCCCAGACAGTGGAACAAATAGCTGCAAAAATATTTTCCATATAATAGGAAATCCGACTTTTCCTATTATACCATTGAGGAAAACAATGTAAATAGGGATAATGAATTTTTTTCAATTTGTACATGAATTATTTTCATCTTATAATTCAAACACAAAAATGAATTTCAATTCAATGTTAATTTTGTTTCATTAGGGATAACCGGATGGATATGCAAATATTTTTTTGCAAGTTTTCTATATGTTGCCATTTTTCCGCATAAATATGCCGGCATCATGTCATATCTCCTGTTTTCTCCGTAACATGCTGCCGGACAGCACTCACAATATGTTCGCCACTCACAATGACTGCATGTTTTCGGCAAAAAAATCTTCTCCCGTTCCTGCCGCATCTGATGCCAGACTTCTGCAAAATTTTCTGGCGAAACTGCTGCTACCGGCTGTTCCATCATCCCACATAATTGCATCTGCCCTTTCCAGTTGATCCAAAATGCAGTAGATCCAGCCCTGCAGCTCATTTTTTCCATCTGTTTACTAACATTCTGCATTTCTTCCACAATATCAGCTCCCTGAAAGCGCAGATTTTGTATCTGCTCACACTTTTGTCGCATCTGAGCCTCCGAAAATCGGCTTTGATCATAGAAAAAAGCTGCTTTTGCAGCTTCCTGCGGTGTGAGCCGCTGTATTATTTGTTCTGAAGGATCTGACGTTCTGACTGGCGGAAACATATACGTTGCTGCCTGTATTGGAATCTCCAGATCTGTTGCCAACTTACATGCATCCTGAAATTCTTTCTGATTATATGATGTCACACTGTAGTTCAGTTTCAATGGCATTTTCTGTCGCCTCAATTCATGGATAACCTCCATTACCCTGTCAAAGGCATTCTCATTTCCACATAAATGTTCATAAGTTTCACGACTTGTACCATACAGCGTCAGATTTATCCTTGCTGGCGGATCTTCACACATCTTCTGAATGTTTTGAGCTGTCAGTAACGTTCCGTTAGTATTAATGGAAACGGACAGCCCCAAAGCCTTACACCCCTGATAGATTTTCCAGAAATCGTTCCTTACAAATGGTTCCCCTCCAGTCAACAACAATAACAACATGCCTTGTTCCTGTGCCGCCTTTGCAAGTCCCAACCAGTCTTCCGTGGATAATTCCTGTCTTCTGGCACATTGATCTTGCTCTTTTCTGTGAATATAACACATTTTGCAGTTCAGATTGCAACGTGATGTCAGTTCAAATGTTCCGGACAATGGAATCTGCTGCTGCCCTGCCCGCCAGGACAGATAATCAATAAATTGTGTATAGGATAATGCCATATGCCCTCCCTGTTATTTATGATATACTGAAAAAATTTTCATCACTCTCTAAATATATTTTTTACCAATACCTGTTCTAAAATTTCCACAGCTTCTTTTTCCGGTCTGCATATCAGACGAAACACCGGAATCTGTTCTACGACTTCTGCTGCCAGTTCCAGCATTTTCGCAGTGGCTTCCGCTACTCCCGGATGTCCTATACAGTTTTCCAGCAGACCGGTCAGCGCCTCCCGCCCCAGAAGCTGTTTCACTTCATTTTGTTCTCCCTGTTCTAAAAAAACGATTGACTGCAGCGACTTTTTAAAAGAATGACAGATGCCGCTTGTTCCACAAAACGGTACACCATAAACCATGACGCTTCGGCACTCTGTTCCATCAGATGATCTGTCAGTCACAACCCCAATCACATTTTTATCTCCATTCAGAATCTCTGCTCCCCGGTATTTCCGCCACAACTCTGCCTGGGTAGATTTTCCGATACCAGATGGACCGGCGAACAGAATTATCTCCTGTCCGGTACTTACAGATGCACTGTGCATCAGCAGCCGATCCTGCCATAACAGCTGATAGCCCAGATCCATCCCTGCCCAGATATGTGCAATGCGGTTGATCCAGGGCTGTTCTATCTCTGCCAGATACAACCGCACTTCATTCCTTCTATTGTCAGCTCTCCCATTTACGGAATACTGCGCTCTGGCAAGAACTCTGCCATCCGACAGTGCCAGCAGTTCCTGCCACAACACATCCTGTTCCCTGTACAAATGCATCGTCAGAGTCTGTGTCAGAAGTTTTCCTTGTTGATCCGGCAGCTTTTTACAAAGTTTGATGATACAGAAAATATCTGTCTTATACAGCATCCTATCTGTCTGAAACAATGCGCTCCATGCATCCTGCTGAAGCGGTACTTCCGAACAAAACTGTATCCTGCGTTCAGCAATCTCATATGTATAGTTGAACATGCTTCCTCCTTTTTCTCAAATGCAAATATAATAGATATATCCGTCAGGACAGCAACATCCCTTTTGAAAACGCTGCTGCCCAACGGAATCTGTCTCTGCCCAATCACTAAGAATTAAATAACACCTGACTGGAAGTAAAGTAACAGTATCCCTGTAAACCTCCGCTGCCACAGGTGTCCTCTGCAAATGTCACACCCATGCCAAGCAGGAACTGTCCAAAATCAGTCGGATCGTCCTGACAGCCTTCTGTCGTATGATTAAACACCTTATTTGCACAGCCTGCTGCGATGGCCTCATGAAGGGAATAGCGGATCACTTCCACTTCTGGCGCCTCATATTTCTTTTTCATCTCAGATTTTTGACCTCCTGATATCTATATTTTCTTATTCCATACTTTCTTAAATAGATTTTTGATTGTATTCATATATGCATGGTAGAATGTTCCTGTCGCACTGTCTGATACATCTCCATTACCGGAACCATTTCCCGGTGCTACGATGGAATCTCCAGACGATCCTGTTCCATTTTCAGAAGATTCATCTGTAGAACTATCTGTTGTTTCTCCGGCTCCTGCTGATCTCTGATCCAGAATATACTGTGCAAATGCTGCATTTGCCCCTGGTGTAAGATCAGTGGAAAGTTTGCAGGCGCTTAAAGATAACAGACCCTTAGAGTCTTTCTGGCTGCCAACAAGTACATACCACCTCTCTTTTTCTGCATCATACTGCGGTGTGACAGTATAATACAGCTCTGTTGCCGTATCAATCGTTGTTACATCTGCAAGTCCATTTACCTGCACGGTATCACTGATCGCTTTTGCTGCGATCTGCACGGTATCCCCCTGCTCATAGCCCTGCAATACAAATGCAATCTGACTGCCCGGTGTCAGATAAACCTCGTTTTCTGGTCCTTTTTCTTTATAATCCTCAATACTGTACGCATCTTGCTCGCCGTCATACTCTACATAAACCACTGCCTGTTCCGTCCAGTCTTTTGCCGTATCCAGGCTGTTATTCACATAGTCATAGACAGATCCATAGGAAATATTCTGTTCAGAAGCCACATAAGAAGAATCCTTTTCCATGGTGTTGTAGATACGAACACCATCCAGATATACAGATGCAGCTGTTGACGCGGTTAATTTTTCATCCTCAGACCCTGCTGTTGTGGCGATTGCCTCTGCCACACAGACAGCTGCGTTTTTCACGGCATACTGCAAGCTAATAGCATCTGTATCACCACTCAGGCTGCTCACTGCCATCATTTTTTTACTGACTGTCTGTTTCTGCGAAACAGCTGACGTTCCACTCGCCAGCACACTTCCGGCATCCATATAGGAAATCTCTACATCTTTTGCATTGATATCCCTAAACCCTAACTGTTTTACCACTTCTGCAACAATATCTTCCTGTTCTGCCGCCTGTGCCTGTTCAGATATAGCTGCACAGGAAGCACTCTTTCCTTTTGCAGAAGCTGCGCCGCTTCCACTGGTCAGGCAGCCGGATACCGTTACCTGATAGGTTCCCTGTGGCAGATCCATGCAGCGAACTACCGGCACCTGATAATCCAGCACCCCCGTTTTTCCTTCAAACAGGCTACTGCCGCTTCCGGAAAAATAAGTATCCACCAGATAGGATTTTACTACCTTTCCGGCACTGTCCCGCACCACCGCCATCAACATGCCTGTATCGGTTCCACATTCGGAGATCAGATCAAATCCTGTTCCATGGAAAGAAAATTGTGCTGTTTTTGTTTTTGCAAAAGAACCTCCATTTAGAGAAAGGGATGCCTGATAAGCGCTTTCGCCACTAAATGTCTTATCAGACTGATATATAGCATCATATCCATGAATGCCTTCCTGTCCCAGTGCTTCTCTGACCTGACTTCCATCAGACGCTGTTCCCGTCCGGTTCCAGTCAGAATCTTCTGTAAGAGTAAAAACATTTTCCTCATACATCACATTGGAAGCCGGTGTAAAACCAATCTGGAACGTATCCTGACTGCCGCCTGTATAAGTAACTGTAATCTTTACCACATCCGTCTGTTTCAGAATCTCTGATGGATGATAGGTAATCTCATAATCACTTCCGATGGTTACCTGATCTTTGTGTCCGCTGTCTGCGGATACTTTTGAAATCCTTGCTTCTGTATTGGAAATCAACTCCGATAACGGAATTTTTACCGGATTTCCAAAATCAATAACATAGTTTTTGCTCAGCTGAGAAGTATCAATGTTGTAATGCAGGGTAAGCGTCTTGCCATCTTCGGAAATATCTGCACCCATGTACTGATACAGTCCGCTGCTGTATTTTCCGTCAATATCTGTCATGACGGAAATATCACGGTTAAATGTCTGCTTTACAGAAGAACTGTTTTCCACATACGCATCTTCATCCAACGTGATGCTGCCCACATGCACATCGGATGTCTGATGCAATGCTGTCAGAAAATCCGGAACCAGATCTCCCTGCTGATATGCCATGGCGATCTGATAACTCTTGATCAGAGAATTGTCACTGTCATCCACATATCGGACATTCAGGTTTGTCTCCTTCTGGATCGGCTCCAGATAGATCAAGATCAGCTTCGCTGTATTTTTTGCGCTCCATGTAATGGAAGAAGTCTTACCATTTACCATTGGCTGGGTTCCGGAAGTCTGATTCCACACTTCTGTCTCGTCATACCACCGAGAACCGGCTTCGTTGGTCTTTTTATTCCATTGAATAGAATCGCTCTTATACCACACATTTGCAGAACCGGAGGTTCGTTTTCCATCCGTTACGGTAATCCTGGAAATGTTATAATCACTGTTATTGACTGGCGCTACGATGCCGATATCACGACCGGACCAGTAATTAAAAATTGTCGTTGACTGTCCGTACATCGCAGACTCTGTCGGAGATACCGTTCCATCCGGATACACTACGGCAACGGTCAGCGCTACCTGTCCTTTTCCATTGCTGGTGTTTGGCGTTGTTCCATCTGTGCCATATCCCCAGTCCTTTGCATACGTCTCGATCTCTTTTGTCACATCTGTCTTCTGCAGATAATATGCCACCAGCTGATCTTCTTTGTGGAAATACTGCCAGCTGCCCTCCAAAGTCTGATACTGCCATGCCCCATTGTAATACCGGATATGGGTCATAGTCGTGCCGTTTCCGGTCTCATCATCTCCGGATGCATTGCTCTGCTGATGGCTGGAATCCAGACGCATCGCCTGCCAGTAATACACCGTTACTGTTCCATCAAAAAAAGAATAGGCCGTCTGTGGTGCCAATGACTCCAGCGCCACCCCTTCTTCTGACTGTATCCCATCCATCGTACTGGAAATGCTCCTGGTATGCTCCTGCTTTCCACTGGTACGGTACACTTCATAGTTTGTGATCCAATACTCCAGTGAAATGGACGTATCCGTAACAGCATCTGACGGGCGGGTAGAATCAGATATATCAGCTGCCCATACGCCGCATGCCATACCGATAACCATGCAAAACGACAGAAACAATGCCAGAATGCCTTGTTTGCTTCTGCGGGATTTCCACTTTTTCATTCCTTCTCCTCCTTTTCTTACTTCAAAATTTCGGCACTCTTATTTTGCCTTTTTCAGACGTCAAAAAAAGAAGAAAAAAGTCTATATACTGTTCACAACAAAAAACCTCCGATAGAACTGACAGGTATTGCCTGCCGAATACCGGCAAAACAATTTCCTTTCAGCTGTACCGAAGGCTTTTTAATATTTTATTTTTCTGAAAATGCTAAAACAAAACTTTAAAGCAGCTTCCTTTTCCCGGTTCGCTCTCCAGTTTCAGTTCCGCGTTATGACACATTACACCATGTTTTACGATGGAAAGACCCAGACCGGTTCCGCCGATCTCTTTGGAATGGCTCTTGTCCACACGATAGAACCGCTCAAAGACTCTTTGCTGCTCTTCGTATGGGATGCCGATACCGGTATCTTTTACGCTGAGTTCCACACGTTTGTCTTTTTTCAGTAATTTTACGGTCACTTCGCCATTTTCTTTGTTGTACTTGATGGCATTATCACACAGGTTATACACAATCTCATTCAGAATAGACGGAATGCCCAGAATCTGGCATCTCTCTGTCTGCACTAAAAAACTGATTTTTTTCTTCTGTGCCTCATCATGCAGTGTCGCAACTACTTCTTCCACAATCTCAGAAAGGTCTACCAGTTCTTTCTGCTGCTCAAAATCTGTTTCTTCCAGCTTGCTGAGATTGATAATATCACCTACCAGCGTAATCAGTCTCTGCGCTTCTTTATAGATATTTTCAGCAAAATGCGGGATATCTTCCGCCTTGACCAGTCCCTGGGTCATAATCTCTGCGGTTCCGGAAATCGATGTCAACGGCGTCTTCAGTTCATGAGACACATTCGCCGTAAACTCTCTGCGCAGTGCATCCCTCTGTTCTTTCTCAGTCACATCCATAATGACCAAAACAGCTCCTGATACAACGTCATCCTGAAAGACTGGATTGGCAAACAGCTGATAACTGCGGTTGTTGTGCGTCATCATCCGCTGTGCATGCTCACCTTTTAACGCAAGATGAAGCGCTTCCTGGAAACTTTCACTGCGATTTAACTGCAGGACATTTTTATTTTCCTTTACAGAAGGAATTCCAAGAAGCTTCAATGCGCTGCTGTTATAAGACAGCACATTTTGCTTTGTATCTACGACGACAAAGCCTTCGCTCATGTTTTCTGTGATTGCAGAAAACTCTATCTGCTGCCGTTTCAGTTCCTGGATCTGCTTATGAATCTGCCTGTTCTGCTGCTCAATCCGATGCAGGAACGGAGACAGCTCATCATACGCTTTCGCATCCTCCGGATGTTCCAGATCGATCTCGTTGATCGGTTTTACGATTCGTTTCGACAAACGATAGGACATCCAGCCAGAAAATGCAAGTGCGATAACGATAATCGCCACAATAGACTGAAGCATGCCCAAGGTAATAGAAAGCGGGCTACGATACGTATTGGCCAATCGAATGACTGTATCATCGGAAAGATGTAATGCATAATACATTGTTTTTTCTGAAAGTGTACTGGAATACCGTATACTGCTTCCGGATTCTTTCTGCATAGCTTCCTGTACTTCTACACGGTCTGCATGATTTTCCATTTTAGAAGCATCTGCCTGATTGTCAAACAAAACAGTTCCGTCAGAATCAATCCATGTGATACGGATATTTTTCTTGTTCAGATTTTCCAGATACTCCTTACCGTTAAGTTCTACGCCCTGTCCTACATAAGTTGCTTCATTGACAAGTTCTGTGCTGTACTGTTTCTCAAAATAATTGTATAAGACGCCCATGATCAGACCCACGCACACCAGCACCATGCAAAAGATCAAGATAAACATGGATCGAAAGGTTTTCTTTATCATTCTGTCTCCCCGCTCAGTCGATATCCAACACCGCGCACTGTTTTTATCAGATTTCCACAGCTTCCAAGTTTCTGCCGAAGTGTCCGGATATGCACATCTACTGTCCGGCTCTCTCCGTCAAAAGCATATCCCCAGATCTTATCCTGGATCTGCTCTCTGGTAAATACCATTTCCGGATTGGACATCATCAGATTTAAAAGTTCAAATTCTTTTAATGTCAGTTCCACTTTCTGTCCCTGTACCCGCACCTGATGTTTGCCCGGATACACAGCCAGATCTCCGACCTGAAGCACATCTTCTGCCAGACCTTCCCCGGTTCGCCGCAGCAATGCACGGATTCTGGAGATCAGCTCCATCATGCCAAACGGTTTGGAAATATAATCATCCGCTCCGCTGTCCAGACCTTTAACTTTATCATATTCACTGCCTTTTGCTGTCAGAAGGATAATTGGCAGCGCTCTGGTAACGGAAGCATCTCTCAGTTTTTTCAAAATACTTAAGCCATCTTCCTCCGGAAGCATGATATCCAGAAGAAGCAGAGACGGTTTCTCTTTTTTCATCTGTTCCCAGAACTCGGACGGTCGTTCAAATCCCATTACCTCCATGCCTGAGCTTTTCAGGCTGTAAACTACAAGTTCCCGGATACTGTTGTCATCTTCTAAGATATAAATCATTTTTTACGCTCCTACATGTTCTCCTGTGATAGAATATTCTACCCATTCTGCGATATTTACCGCATGATCGCCAATACGTTCGTAATATTTTGCGATCATAAGAAAATCCAGAAATACTTCACTTTTATCTGGCTGTTCTGCAAGGAAACCAATCAGCTGATCTTTAATCTGCTGAAACTTTCCATCTACAAAATCATCTGCCTCCATGACTTTTTGAGCCAGATTCCTGTCACTTCGTACAAAAGAATCCACACTGTCTGTCAGCATCCGGATCGTAGCTTCTGCCATATCCCGCAGGGGAAGTTTTTCTATCATGCTGTTGTCTTTGATTTCTTTCGTAATATCTGCAATATCACAGGTCTGATCCCCAATCCGTTCCATATCCGAAATCATCCGTAATGCTGCAGTGATCAGTCGGAGATCACCGGCCACCGGTTGCTGGCGCAGCAGCATCTTCATGCAAAGATCTTCGATATCTCTCTCTTTCTGATCGATCTGCTGCTCCAGATGATGCACTTCTCTGGAAAGTTTATCATTCTTTACCAGCATCGTCTTTTCTGCTGAAAGAATGGCGCGCTCACACAATGCCCCCATCTGGATCAGTTCAACATGCAGTTCCTCTAGCTGATCCTGAAATACTTTTCTCATCATTATTATTTCCTCCCTGACTTTTTCATGTCGCATCTGAAATTTATGAAATCTTCTCATAAATGTTTCTTCTTCAAACCAAACACACGTGAAACTTGTGCGTAATTGTGAAAAGATTAACCAAATCGTCCTGTAATATAATCTTCCGTTCTCTTATCCTGAGGTTTTGCAAAGATGTCTTCTGTATTACCAAACTCGACCATCTCTCCCAACAGGAAAAATGCTGTTTTGTCAGAAATTCTGGCAGCCTGCTGCATGTTGTGAGTTACCATTATAATAGTATAATCTTTTTTGAGTTCCACAGCAAGGTCTTCTATTTTTGAAGTAGAGATCGGATCCAGTGCAGATGTCGGCTCATCCATCAGAAGTACCTCCGGCTGTACAGCCAGTGCTCTGGCAATACAGAGTCTCTGCTGCTGTCCGCCAGACATTCCAAGAGCGCTTTTTTTCAGACGGTCTTTTACCTCTTCCCAGATGGAAGCATCCCGCAGGGATTTTTCTACAATGTCATCCAGTTTTGCCTTGGAATGGATGCCGTGGGTTCTCGGTCCATATGCGATATTGTCATAAATACTCATTGGGAACGGATTCGGTCGCTGGAATACCATTCCTACACGTTTTCTCAAAAGTGTGACATCCATGCCCTGATAGATATCCTGTCCGTCCAGTGTTACTTTTCCGTCAATCTTACATCCTTCTACCAGATCATTCATCCGGTTCAGACATTTTAAAAGTGTGGACTTGCCACAGCCAGAAGGTCCGATAAATGCGGATATCTCATTTTCCGGAAGTCGGAGGTTAATATTTTTTAAAGCCTGGAAATTTCCATAATACAGATCCAGGTTTTCAACTACCATTTTATCTTTGCTCATCTGATTCTTTTCTCTCCCATCTGTCTGAAATATTTCTGTAAAGATACAGTCCTGTTTCAGATTTTTTTCAATCTCTGCGCATCAGAATCCTGTCATTTTTCTGTCACAGTCTTTCAACGGAAACTTCTGTACAGATTTTTTTGCGCAGTAACAACAACGACCGTCTTATGCTCCGGTCTTCTGGGACAGCTTATGCGCTACCCGCTCAGACACCGCATTGATCACAATGACCAGTGCCAACAGAACAACTGCCGTTGCATAGGCTTCATTTACATGCAGACCTTCATTCAATAATGCGTACATGTGAATTGCCAATGTACGTCCGGATTGAAGCAGTCCACCCGGTATCTCCGCAATCGTTCCGGCTGTAAAGATCAACGCTGCTGTCTCGCCAACGATACGTCCGATACTTAAGATGACGCCAGAAAGGATTCCCGGGATTGCAGAAGGAAGCACTACCTGAAATACGGTTCTAAGGCGTCCTGCGCCAAGTCCGAAGCTTCCTTCTCTGTAAGAATCCGGAACTGCTTTCAGTGCTTCTTCCGTCGTTCTCATAATCGTAGGCAAAACCATCATTGCCAGCGTCAATGCGCCACCAAGGAATGAATATCCCCACTTAAAAGCTACTGCGAACATCAGGAAACCAAACAGACCATATACGATAGACGGAATTCCTGCCAGTGTCTCTGTGGTCATACGAATCAGAAGAACAATCTTATTGCCCCGCTTTGCATATTCCACCAGATAGATTGCAGAAAAGATACCGATGGGCGCTGCAAAGACCAGCGTCAGCAGAACCATGAGAACCGTATTGATAATTGCCGGCGTCATAGATACATTATCGGATGTGTAATGCCATGCAAACATCTTCAGATTCAAATTTGGGATGCCTTTTACAAGAATATATATGATAATGGCACAGAGGATAAACATGGTAATGCAGGCTGCTGCAATGACCAGAATTCTCAGGATTAATGATAACGGACTTCTTTTATAAGCCATCATATTTGTTTTCCAATCTTTCATTAATCTCTATCCCCCTTTCTGTTCAGGATTGAAAACAGAATATTAATAATCAGGATAAATACAAACAGTACCACGCCGGTAGCGATCAATGCCTGTCTGTGAAGTCCTGTTGCATATCCCATTTCCAGTACGATATTTGCGGTCATGGTACGAACGCCGGAGAACAGTGTATTTGGAATAACCGGCTGGTTTCCGGCTACCATGATAACTGCCATGGTTTCTCCGATGGCACGTCCAACGCCAAGGATAACTCCTGCCATGATTCCGGATTTTGCTGCCGGAACGATGGTTCGGAAAATACTTTTCTCTTTTGTGTCCCCCAGTGCCAGAGCACCCTCATAATAATTTTCCGGTACTGCACGGATGGCAGATTCAGATACATTTATGATTGTCGGGAGAATCATGATTCCAAGAAGCAGTGATGCAGTAAATACACCTTTTCCGCTGCCTCCGTGTAAATCCTGAATCATCGGTACCAGTACGACCAGACCGAAGAAACCATATACGATAGACGGTATGCCCGCCATCAGATTTACCGCCGGTTTCATGATACGGTATAACGGTTCCGGGCAAAACTTTGCCATAAATACGGAACAGATGATTCCCAGAGGCACACCTACAATAATCGCCCCTGCAGTTACATAAATACTGCCGATGATCATAGGCAGTATGCCAAATATATCATTTAAAGGTTTCCACTGAATACCTGTGATGAATTTTCCGAGACCGATCTGGCTGATTCCTGAAAATCCATTTGCAAAAAGGAAAATACAGATCAGTGCAACCGCTCCGATAGATACACATGCAGCTATCAGAAATACGATCTGCATAATGATTTCTTTTGCTTTTTTCATAAATTTAACTTAACCTCCTCAGGCAACCTGATGCCGAAGACTGATACTTGAAAACCCCAGGAAAGACCCACTGATCTCCCCTGGAATTTCTTATTTGATTCTGTTTCTGCTTTTGTATAACAAACCATTCAGCAACAAACTGTTCTTACTTTGCAAGTTCATCCCATGTTGTTGTCTCGCCTACATAGATGGATTTTACCTGATCTGATGTAAGATCTGACAGAGCGTTTGCTTTGTTTACTACAACTGCGATACCATCCATAGCAATTGTTTTAGATGTTACTTCTGTTTTCTCTTCATCTTTCAAGTCTCTGGAAGCCATACCGATATCTACAACGCCCTGTGATGCTGATGTAACGCCTGTAGTAGAATCAGATTCCTGTACAGATACTTTTACGCCAGTGTTCAGTCCCTGATATGCCTCTGCAAGTTTCTCCATAACCGGTGTTACAGAAGAAGAACCTGCAACTACTACTTTACCGGAAACTCCGTCTGCTGCTTCATAAGCCTTGGCATCTGCTGCTTCTTTGATATATCCGTTGTCTTCTACGATCTTCTGTCCGTCAGAGCTCATGATATAATTTACGAAATCCTTTGCAGCATCGCTTTCTTTATCGGATGTAAGGATATTGAACGGACGTGCGATCTTGTAAGAATCATTGGAAACGTTATCTACAGTAGCTTCTACGCCGTCGATCTTAACTGCCTTTACTGATATAGAGATTGATGGTGAAGAAAGAACAGCAATAAAATTAATTGTACAACCTAGATAAAAAGTTATATTAAAAAAGTAATTTTAGTATTGAAATTATATTAAGGAAAGTATATAATGTAACCGTTAGATATATAATATATTATACGTAAAGAGGTGTGTTTTAATGGTATCTAAAGAAGTAGTAGTAAACAATGGAACTGGTTTACATGCAAGACCAGCGACTTTATTAGTTAAGAAAGCTTCATCTTTCAAATCAGATGTAAGCATTGAATTTAACGGAAAGAAAGCTAACGTTAAGAGCTTAATTGGTGTTTTATCTTTAGGGGTTACTAAAGGAGCTAACATTACAGTTACAGCTAGCGGTGATGATGAAGCTTTAGCTGCAGAAGAAATTGCTAAATTAATAGAAACTTTAGAAGACTAAAATAAAAAAGTGCGTAAGCACTTTTTTTTATTTATTACGTATATTACAAAGTATTAATTTTTTTATTATTACTAGCAAAAATAAATAAAAATATGATATAATACGAATGATATTAAATTAATAATTATAAATATTCGGAGGTAAATAAATGACAAACTTATATAACTCACCGCTAAACTCTAGATATGCATCAAAAGAAATGAGCTTTATATTTTCTGATGATATGAAATTTTCAACTTGGAGAAAATTATGGGTTGCATTAGCAGAAGGTGAAAGATCATTAGGAATTAATATAACAGAAGAACAAATTAATGAATTAAAAGCTAATATAAATAATATAAATTATGATGAAGCAAGAAAAAGAGAAAAAGAAGTAAGACATGATGTTATGAGTCATGTATATGCATATGGATTACAATGTCCTAATGCTAAAGGAATAATACATTTAGGGGCTACTAGTTGTTATGTAGGAGATAATACAGATATAATAATAATGAGAGATGCATTATTATTAATAAAGAAAAAACTTATAACAGTATTAAATCACTTATCAAATTTTGCAATGAAATATAAAGATATGCCTACTTTAGGATTTACACATTTTCAACCTGCTCAATTAACTACTGTTGGAAAAAGAGCAACTTTATGGATGCAAGATTTAGTAATAGATATTGAAAATATTGATTTTGTATTAGCTAAATTAAAACTAAGGGGAGTTAAAGGAACAACTGGAACTCAAGCTAGTTTTATGAATTTATTTGAAGGTGATGAAGAAAAGATTAAATCTTTAGATACATATGTAGCTGAAAAAATGGGCTTTGAAAAAAGTTATGGAGTGACAGGTCAAACTTATCCTAGAAAAATTGATTCTATAATTTTAAATACTTTATCAGAAGTAGCACAAAGTGCTTATAAATTCAGCAATGATTTAAGATTATTACAAAGTATTAAAGAAATTGAAGAACCGTTTGAAAAACATCAAATAGGATCTTCTGCTATGGCATACAAGAGAAATCCAATGAGAAGTGAAAGAATGAGTTCTTTAGCAAGAACAGTTATAGTTAATGCATTAAATCCTGCTATTACAGCAGCTACACAATGGTTTGAAAGAACATTAGATGATTCAGCTAATAAAAGGATATCTGTTCCAGAAGCTTTTTTAGCTTTAGATGGAGTTTTAAATTTATATATTAATATAGCAGAAAGTATGGTTATTTATGATAAGGTGATTGCAAAACATGTTAATGAGGAACTTCCATTGATGGCTACTGAAAATATAATGATGGAATGCACTAAAAGAGGATGCGATAGACAAGAATTACATGAAAGAATTAGGGAGCATTCAATGGCTGCAGCAAAAAGAGTTAAAGGTGAAGGTTTAAGCAATGATTTAATTGAGAGAATTATGGCTGATGATTATTTTAAATTAACAAAGGAAGAAATTTTAGATATAATTGATCCATTAAAATTTATTGGAAGAGCTCCAAGTCAAGTTGTAGAATTTATTGATGAATATGTTACACCTATTATAGATGAAAATAAGGATGCATTAGAAATAAAAAGTGAAATTACTGTTTAGTTAAAATATTAATCTACTTTAAGTTAATTGAAATTAACTTAAAGTAGATTTTTTATTAAATATAGCTTATTTATAGTGTAATCTAACTAATATTGTAATGTAATTTATTTAGTAATCATATGTTATAGTAAATAATACAATAAGGGGATTACACTAAATAATGAAAGAGATTTATGAATATTTATTGAAAAACTCAACTTTTGATAACTTAATTAAAAACTATATACAAGGGAATAGAATTGCTATAATTAGAAATAATGAAAAAAGTGATTATGTT
>ERZ773103.1352-NODE-1352-length-26247-cov-4.029513_pt1 | contig 26247 bp, 26 predicted proteins | sample MGYA00511118_ERZ773103 | MGnify/ENA primary metagenome ERZ773103 (study PRJEB29015, sample SAMEA2737821) | human gut metagenome | biome: human gut; feature: human-associated habitat; material: faeces | place: China | collected 2012 ... | reverse complement strand
GCAACGGTCAGAACAGAAGCTTTAACCGCGATGGCAACGGTCAGAACAGAAGCTTCAATCGCGACGGCAACGGTCAGAACAGAAGCTTTAACCGTGACGGCAACGGCCAGAACAGAAGCTTTAACCGCGACGGCAACGGCCAGAACAGAAGCTTCAATCGCGACGGCAACGGCCAGAACAGAAACTTTAATCGCGACGGCAATGGCCAGAACAGAAACGGCAGCCGTGACAACAGAGGTCAGGGTGGCAGAAACGGCGGCCGTGACGGCAAGTTCAATCTTGACAGTGCCATCAACAAAGAAGTTGTTATGACAAAGGATACAACAAGAGAAAACCGCAGAAACTACAAGGACAACAAAGATCGTGACAACCGCCGTGATGATAGAGATTTTGAAGGAAGAAATACATCCAGAAACGGCAAGAACAATAATAAGAACAACAATAACAATAACAATAGAAACACAATGCGTAAGAAGCCTGTCAATGCACAGCCAAAGCCAGAACCGGTTGTAGAGAAGGTAACAAGCATTGAACTGCCTGAGACAGTAACAATCAAAGAACTGGCAGATAAGATGAAGATTCCGGCAGCTCAGATCATCAAGAAGCTTTTCCTTGAAGGTAAGATGCTTAATGTGAACTCAGACATCACATATGATGAGGCAGAAGAAATCGCACTTGAATATGATATTCTCTGTGAACATGAAGTTGTTGTGGATGTTATCGAAGAGATGCTGAAGGAAGAGGAAGAAAATGAAGAAGATCTTCAGCCAAGACCACCGGTTGTCTGCGTTATGGGTCACGTTGACCATGGTAAGACATCTATCCTTGATGCTATCCGTAAGACAAGTGTTACATCCGGAGAAGCCGGCGGTATTACACAGCACATTGGTGCCTATGTTGTTGAAGTCAGTGGTCAGAAGATCACATTCCTGGATACACCTGGACATGAAGCTTTCACAGCCATGCGTTTAAGAGGTGCACAGTCTACAGATATCGCAATCCTTGTTGTTGCAGCTGATGATGGTGTTATGCCTCAGACAATTGAAGCCATTAACCATGCCAAAGCAGCAGAAATCGATATTATTGTTGCAATCAACAAGATTGATAAGCCGAGTGCCAATATTGACCGTGTTAAACAGGAACTGACAGAATATGGTCTGATTGCAGAGGACTGGGGCGGTACAACCATTATGGTACCTGTTTCCGCACATACAGGTGAAGGTCTTCAGGATCTGCTGGATATGATCCTTCTGGATGCTGAAGTGAAAGAATTAAAGGCAAACCCTAATAGAAAGGGTCGTGGCCTGATTCTTGAAGCACAGCTGGATAAGGGCCGTGGTCCTGTGGCAACTGTGCTGGTTCAGAAAGGTACACTGAATGTTGGTGATAATGTAACTGTTGGTACTGCATTTGGTAAGATCAGAGCAATGATTGATGATAAGGGACGCCGTGTAAAGAAAGCCGGTCCGTCTACACCTGTAGAGATTCTTGGTTTGAATGAAGTGCCTCAGGCTGGTGAAGTCTTCATTGCAACAGATACTGAAAAAGAAGCCCGTACAATGGCTGAGACATTTATCGCTACAAAACGTGAGAAGATGCTGGCTGATACGAAATCCAAATTATCTCTGGATGGTCTGTTTGATCAGATCCAGGCAGGTCAGATCAAAGATCTGAATATCATTGTCAAAGCCGATGTTCAGGGTTCTGTAGAAGCTGTGAAACAGAGTCTTGCAAAACTTTCCAATGATGAAGTGGCTGTCAAGGTTATTCACGGCGGTGTTGGTGCCATCAATGAATCTGATGTTACATTGGCTTCTGCATCCAATGCGATCATTATCGGTTTCAATGTTCGTCCGGACAATCAGGCCAAAGTTGTGGCTGAACAGGAAAAGGTCGATCTGCGACTGTACAGAGTCATCTACAATGCCATTGAAGATATCGAAGCTGCTATGAAGGGTATGCTTGAACCGACATTCGAAGAGAAGATCATCGGCCATGCAGAAGTGCGTCAGACATATAAGGTATCCGGTGTCGGCACCATCATCGGCGGTTATGTTCAGGATGGTAAGATCGTTCGTAACTGCAAGGTACGTCTTTTAAGAGATAATGTTGTTATTCATGAAGGTGAGCTTGCATCTCTGAAGCGTTTCAAAGATGACGTGAAAGAAGTTAATTCCGGCTATGAATGCGGTATGTCCTTTGAGAAATATAACGATATTAAGGAAGGCGACCAGATTGAAGCTTTCGTTATGGAAGAAGTGCCGAGATAGGAGTATATAGATGAGAAAGAACAGTATAAAGAATACGCGTATCAATGGTGAGGTTCAGAAGGAACTGAGCCGTATTATCTCCCGTGAGATTAAAGATCCGCGCATCAGTCCGATGACCAGCGTTGTTGCTGTGGAAGTAGCACCGGATCTGAAACAGTGCAAAGCTTATATCAGCGTGCTGGGCGATAAAGATGCACAGGATGCAACACTGGCAGGACTTAAAAGTGCCATTGGTTTTATCCGCCGTGAGCTTGCACGGACTGTGAACTTAAGAAATACACCTGAAATTCATTTTGTTTTGGATCAGTCGATCGAATACGGCGTCAATATGTCAAAAATGATTGACGATGTTGTTCGTTCAGATGAAGGAAAAGAACATGAAGGAGAAGAGGACAATGAATAATATTCTGTCCTGCCTGGAAGGGGTCCGAACAGTCATTATTGCCGGTCATACAAGACCGGATGGTGACTGCGTCGGTGCCTGTATGGGCCTCTGGCATTATCTCAGGGATAATTATCCTGAGATTGAGGCAGATGTCAGACTGGAACCGGTTCCGGAAAGCTATAAAGTGATTGCCGGTGTTGAGCAGATTATTGGCAGCTATGAAGATGATAAGGTCTATGATTTATTTATTGCACTGGATGCCGGTGACAAAGGGCGTCTTGCCGGAGCGCAGAAATATTTTGATACGGCAAAACACAGGATCTGTATTGACCATCATATCAGCAATCCGGGCTATGCCGATGAGAATATGATCGTGTCGGATGCCAGTTCAACCTGCGAAGTACTGACAGGGCTGATGGCAATGGAGGCTATTTCTTATGATGCAGCAGTGGCATTGTATATTGGTATTATTTGTGACACCGGTGTGTTCAAATACAGCAATACAAGCCGTCATACAATGGATATGGCCGGCTGCCTGATGGAAAAAGGCATTCCGTATTCAGATCTCATTGATGATGTTTTTTACCGCAAAAGTTATAAGCAGAATAAGATTCTGGGATATGCCCTGCAGAAATGCCGAACTGTTCTTGACAATCGAATGATCGTGTGTGTGCTTGAAAGACCGGAGCTGGACCGTTTGGGTGCAGGACATGGTGATCTGGAAGGTATTATCGATCAGCTGCGTCTGACAAGGGACATTGAGGTGGCATTGCTTGCGTCTGCCTCCGATACAGAGGCAAACACTTATAAATTCAGTATGAGATCCAATCATTTCGTGGATGTTGCAGCGGTTGCAGGCAAATTTGGCGGCGGCGGCCATGTGCGCGCAGCGGGATTTTCAGCAGAGGGCGATATCAATGAAATTTATCATACAGCAGAAGCATTAATAAAGGAGCAGCTGGATACATGTACGATGGAATGATTAATGTCTGCAAGGAAAAAGGTTTTACATCCCATGATGTTGTAGCAAAACTCAGGGGAATCCTTCATCAGAAGAAAATCGGCCATACGGGTACGCTGGATCCGGATGCAACAGGGGTTCTGCCGGTCTGTCTCGGCAAAGGAACAAAGCTCTGTGATATGATCACAGACCGGGACAAGACTTATCGCGCAGTGATGATGCTTGGCAGAACTACCGATACACAGGATATTTCCGGACAGATTCTTACTGAAAAGGCTGTGAATGTCGATGAGCGTGAGGTCAGAGATGCAGCGGTTTCTTTTGTTGGTGATTATATGCAGATACCGCCGATGTATTCTGCCATTAAGGTAGATGGCAAAAAGTTATATGAGCTGGCCAGGGCCGGTCAGGAAGTTGAACGAAAGGCCAGACATGTGGTGATTAATGCACTGAATATCACAGGAATACAGCTGCCTTATGTCACAATGGAGGTCTCATGTTCCAAAGGCACGTATATTCGTACACTGTGTCAGGATATTGGCGAGAAACTGGGCTGTGGTGCCTGCATGACGGAACTTGTCCGTTTAAAAGTGGGGGCATTTGATATTGCACATGCATGGACACTTGCTCAGATTCAGGAAATGGCTGCCTGCGGTGAAGAAGAAGTGCGCAGACATATTGTGCCTGTCGAAGAAATGCTTTCGGATTATCCGGAATTCAAAACGACAGATGCATTTTCGGATAAAATGCTTGCCAACGGCAACTGGCTGCCAAGGGAACAGGTTGCAACCTCCGGCGGTGATGCGTCCGCTGTACTCAAAGACGGAATGCAGGTGCGCATGTACAGCAGCACAGGTAATTTTACGGCGATTTATCAGTATGTGGCCGTCAAAAACAGCTTAAAAAATATAAAAATGTTTGTATAGAGGTAGCATTGGTCATGATTTATTTTAGAGGAACAAAGGATATCCATCTTGATCACACCGTGGTTGCCCTTGGAAAATTCGACGGACTTCATCGGGGACATCAGCTTTTGATCAACAAATTAAAAGAATATGGCAAAAAGGGTTTTCAGACCGTTGTCTTTACTTTTGATTTTCATCCGATGAGTCTGCTGACCGGAAAGAAACAGTCGCTGATTTATACAAAAGAAGAGCGGCTTCGCATTGTGGAAGAAATGGGGATCGATGTATTGATCGAGTATCCCTTTACCCAGGAGACAGCGCATATGATGCCTGAAGATTTTGTGCGGGATGTACTTGTGAGAGATATCGGTGCAAAGGTGATTGTTGTTGGAGATGATTTCCATTTTGGATACCAGAGAAGTGGTGATGTCTCGTTTTTGAAAAAGCATGCGGCAGCGTATGGTTATGTTGTTGATAACTGTGAAAAACTGTGTGTACACGGCGAAGAGATCAGCTCAACAATGATTAGAGGCTATATTGCAGAGGGCAGAATGGAGACGGTCACAGAACTTCTCGGACGCCCGTATGAGATTAATGGAAAAGTTATTCCGGGAAAAGCCAATGGAAGAAAAGTTGATATGCGGACAGCCAATCTGGCGCCGGATGACATTAAACTGCTGCCGCCGGAAGGTGTATATGCATCGGTTGTTCAGATTGAAGGTATGGAAGGAAAGTACTATGCGCTGACGAATATCGGTCGCAATCCGACAGTTGGAGATCATAATGAACTTCGCATAGAAACCCATGTTGTTGAGTTTTCAGGCGATTTATATGATCGGATGATCACTGTGCGCATTTATCAGAGACTGCGGGATGAACACAAATTTGCCAGTCTGGAAGAAGTGAAGGCACAGGTCATGAAGGATCAGGAAAAGGCCATGGCCTATTTTAAAGAACATCATATCTGATGAAGGTGTATAAAGGACGCTCAGGGGAGTCTTCAAAAAAAGAACTGAAACAGAATTCTGCGTTAAGGACAGAAGTGTTTCGGTTCTTTTTTATTTTGCAACTGTTCAGAGACAAGCAAAATTTCAAAAAACAGGTATAAAATGCTTGCATTTTTAAGAATGTTTTTGAAATTTTATTTGGCGGATACGCCACACCGACGAAATGCGTAGCATTTTGGAGGTTGGCTCTGAACAGTTACTTTATTTTTATATAGCATATAAAGACATGCCATACATTCAGAGTCAGGCGATTGAAGTAAAAGAAAGCACTCAGGAAAATAAATCCAAACATATTTTCGGAAACATATGTTTACAAATACGAACATATGTGCTAAAATGAATAGGAACATATGTTTTTTGAAAGGACGGTAGGACATGGAGACGATATGGGACAGTCATCTGAATGAGAAACTGCGTATTTTGGCTGATGCAGCCAAGTACGATGCGGCCTGCACTTCTTCCGGCGTGGACAGGAAGAATGGCAGCATGGGAACAGGCAATGCAGTGGCCTGTGGTATCTGTCATAGTTTTTCTGCAGACGGAAGATGCATTTCTCTGCTGAAGATTCTGTTGACTAATGACTGCTGCTATGACTGTGTTTATTGTGTCAACAGAGTCGGTAATGATACAGAGCGGGCGACATTTAGCCCGGACGAGGTATGTACATTGACCATGGGTTTTTATCGTAGAAACTATATAGAAGGTCTGTTCCTCAGTTCGGCCGTTTACAGGAATCCGTCTTATACGATGGAGCTGATCTATGAGACAGTTCTGCGGCTGCGCACAGTGTATCATTTTCATGGCTATATCCATGTGAAAGCGATTCCGGGAGCTGATCCTCAACTCATCCAGCAAACCGGCTTTCTGGTGGACAGGATGAGTTGTAATCTGGAACTGCCGACAGCAGAGGGGCTGCGGAGCCTGGCTCCGAATAAGCCCCGCAGGCAGCTTTTGAAGCCTATGCGGCAGATTCAACAGCAGATTACTGTTTCGAAGCACGAAGTGGCGCTGTACCGGCATGCACAGCCCTTTGTGCCGGCAGGACAGAGTACCCAGATGATTATAGGAGCAACAGGGGAGTCGGATTATCAGATTATGAGTGTATCAGAGGCGCTTTATGGCAGATTTAAGATGAAACGGGTTTTCTATTCCGCGTATGTGGGTGTGAATGAGGATAGTCGATTACCGGCGGTGGGGACGCTGCCGCCGCTTTTGAGGGAACATCGTCTGTATCAGGCAGACTGGCTGATACGGTTTTATGGTTTTAAGGCAGCAGAACTTCTGAGTAAGAGACAGCCGAATTTTAATCTGCTGCTAGATCCAAAGTGCGATTGGGCGGTCAGACATTTGGAGGCTTTTCCTGTGGAGGTGATGACGGCGGATTATTATCAGCTGCTGAGAGTGCCGGGGCTTGGTGTGAACAGCGCCAGGAGGATCTGTCGTGCCAGGAGGTATGGCGGGCTGCGATTCGAGGATCTGAAGAAGATGGGGGTTGTACTGAAGCGGGCGATGTACTTTATTACTTGTCAGGGAAGAGTTTATATGCCTTTCAGAATGGATGAACGGTTCATTACAACGAATCTTCTTGGATTAAAGGAGCGTCTGCCGGAGAATGTTGTTCGCTCCGGGGATACATTCAGACAGTTGAATCTGTTTGATGATTTTCACTTGCAGATGCCGGTGGAGCAGGAGGATAAGCGGCAGGTATTGACCGGACAGCTTTGATAGGGAGTGACTTGGAATGGAACAGAATAAGAGAATGCGTATTCTGATGTGTCAGAACAGTACAGAAGGTATTTTGTGCGGCGTGTATGAAGCTTTCACAAGCCGGTATGGACATGCTTGGCAGAAGCTGGCGGTGGGCCCTTATGTGAACGGTGATCTGTTTTCGGATATTTATTCGGTAGAAGTGAATACAGAGAAGGCCGGGAAGGTTGTGAAGGCCATTATAAGCAAGATTTCGGAGGAGGCATGGTATCTGGTACACATGGCGTCGGAGGCGGACAGTCAGGAGAAGGGAGAGATTATCTACAGATTTCTTATTTTGGCCTTTGCCAATGGCAGGAAGGTTTTGAATGCGATGTCCATACCGGAAGTGATGGGACTGCATCAGCTGTCAAGAAGTGTCTTGAGGGAGACACAGCATTTATATGGTTTTCTGAGATTTCAGGAACTTCAGAACGACATTCTGTATGCCAGACTGGTTTCGAAGCATCATGTGGGAATGTTTCTAGCGGAATATTTTCAGGACAGGCTGCCCATGGAGAATTGGGTGATCCATGATGTGGAACGGGATGAAGTCTGGATTCACAGAGCAGGTGAAGACTGGCTTTATATCCGTCATCCGGACTTCAGACAGGATCCGCAGATGATGTTGTCTTCATCGGAATATGCTTTTACAGAATGGTGGAAGACGTTTACGGAGAGTGTGGCTATTCTGGAGAGAAGAAATCCGAAACTGCAGATGCAGATGTTGCCGAAGCGTTACTGGAAGTATATGCCGGAGATGTTTACAAATCCGGGAAGATAAAGTATAATACTTGTGATTTAAGTATTGCAGCAGGGAGGCTTTAGCAACATGAGAAAAATCATTCTGGCATCTGCATCGCCAAGACGCAGTGAGTTGATGAAACAGGCCGGTCTGGACTTTGATGTATGTGTCAGTACAAAGGAAGAGAAGAAAGGACCGTGGGGACCTGAAGAAATGGTTAGACGGCTTTCAAGACAAAAGGCGCAGGATGTGGCTGAACGTTATACGGAAGACTGCATTATCGTTGGAGCGGATACTGTTGTATCATGTGATCAGGAGATTCTCGGGAAGCCGGCGAATGATCAGGATGCTTTCAGGATGCTTCATATGCTGCAGGGGCGAACCCATGAGGTGTATACAGGTGTTACAGTGATTGAAGGCAGTGTAGATGTAAGGAAAGAAACAGTATTTGCGGAGAAGACGGAAGTCACAATGTATCCGATGACGGATAAGATGATCTGGGATTATATCAGAACAGGTGAACCGGCAGATAAGGCAGGCGCTTATGGCATTCAGGGAAGGGCAGCTGTCTTTATTCGGTCTATTCATGGAGATTACAATAATGTCGTGGGACTGCCGGTGGCAGCTCTGTGGCAGTATTTGAACAGCGGCAAGGAGGAGAATGATGCTACATTATAGTGTTGATAATGAGCTGATGTCTGATCTTTACCGGGATTATCGCCAGATGAAGGGGGCTGAATATGCACAGCTCCATGAACTTGGTGAGCATTATCTTTCGCTGACTGAAGGCTACGATCTGGAAGAAAGTACGATAAAGACGCTTCAGGGACTTGTACAGTTTGAAACTGAAGAAGAATTGGAAAGCGTTGAAAACGGTATTGTACACGGCTATTTGACTGCGAAAGCAGCATTAAGAAAAGAACAGGCGGAATACAAAGAGTTTGTACGGATGTTCGACGGTGAGGAGCAGCAGGCATTAAATGGTCTGTCAGAGTATGTTGTTGGACAGAAGAAGATTCCGTACAAGATTAAGAACAGAATATTGCATGTGGATGTATTGAGTACACCTGCGATGTCTCTGGAACTGGATTTTGCAGATGTATTGATTGAAGACGGCAGACATCCGCGAGAAATTCTCATTACACATCTTTCCGGTGAATGTTTTGAACGAACGGAGACTGTGAAAGGCGAGAATGGTGCAGAAGAAAAGGTCAGTGTACCGTATTATCGTCTGTCATTTGTCAATGGTCTTTCAGAGGGACCTTATCAGGCGAAGGAGAGTTCTTTTGTCTTTAGAAGTCTGAAAGGTTCACTGCATTTATATAATTATGATTCGGCGATGGAGCCGTTGGATGTCGATGCGGATAAATTGCCATGGAGGATCCTGATGCATCCTTTGAAGGCAATGCTTGAGAAGGCACAGATACTTGGCGTTGAGTCGCTTGACAAGGATGAGCTGCGTGCCCTTCCGCTGCTGTGTGTGTTTTACGAGCTGATACAATTCTACCTGGCACCAACGACAGAAGCGGGTATAGGGAAGAGCCTGATCCGTTTTGATGAAGATGCAGCGGAGAATTTTGCATTCAGTCAGAATGATCTGGAGGCAGCATGTGAATATCTGACCCCTTATGGTTTGGAGGAACTGACGGGATGGCTGCATAAGGCTATTGATGAGCGGGCAGCTTTCTGCCGTTATTGGATACAGTTTGCTTCCATGAAGAAAGCAGAAACATTATACGGCGTTTTGACAGATATACTGGACACTTGCAGCCAATATTACGAGAAAAGAGTGCTGCCATTATCATGCCGCAAGCATCATGGTGCCGTACGGCGGGCGCTGAATGAGTATTTCTGCAGACATAAGTGGAGAGGCGAATTCCCGTATTACAGACGTGTAGAACCATCCAGTTTTCTGGAAGTGTCCAATGTTTATAAGCGCATGTACACCTATATCAATGAGAAACAGAAGGCGTTTTATGTGGATTTTATTGAGGGCGTCACGGAGAATAGTTACAGCATAACGGCAGTTGCGGGATATGTATTGCTGAAAGACGGAGAGAGCGCACGGGATTACAGAGCCCTAAATGGATATTTTCTTGACGGCGGCCGACGCAACAGTCATATTGTCGGGCAGATTACGATTAATGATATGATGAATGCGGATCAGGTGATTGAATTACTGAACACGATGATGCAGGATATTATGCGGGAGTTTGCTCAGAAGAGACAATAGACGCGATCAGTTATATTTTAGAATATTTGCGACAGATAAAACCTTACTAATTTTCAGGAGAATAACTGACGATCAGTAAGGTTTTTAGTCTATACGGAGAGCGGGGAGTATATGATGCTGAATTTGGAACAAATAAAAAGAGAACTGAAAAAGTATAATTTTGCATATGAGGAGAATGTACTGCCGGTACATACAAACGGACATTATTTTTTATATGGTTTTTATGAGAAGGGGATAGCTATATTTGCACTCCGGCCTGATTGGACGATTGATGAGGGGGCTCTTCTTCCATGGGGAGATGTGTTGTCGCTCAAGGTGAAAAAGAGTTTGCTTTTTGAGAATAGAATGGATATTTTGACGCCAAAGATGAATATATCCATGAAGATCATGAAATCGACGGGTGGATGTTCATGGATAAAAGAGAATTTGAAGAAGCTTGAAAATCTGAATTATTATCAAAATCTTTCATTTGCATTTGGTGGGGCGGAGAAAGCTGATGATAATTGTGCAGCGTCAAGAGCAGGTCAAAAGAAAGCGCAGGAGCGAGAAAATACAACTGAGATTGTAGAGAAAATTTACCGGAAAATGACGGAATATACAGCAGCCCCGATGGTGAGTTTTGAACTCGAAGAAGGGGATGCAGGTCTTTTTGACTGTAAGATTGGCGGCGCTTATTATGTGCCTGAGGGAGAACATCGATTGGAGAACAGCAGAACAGGCGAGGAATTGTATCTGCTGGCGCAGGTGAATTTTGCCCAGATTCCGCATTTGCCGGATTATCCTGAACAGGGGGTGATGCAGATATTGATCAGCAGCGAAGATATGTATGGATGCAATTTTGATGATGGCTATGACCAGACAGGGTGGTGCATACGTTACTATGAAACATTGCCGGAGCGGGCGGAGAAATCATGTATTCATGAACCTGACTGGCATGAAGATACAGCGCTTCCTATGGAGAGAGCGGTAACATACCGTTTGAAGCCTACTGAAATTGTTCAGACGATGCCCTTTGACGATGTGAATTTCTGGCCGGCCGCAGATACCTGTCTGGATAGTGAGCTGCGGGGATATCTTGAGAATGACGATGTTATGGATGGCCTGTGTGATATGTATGAGGAGTATATGTGTCAGGTTGGCGGTTATCCGTTTTTTACGCAATCTGATCCCAGAAGTGCCGACGATGGTGAGATATTATTATTTCAGTTGAACAGTGTGAAGGATATTATGTGGGGAGATTCCGGTGTCGCAAATTTCTTTATCGACAGAGAAGCACTGAAGAACAGAGATTTCAGCCATGTTATGTATAACTGGGATTGCTATTAATGAGTGTCAGGTTTCAATACAATAAGGTGCATTGAGTAATTGCAAAATGCGACAGACAGGTGTTACATACTAAGATAATGTGGTGATATTCATATTGAATCTTCACATTCAGGTACAGTATCATACACTGAACGATAAGTGTACCTGAATGTGCTTTATAAGCAGCAATAAAATATTTTATTAAAAATATTTGCATGTGTTTTTACAATAGTAAGTTTATATTTACTATTTATTAACATTACATCAAATTATGGAAGATTATTTCCTATGAATAAATTAATAGTAGTATTAGGGGCTATAATTATATTAGCTATATTATTAATATTAAAACATATATTTGATAGGTTAGATGATAAAAAATTGATTAAAATTAGTATTTTATTTGGGATAATATTATTAATTTTACAAGTTATTTTTGTTATATATTGCAGAGTTAAACCAAGTTGGGATTTTGGAGTTATATTTTATGACGCTCATAGAATAGCTAATTCAGTATTTGAATTACCAGAATATTATTATAATTTTTATCCCAATAATATTGGTGCACTTCTTATGTATACAGCATTATTTAAATGTATAAGTTTATTTACAACAAATGAAATAGTTTATCTTATTGTGGGGAGCATTTTTAATATAATAATGATAGATGGAGCTTTAGTGCTAACATATATTTTAGTTAAGAAAGTATTTAATTTAAAAATGGCAACATTATTTAGTTTTTTATCTATTTTTATAATTCCATTATTTGCTTATTCTCCAATACTTTATACAGATACAACAACTATGATATTTCCAGTAGCAATATTATTATTTTTATATAATTATAATGAAAGTAAATCATATGATGAGATTTGGAATTTAATAGGTATAGGTGTGTTTGGGGCATTAGGTGTTATATTAAAAACTAATATAATTATTGTGGTAGTTGCTATAATTATATATATATTATGCACTAACAAAATAATAAAAGGTTTGGTTAGTAATTTAATAATTTTGATTTCATTTTTAGTTATATTTTCAGGATATAAGGCTATTGCAAGTTATGTAATGCCTATAAAATATAGTGAAGCAGGACTTCCTATGACTCATTGGATAATGATGGGACTTAAAGGTGATGGCGGTTATAATAAAGAAGATGTAGATTTTACCTCTTCTTTTAAAGATAAAGAAAAAGCTAAGAAGGCTAATATAGAAGAAATTGAAAATAGACTTAGAGATTATGGATTTAAGGGATATTTAGAATTTTTAGATAAAAAAATAAAGTTTACTTGGAATGATGGAACATATTATTCTATTAATAAATTATGTAGACAGCCATTAGAAGATAATAAAGTAGAGGAATATGTAATTGGGGAAAAGAATAATATAATTATTTATATTGCTCAAATGAGTAATTTAGCACTTATAGCCCTTATATTTATTTCTTCAATTGCAGCATTTAAATATAGAGATAAGCATAAAATTGTGCAATGTGTGCAAATAGCTATATTTGGAGTATTTTTATTTTTAGTTATTTGGGAAGCAAGGTCAAGATATTTAGTTTGTATTTTGCCGATGATGATGTTTGCTGCTATAGGAGGATTGTATTCTTTAGTGGGAGGAGAAGATCATGAAATTTATAAATGATGGTGTAATTAGATTTATAAAATTTGGCATGGTTGGAGTAATAAATACATTAGTAAATTGGATAATATTTTTTATTCTAAATGCACTTGGTATGTATTATATACTAGCCAACATTATTGCATATATTTTAGGTACTGTTAATAGTTATTTATGGAATACTTTATGGGTATTTAAATATAAGGATAAGGCATCAACAGAGACAACAATAAAGTTTATTATTTTAAATCTTATTGGACTTGGATTAAATACAGGAATATTATATGTATTAGTTGATTTATGTAATTTAAATAAATTTATAGGGTTGGTTACAACAACAGCAATAGTGATGATTATAAATTATATAGTTAATAAGCTATGGGTATTTAGTAAATGATAGCTAAAGTATAAAAAAAGAGGCCTAAGTGGGCTCTTTTTTTATATCTGTATTAAAAAGTTTCTCTAAGTGCAGTTATATTTTTGGCAACATATATTATTGTATAAGTATCTCCAGTATTATATAATTAATAATACATTAAATAAATAGTTAAATTATTGTTATATAGTTAAAATAAACAAAATTAATAAAAAAGTTACATGCCATAAAGAAAACGATTCCAACGACATTTAATTGACAAAAACATAGCTATTATAGTATCATAATGGATAGCCTTAACAGTTATAATTTGAAATATTAGTAAGTATAAACTACACTAACAATATTAGGTGTGGTTTTTATAATATAGTTGTTTTTTAGAACGTATGTTGTTTGTTAAATATAGAGGAAAACTTTAATGCAACGTTGCAAATAAAGAAAACAATAATAAATCTTTTAAGTGAGGGTTATAATATGAATAATGTAGTTTCTACAGATATTGTAGATAATGAAAAGGTAAGCTTATATTCAATTACAAAGAAGATTATGGATTTGGTTTTATCTTTCATAGGATTAATTTTATTGATTCCTGTATTCTTAATTTTAGCTATCTTAGTTAAACTGGATTCTAAAGGTCCAGTATTTTATGCACATACTAGGAAAGGTAAGAATAGAAGTGATATAAAAATATATAAGTTTAGGACTATGTATTCTAATTCAGATGAGATTTTTGAGTCTTTTTCAGATGAGCAAAAAGAGGAGTATTATAAAAATTTTAAATTAGATAACGATCCAATAGTAACAAGGATTGGAGATTTTCTAAGAAGAACAAGCCTAGATGAAATACCACAATTAGCAAATGTTTTAAAAGGAGACTTAAGCTTAGTTGGTCCTCGTCCTATTGTAGAAAAAGAGATATGCAAATATGGACAATATGCAGATAAGCTTTTTTCAGTGATTCCAGGGGTAACAGGATATTGGCAGGCACATGGAAGAAGTGATACTTCTTATGATGAAAGAATTGAGATGGATATGTATTATATTGATAATAAATCAATATTACTTGATATTAAAATTATGTTTAAAACAGTTATATCTGTTATTAAAAAAGAAGGCGCAGTATAAATTGAAAGTTAAAATGGAGGATTATTATGTCAGTAACAGTAATATGTCCCTTATATAAATCAAAGCAATATATTAATTCATTACATAAATCATTACTTATGCAGGAAGATATAGATTTGAAAGTAATTAAATATATATTAACTGATACAGGTGATGGAGTAGATAAAATAGTAAATGACTTAGAAAAAGCAGAATTAACAATCATATCTATAAGTGATTTTTCACATAGTTTGACAAGAGAAAAAGCAGCAATGGAAAGTGATAGTGATATTATTGTGTTTATAACTCAAGATATTATTATTAAAGATAAAAAGTGGTTATATAAATTATGCAAACCTATTTATGAAGGGAAATGTGAGGCGGCATTTTCAAGACAAATATGTGATAATCAGTCTATTGAAAAATACACAAGAATAAATAATTATCCTAAGGAATCTAGAATTGTATCTAAGAAGGATACAGAAAGATTAGGAATAGTTACTTTCTTTTTCTCAGATGCAGCTTCTGCCGTTAAAAGAGATATATATGTTAAGTTAAATGGTTATGATGGAAAAGATTTATTGACTAATGAAGATATGTATCTTGCATATAAACTTATAAATAACGGTTATAAAATAATGTACAATTCTGAAGCAGAAGTTATTCATTCACATGATTATAAATTTAATGAATTATTTAAACGTTACTTTGATCAAGGAGCGTTTTTAAGTGATAATGCATACCTTACTCAATATGGAGCCAGTGGTAGTGCATTTAAATTACTAAAAGTAGTAGCAGTTGAATCTCTAAAAGATAAGAATTTTAAAGCATTTTTCAATATAATACCAAATTTTGCTGCTAGATTTTTAGGAGATAGAGTTGGAAAAAGATATAAAAAGCTTCCACTAGAGAAAGTGAAGAAGTATTCTGGTAATATAGGTTATTGGAATAGAGTAGAAAACAATTTAAATAAGAAAAGGTAGGTAAAAGATATGAAGGGGATTATATTAGCAGGTGGATCTGGAACAAGACTATATCCGGTAACAAAAGCAATGTCAAAGCAAATGGTTCCGATATATGATAAGCCGATGATTTATTATCCAATGTCAGTTTTAATGCTTGCAGGAATAAGGGATATATTAATAATATCAACACCAAGAGATATTATTAATTTCAAAGAATTATTTAAAGATGGAAGTGAATTTGGATTAAATATAGAATATGCAGTACAAGAACATCCAAATGGATTAGCAGAAGCATTTATCATAGGAGAAGAATTCATTGGCAACGATTCAGTGGCAATGATATTAGGAGATAATATTTTCTATGGACAAAGCTTCACAAGTCATTTAGAGAATGCAGCAAAACTGGAAAAAGGAGCAACTGTTTTTGGATATTATGTTCAGGATCCAAGAGCATTTGGCGTGGTTGGTTTTGATGAAAAAGGTAAGGTTACTTCATTAGAAGAAAAGCCAGAGTATCCAAAATCAAAATATGCAGTACCAGGGCTTTACTTCTATGATAACTCAGTAGTGGAAAAAGCTAAGAATATAAAGCCTTCTGAAAGAGGAGAATTAGAAATAACTGATTTAAACAAAGTATATATGGAAGAAGGAACTTTAACAGTAGAGTTATTAGGTAGAGGAATGGCATGGCTCGATACAGGAACTCACACATCTATGCTAAAGGCATCGAATTTTGTTGAAGCAGTGCAAACTACACAAGGAACTTACATAGCTTGCTTAGAAGAAATATCATATAGACAGGGATGGATATCTAAAGAACAAGTTATAGAGTTAGCAAAGCCGCTTATGAAAACTGGATATGGTAAATATCTTATGGATATAATTGAATAGTAATTAAGTGGTATAAGATAATTATGGATTTAATTAAAAAAATAGTGAAATAAATATCAATGAAGGCATTAGGAATTATTGCAGTTGTTTTAGTATACAATGCATTTCCTTATTTATTAAGAAAAGGAAAGTGATATTAAATGGGTAATTTTAGATTTATAGAAACAAAGATTCCAGATCTTTATATTATAGAGCCAAAGGTATTTGGTGATAATAGAGGTTACTTTATGGAAAGTTATAGTAAGAAGGATTTTGAAAAAGCAGGTCTAACTATGAACTTTGTACAAGATAATGAATCAAGATCAAGTAAGGGAGTACTTAGAGGATTACACTTCCAAACGAAGCATACTCAAGGTAAGTTAGTAAGATGTACTGAAGGAGAAGTTTGGGATGTTGCTGTAGATTTAAGAAAGGGTTCACCTACTTATGGTCAATGGGAAGGTGTGTATTTATCAGCTGAGAATAAAAGACAATTTTATGTTCCGGAAGGATTTGCTCACGGGTTTGTAGTTTTATCAGATGTTGCAACTTTTAATTACAAGTGCACTGATTTTTATGCTCCAGAATATGATGGTGGAATTCCGTGGAATGATAAAAATATTAACATACAGTGGCCAATAGAAGGTTTGGACATATTATTGTCAGAAAAAGATAAAAATCATAAACAATTAAAAGAACAAGACCTTCCTTTTGTATATGAAAAATAATGAGAGGTATGGAGGAAAAGTTATGAAAATAGTTATAACAGGTGCTAATGGGCAACTAGGAAAAGAACTTCAAAAGATAATAAGAACGGGGAAAGCAGAAATTGGAGAAATATCTAAAAGTGTAGCTTCATCTGAGGTTTTTGCAGCAGATGTTGATGTTTTAGATATAACAAAGCTTGATAATGTGAGAGCTTATTTAAATGATATTAAACCAGATGTAGTAATAAACTGTGCAGCATTTACTAATGTTGATGGTTGTGAAAGTAGCAAGGATTTAGCATTTAAAGTTAATGCTTTAGGAGCAAGAAACGTAGCAATAGCTTGTGAAGAAATTGGAGCTAAACTTATTCATGTTTCAACTGATTATGTATTTAGTGGAGTTGGCTCAACACCTTTAAGTGAAGATGCAATGGTAGCACCAGTAAGTGCATATGGAACTACTAAATTATTAGGTGAAGAATATGTTAGAGATTTCTGTAGCAAGTATTTTATTGTTAGAACTGCATGGTTATATGGATATTTTGGAAAGAATTTTGTATATACAATAATGAGAGCAGGAAAAGAAAGAGGAAAGCTTACTGTAGTAAATGATCAAAAAGGAAATCCAACAAATGCTGAAGATTTAGCATATCATTTATTAAAATTAGCTTTAACTGAAGAATATGGAGTATATCATTGTACAGGAGAAGGTGAATGTACTTGGTATGATTTTGCATGTAAGATAATTGAGTATGCAGGAATAGACTGTGAGGTTCTTCCGGTAACATCTGAAGAATATAAAACACCTGCAAAGAGACCTGAATATTCATCACTAGATAATATGATGTTAAGATGTACAATAGGAAATGAGATGAGAGAGTGGAAAGATGCTCTAAAGATATTTATGGATAATTATAAAAATCACATAGAAGAATAGTTACTTAGGAGGAGTTTTATATATGAAGGGAATTATTTTAGCTGGAGGATCAGGAACTAGACTATATCCAGTAACAAAAGCAATGTCTAAACAAATGGTACCAATATATGATAAACCTATGATATATTATCCAATGTCAGTATTAATGCTAGCAGGAATAAAGGATATATTAATAATATCAACACCAAGAGATATTGTTAATTTTAAAGAATTATTTAAAGATGGTTCAGAACTAGGATTAAATATTGAGTATGCCATCCAAGAAAATCCAAATGGATTAGCTGAAGCATTTGTAATTGGTGAAGAGTTCATTGGCGATGATAGTGTTGCAATGATTTTAGGAGATAATATATTCTATGGACAAAGTTTTACTAGTCACTTAGAAAATGCTGCTAAATTAGAAGAAGGTGCTACTGTATTTGGATATTATGTGCAAGATCCAAGAGCCTTTGGAGTTGTGGGATTTGATGAAAATGGAAAGGTTACATCTTTAGAAGAAAAGCCAGAAAAACCAAAATCAAGATATGCAGTTCCAGGACTTTATTTCTATGATAATAGCGTTGTGGAAAAAGCAAAGGCTTTAAAACCATCACCAAGAGGAGAACTTGAAATAACAGATTTAAATAAAGTTTATATGGAAGAAGGAACATTAACAGTTGAATTACTAGGCAGAGGTATGGCATGGCTTGATACAGGAACTCATGCATCTATGCTTAAAGCATCAAACTTTGTTGAAGCTGTTCAAACAACACAAGGAACTTTCATAGCTTGTTTAGAAGAAATTGCTTTTAGAAAAGGATGGATTTCAAAAGAGCAAGTTAAAGATCTAGCTGCACCATTAATGAAAACAGGATATGGCCAATATTTAATGGATATTATTGAAGAATAATATATTTATTTGAGAGGAGTAAAATCAAAATGGGTAATTTTCAGTTTAAAGAAACCAAAATAAAAGATTTGTATATAATAGAGCCTAAAGTTTTTGGCGATTCAAGAGGATATTTTATGGAAAGTTATAATAAAGAAGCTTTTGATGAAGCAGGATTAACTATGACTTTTGTGCAAGATAATGAATCAAAATCAAGCAAAGGGGTTCTAAGAGGATTACATTTCCAAACTAAGCATACACAAGGTAAATTAGTTAGATGTACTTTAGGAGAAGTTTGGGATGTTGCTGTTGACTTAAGAAATGGATCACCAACTTATGGTCAATGGGAAGGCGTTTATTTAAGTGCTGAAAATAAAAGACAATTCTATATTCCAGAAGGATTTGCTCACGGATTCGTAGTTTTATCTGATGAAGCAATATTCAATTACAAATGTACAGACTTCTATGCTCCTGATTATGATGGAGGAATCCCATGGGATGATAAAGATGTTAACATAGAATGGCCAATAGAAGGTTTAGAAATATTACTTTCAGAAAAAGATAAAAATCATAAACCATTAAAAGAACAAGACTTACCGTTTGAATACTAGGAGGAAGAAAATGAAAACTTATTTAGTAACTGGGGGAGCTGGATTTATAGGCTCAAACTTCGTATTATATATGTTAAAAAAATATGAGGATATAAGAATAATAAATTTAGATAAGTTAACTTATGCAGGAAACTTAGAAAATTTAAAATCAATTCAAGATGATCCAAGACATATATTTGTACATGGAGACATTTGTGATAATGAATTAGTTAAGTCTTTATTTGAAAAATATGAAATAGATTATGTTGCTCACTTTGCAGCAGAATCTCATGTTGATAGAAGTATAAGAGAACCAGAAGTATTTGCTAAGACAAATGTTATGGGAACAGTAAACTTATTAAACTGTGCTAAGGATGCGTGGGAAAATGAAGATGGAACATGGAAAGAAGGAGTTAAGTTCTTACATGTTTCAACTGATGAAGTTTATGGTTCACTAGGAGAAACAGGATATTTCATGGAAACAACGCCACTTGATCCACATAGTCCATATTCATCAAGTAAGGCAGGATCAGATCTAATGGTTAAGGCATATCATGATACATATAAAATGCCAATGAATATAACAAGATGTTCAAATAACTATGGTCCATTCCAATTCCCAGAAAAGTTAATACCATTATTAATTAATAACTGCTTAGATCACAAAGATTTACCAGTATACGGTGATGGAATGAATATAAGAGACTGGTTATTCGTTGAAGATCATGCTAAAGCAATTGATATGGTAATAAACAACGGAAGAGTAGGAGAAGTTTACAACGTTGGAGGACACAACGAAAGAACTAATATCCAAATAGTTAAGACAGTTATTGAATATTTAAATGAAAATGTTGATAAGGAAATAACAGAAACATTAATTAAGCATGTTGAAGATAGAAAAGGTCACGATAGAAGATACGGAATCGACCCAACAAAGATAAAAGAAGAATTAGGATGGTATCCAGAAACTACTTTTGAAGTTGGTATAAAGAAGACTATTCAATGGTACTTAGATAACCAAGAATGGATGAAGAATGTTACATCTGGAGAATATCAAGATTATTACAATAAAATGTACAAATAAATATAATAAGTATAAGTAGAGGTAGGTTAATTAGGAGTATAAATTATGATAGAAGAGAAAAATGAGATTTATAAATTGGTATATGTACTAATGGCTTTAGCTATACTTTTAATTCCTTTTAATAATTTACCATATCTAAATAATATATTAAAAGAATTATCATTTAGTGCTACATCTTATCCTATGTTGATATTGATGACAATTATGGCTATTTATATATTAAAGGAATCGAAGGTTGTTAAAGTTAAAGATAAAAGTATTTATATATTAATAACTTTTGTAATTTTATGTTTTATATTTTCAGTACTTAACATTAGTGATATAATGACAAATTCATTTAAAGGGAAAACAGGAATAAGAAGATTTGTATTTCAATATCCAATGCTTGTTTTTGGAGCTATAACTAGTTATTGTTTTTATTATTTTTTAAGAAAAACTAAAATAATATTATGGACTATAAGAAGATGGATTTTATTTTCTACTATAATAGCAAGTGCCTACGGATTTGTTGAAATGCTTAATATGTTAAATATTATAGACACCAGTGAAATATTAAAAGCAGTATCAAATGTAATTCAACTATATGCTAGAGGAGAATTATATCCTAGAGGTATAAGAACAGTTTGTGGAGAAGCATCTTATTTTGGTATGTATGCAGCATTTGTTCTTCCATGGATTTTAAGTTATATTTATACGGAAAAGGAATATTGGAAAAAAGGAATAGCAGTTGTATATGCACTATATTTTATAGCTTTAGTTTTATTATCAAAATCAAGAATGGGATTACTTATTTTTTGGTTAGAATTTATTATTTTTGCAATTGGAATAATTATCATGAAGGGTAATTGGAAGAAAAAGCTTATAACAGTTCTTTTATTCCCATTGGTATTTTTAACATCTAACATAGTTAATAAAGTTGGATTTAATGAAGAGGTGAAATATGAAAATACTGCATCAAATGCAACTGTTGGAGCAGTAGTAGAGTCCTTAAATGATGAAAATAATATGTCTAATGTAGCTAGGTTTTCAATGATGAAAGCTGCTTTCAGAATAGGAAATCAACACTTATTAACAGGTGTAGGTGTAGGACAATATGCTTTTTATGCTACAGATAATGTTGAATCAGATGATTATAGATCAAGTGAAGTTACTAGATGGTTAGATCCAAAGCAAACTCAATATTGGCCTACTGTATTTGCATTACATGCTAGAATATATGCTGAAAATGGAATAATATGCTTTTTAATTTGGGTAGCATTATGGGCATATATTGGTATATCCTTATTAATTAGATATATTAAGTATAACGATATTAAAACTTTGATTTTAATGTCAAGTGTAGCAGGTGTTTTATTAGCATGCTTTAATATTGACACATATATATATTATCCATTATGGATTCTTATAGGATTGTATTGGAGATTTGGAAAAGAAAATATAGAGGAAAACAGTGGTGAAAGAGATGAAGAGATTTTCTTTAATTATGGCGACTTATGGAAGAGAAACAGAGGTAGAAAGCTTTCTTAACAGTCTTAAAAAATCAAATTATGATTTATCTTTAGTTGAAGTAATTATAGTTGATCAAAATGATAAGATTGATTTAAATCATATAATAGAAAGACATAATGATTTAAATATTAAGCATATTAAATCAACAGTTAAAGGATTAGCTAAAAATAGAAATATTGGTCTAGAAGAGAGCCATGAAGGAATAGTTGCTTTTCCAGATGATGACTGTGAATATCTACCAGATACATTAAACATTATAAGTAATATTTTTGAATCTAATTCGGAAATTGACGTAGTTATGGGAAGAATAGTTGAAAGAGATGGTTCAGATTCATTAAGAAAGTGGCCTAAAGAAGAAATAAAAATCAGTAAATCTAATTTTTATACTAAATGTTCATCAGTAACTATGTTTTATAGAAATGGTTCTTCTTTAAGATTTAATGAAAAGTTAGGTGCAGGTAATTATTTAGGCTCATGTGAAGATAGTGATATACTTTATAGAGCTTTAAAGAGTAGTAAGAATATAGTATATAAACCAGAAGTGCAGATATATCATCCTCATTACAGTTCAGATACAAATATGAATGAAGGAAAAGTTAAAAGTTATGGCTTGGGTTTTGGAGCTTTTTGTAAATTTAACTTTGACTTTAATATATGTATTCTTTTTATTAAAGCAGAGGTATTCCATGTATTAAATACTATTATAGGAATATGTACATTTAATAAAGAAAAAATAAGAAAAGGATATATTGCATTTTCATCAAGATTAAAGGGACTTACCGTTGGGTAGTCCCTATATAAGCTTTTTAAGGTGGTGAATTATATGAAAGAAATAGATGTATCTGTTATATTATCAGCGTATAATGAGGAAGAGCGCTGGTTTAGGGAAGCTGTGGAATCAATTATAAATCAAAGCTATGAAAACTTTGAATTTATTCTTATATTAGATAATCCTAATAATACTTTATTAGAAGGAATAATAAATGAATATTGTAATAAAGATAATAGAATAGTCTACATAAAGAATGAAAAGAATTTAGGATTGGTAAAAAGTTTAAATAAAGGCTTAGAATATGCAAAAGGTAAGTACATAGCTAGAATGGATGCTGATGATATTGCAAATGTTGATCGATTAAAAAAACAATATGAGTTTATGGAAGCTAATAAGGACATAGACTTAATTGGAACCAGTGTTGACTTCATTGATGAAAATAATTGTATAATTCAGAAAAATACTTTTGTTGTAAAGAATAGTGATAAAATTAAAGATTATTTAAAATATACTAATGTTGTTATACATCCAACATTTTTCTTTAGAAAAAGTATTTTGCAAAAAGTAAATGGGTATAGAGAAATTTTATTTGCTGAGGATTATGATTTTATTTGCCGTGTTGTTGCCGCTGGATATAAAGTTAGTAATTTATCGGAATCATTATTACAATATAGAATAAGAAAGAATAGTATTTCAAGAGATAAAACATTAGCACAGATATATAATGCTTTTTATTTAAAAAAATTATATAAGGAAAGACTGAAGTGCGGAAAAGATAGTTACTCTATAGATGGCTTGTATTCTGAAGATAAGATATCAAAAAAAGAAATAAGAAACTTTGATAAGTCGGAGCAATTAAAATCTACAGCTGATAATAAAAGAAAAAATGGTAAAGCATTAGAGCGAAAAATAATTTTTGCATATTCCAAAATTATATCTAAATATGCAAGAAGGAATGCCATGTGCACAGCTTGGTATAAGATACTTGCAAAAATGTATGAATAAAATAAATATGTTTTTTAGAAAGGTAAGAAATGAGCAAAAAAGAAGTTTTAATTGTAGGACCTAATTTTTATGGTTATAATGAAAGTGTTGCTAAAGCTTTTCAAGTTAAAGGCTTTAAAACTAATATAATAAATTTTGAAGAAGAAAATATTCCAGTTACAGGGAATAAACTTGTAGATAAATTTTTACTTAAAGCTAAAAGAGAATATTATGTAAATGAATATGGTAAAAAAGTTAATCAGGAAATAATTGATTTTGTTGATAAGAATAATATAAAAAATATAGTTGTAATTAAAGGGAGCTATATTACTAGAGAAACTTTAGAATATATTAAGAAAAAAGGATGTAAACTGATAATGTGGATGATGGACTCTGTATATAGAGAGAGTCAATCAATGGATACTTTAGAATTATATGATTTTAGATTTATGTTTGAAAAAACCGATATAAAAAAGTTGCAAGAAACAAAGAATATAGATAGCTATTTTCTTCCTCTATGTTATGATAATTTTGTTTATGATGTTAAAGGAATTAAAAGAAGTATAGATATTTCTTTTGTAGGTAGTTTTGCAAACTATGAGCATAGAGTAATATTATTTGAAAAAATAATAGAGGAATTTAAATATTGTAATATTGAAATTTATGGTAAGTATTTAATGCCTAGTAAGCCAAAGAGATATATTAAATATTACTTAAAAGGATATAGAAAATATTTCAAAAATAGATTTTTATCACCTAAAGAAGTAAGTAATTTATATTCTAGATCAAAGATATGTATTAATATACATAATAAACAATCTAAAGAAGGATGTAATCCGAGATTTTTTGAAATAATAGGTACAAAATCTTTCGAATTAGTAGATAATATAGAATATATACAAAAGAATTTTAATGATTATACTGTTATTTATAAAGATACAGATGATTTAATAAATAAAATTAGATTTTATTTAAAACATGAACAAGATAGAGAGTGCATTATAGATAAAGGATATGAATATATTTCCCAAAATCATACGTTTATAAATAGAATAGAAGAAATTATTTCTATATGTGATATATAATATGATATAAGTATTTATGACTATTTTACATTAGTTATTTTTTTCAATACAAATATTAATATTTTCTTAAAAATAATATTTTTCTTTATTACAAGAAGAATTAATAATATAATATATATGTTATTTTGAGTAGCGTTTAAGCGTAGGAAGAATTTAGGGAGGAATTTTATGGCTAATTCAGTGAGGAAAAAAGTATATTTAGCAATAAAAAGGTTAATTGACATAATAGGTTCTTTAATTGGCATAATATTATTAAGTCCCATATATATTATTATTGCAATTTTAATTAAATTTGATTCACCAGGAAAAATTGTTTTTGGACATACAAGAAAAGGTAAAGGTGGAAAGGATATAAAAGTTTATAAATTTAGAACTATGTATTCAAATGCAAATGAAATTTTTGAAAGTTTCACTTCTGAGCAAAAAGAAGAGTATTATAAGAATTTTAAACTAGATAATGATCCAAGAGTAACAAAACTTGGAGGTTTTTTAAGAAAGACAAGTTTAGATGAACTACCACAATTATTTAATATATTAAAAGGTGATATGACTATTATTGGACCAAGACCAATTGTAGAAAAAGAAATATCGAAATATGGAGATAAGGCAGAAAAGTTATTTTCAGTTGTACCAGGATTAGCAGGATATTGGCAGGCGAATGGTAGAAGTGATACTACATATGAAGAACGTGTTGAAATGGATATGTATTATATTGATAATATGTCATTTTATCTTGATGTAAAAATTTTATTTCAAACAGCAATTTCAGTATTAAAAGGTGAGGGTGCTATATAAGGAGTTAACTATTGTTAGCTCTTTTTTTGTTTTATATAGTATATAGAAATTTAAATTAAAACAATTTTAGTTTACTAAAAATAAATCGATAATAGATTAAGAGGTGAAGTAAAATGAAGAAAAAATTTATTATATTTTTAATAATTGTATCAATATTTACATTGGTATCTTGTTCTAATGAAACAAATAAAAGTGAAAGTAGTATAGATAAAACTGTAGAAGATAATTCAGTATCAGCAGATAAAGAAGTATCTCAAAAAGAGGAAAATAAAGAAGAGAAGAATAAAGAAGAGAAGAATAAAGAAGAAGTAAATAATGAAAGCAAGGAAAATGTAGAAGAAAATAAAATAGATAATAACAGTATTGATGATAATATAAATGAAAAAGAAAAAAAATATCATGATAAATATAATATAATAAA
>ERZ773103.1348-NODE-1348-length-26286-cov-5.297892_pt1 | contig 26286 bp, 20 predicted proteins | sample MGYA00511118_ERZ773103 | MGnify/ENA primary metagenome ERZ773103 (study PRJEB29015, sample SAMEA2737821) | human gut metagenome | biome: human gut; feature: human-associated habitat; material: faeces | place: China | collected 2012 ... | reverse complement strand
GACGAGTCCGGCCCGAGAAAACCGGTACAGCGCGCAGAGCGTAAGATCTATCCAAACGATCCATGCCCGTGCGGAAGCGGCAAGAAGTACAAACAGTGCTGCGGAAGAAAACCGGTTTGATAAAAGCAGAACAGCAGTGAGACGGATGAGCACGATCCGTTTGACAAAGCACGCAGCTTCCCTACCAGAAGCTGCGTGTCATACAAAATATAAAACAGAAAGCAGGTGAAGCTTGTGGTAGTTGAATTAGACCAGTTCAAAATGGAACTTGGCACATACGATAAACCATTAGTGGAAGTGAGGGATTCACTTTGACCTCGCTAACAAAGAGCAGAGGATCGAAGAATTAGAGCGTAAAATGGAGGAACCCAATTTCTGGGACAACCCCGAAGAAGCGCAGGAGCAGATGAAACAGCTGAGCAGCATGAAAGAGGACAGAGATACGTATCAGAAACTGGTATCCGCCAAAGAAGATATGGAAACTCTGATCGAGATGGGACAGGAGGAGGATGACGATTCCGTTGTTCCGGAAATCGCGGAAATGATGGAAGAGTTCAAGGCATCCTTCGATGCCATCCGCATCAAAACCCTGCTGTCCGGCGAATTTGACAAGGACAATGCGATCATCAAACTGAACGCAGGTGCAGGCGGAACCGAGGCGTGCGACTGGTGCGGCATGCTGTACCGTATGTACACCAGATGGGCAGAACGCAAAGGCTTTACGATCGAGGAACTCGACTTTCTGGATGGTGATGAGGCCGGTGTGAAGTCCGTGACATTCCAGGTCAACGGCGAAAACGCTTACGGTTATCTGAAATCCGAAAAAGGCGTTCACCGTCTCGTCCGTATTTCTCCGTTCAACGCGGCAGGAAAACGCCAGACATCGTTCGTATCGTGCGATGTTATGCCGGATATCGACAAAGAGATCGATGTTGAGGTTCGTGATGAGGATATTCGTATCGATACGTACCGTTCCAGCGGTGCCGGCGGACAGCACATCAACAAGACGTCATCGGCGATCCGAATCACGCATATGCCGACCGGCATCGTGGTTACGTGCCAGAATGAGCGTTCCCAGTTCCAGAACAAGGACAAGGCAATGCAGATGCTGAAAGCAAAATTGTATATGCTGAAACTCCAGGAGCAGGCAGATAAGCTGAGCGACATCCGCGGCGAAGTAACCGAGATCGGCTGGGGCAACCAGATCCGTTCTTACGTTATGCAGCCATACACCATGGTCAAAGACCACCGTACCAACGCAGAGACCGGAAACGTCGATGCAGTCATGGACGGCGGAATTGATCTGTTTATCAACGCATATCTGAAGTGGATTGCCCTCGGAACCGGAGCGAAAGAGGAAGAAGCATAATTCGGCTGTGGGCAGAGCACAGTGACAAGTAAAATAAGGAGCATTTTCACCAACAGAGGACGGAAATGCTCCTTTCTGTTTTAAAGCCAAAGGCAAACAGGAGGTAAAAGTATGGGTATTATCAGAGCAGCAGTCAATGCAGTACACGGCAGTCTCGCCGATCAGTGGCTGGAGACCGTGGAACCGTATGAGATGGGGGAACATACGGTATTTACAGAGGGAATTCTGGTAAGAAAAGGCCAGAATAAAAAGGGAAGCCAGACGATTTCAAACGGTTCTGTGATCCATGTCTATGACAATCAGTTCATGATGCTGGTAGACGGCGGAAAGATCATTGATTATACCGCAGAGCCGGGCTACTTTACTGTAGACCAGTCATCGTCTCCGTCGATGTTCAGCGGATCGCTTGACGCGGCAGTAAAAGATACGTTTGAGCGCCTGAAATTCGGCGGCCAGACCCCGCATGAGCAGAGAGTTTTCTATATTAATCTGCAGGAAATCAAGGGAATCAAATTCGGAACGAGAAATCCGGTCAACTATTTCGACCAGTTCTACAATGCCGAGCTGTTCCTTCGGGCACACGGTTCCTATTCCATCCGCATCGTCGATCCGCTCCGCTTCTACGCAGAGGCTGTGCCGAGAAACGCATCCCGCGTGGAGATCGAGGATATCAACGAGCAGTATATGAACGAATTTTTAGAGGGCCTGCAGTCCTCGATCAATCAGATGGCAGCCGACGGCATCCGCATTTCGTTCGCAGCATCCAAGAGCGCCGAGCTGTCCCGCTACATGGCAGATGCGATGGATGAGAGCTGGCGGGCAATGCGCGGCATGGAGATCCAGTCCGTGGCAATCGCAAGCCTTTCCTACGATGAAGCTTCCCAGAAACTGATCCAGATGCGCAACGAAGGTGCGATGATGTCTGATCCATCGATCCGTGAGGGCTATGTACAGGGAGCGATGGCACGCAGTATGGAGAAAGCAGCAGCCAACCCAAACGGAGCCATGAACGGCTTTATGGGTGTTCAGATGGGCATGAATGCCTTCGGTTCCTCGTTTGCATCGGCGTCCGCTTCGAATCAGCAGCAGATGCAGCAGCAGGCGGCAGCCAAGGCACAGCAGGAAGCTGCAAAAGGCGTATGGAAATGCTCCTGCGGAACGGAGAACACCGGCAATTTCTGCTCAAACTGCGGAAGTGCAAAGCCGATGGTGTGGATCTGCGGCAAGTGTGGAACCGAGAACAGCGGTAAATTCTGTTCGAACTGTGGCAGCCCGAAACCGGAAGCGGCAGGAAAATGGGTCTGCGCATGCGGAACGGAGAATACCGGCAAGTTCTGCTCGAACTGCGGAAAACCAAGACAGTAAAAGAAAACAGATAACCATCCAATACAACAGCGGCTCCGGGGAAGGAGGGATAGAATATGGAGGTTATTACATACAAATGCCCGAACTGCGGAGGCGATCTGACCTTCGATCCGGCAAGCGGAAAGTATAAATGCGAGTACTGCCTGTCCTCGTTTACACAGGAAGAAGCCGAAAAGGCGAACCCGAAAGCAGCGGAAGCGCTGAACGTGGAGGACGATGCTGCCGGTGCACAGGAAGCATCCGATGCACAGAAGGAAAGCAGTACGGAGGAAACAAAAGGGGAAACAGAGCAGGGCGAAGCAGTTGTCTACACCTGTCCGAACTGCGGCGCTGAGATTGTGACCGATGCGACGACGGCAGCGACATACTGTTTCTACTGTCACAACCCGGTGGTGCTTTCCGGCCGGCTCTCGGGAGAATATATGCCGGATTTCGTGCTGCCGTTTAAGATCAGCAAGGAGCAGGCAATCGAGAAATTTTTGTCATTTGCGCGGAAGAAACGCTTTATTCCGAAGGACTTTTTCGAGAAAAACCAGGTACAGAAGATGACGGGTGTCTATTTCCCGTACTGGATTTACGGCGGAGACTTTGAGACGGATTACATAGCACGCGGCCGGAAGGTGAGAGTCTGGCAGACCGGTGATGTGGAGTACAAAGAGACCAGCATCTACGATGTCCGCCGGGAGGGCGAGGTCCGCGTGGACGGTCTGTCGCGCAATGCACTGAACAAGGCCGACCGCGATCTGATCGAATGCGTGCAGCCCTATCGTCTGGAGGAGATGCAGCCGTTTTCTATGGGCTATCTTTCCGGATTTCAGGCGGAAAAACGTGATATCGAACAGGCGCAGATCGCACCGGAACTGAAAAAAGAGCTGGAGATGATGGCGCGCGGCGCAATGCGGAACGAGGCGAACGAGTATCTCTCCCTCGAGCAGGAGAAAATGAAGCTTTCTCCAAAGCGGGAGGACTGGCGTTACGTACTGTTTCCGGTCTGGACACTGACGTATCCGGGAAAAGACGGAAAGGTTTATTACTACGCGATGAACGGCCAGACCGGCACGATCAACGGTGATTTTCCGTTTGAGCGGAAGAGAGCCCTTCTGACGTCGGCTGTGAGTGCTCTTCTGGTTCTGATTGTGATGCTGATAGGAGGGTATTTCGCATGAGAAGAATGAAAAAAGCAGGACAATATCTGCTCGGGATTTTTGCGGCCCTTCTGCTGTGCGGGATTTTTTCTGTGAATACCGTAAAAGCCGAATCCCAGCATATCTACGACAATGCATCGCTTCTTTCGGATGAGGAGGAGCAGGATCTCGAGAGATTCTGCGCGGAGTTCGAGAACAATACGGAAATTCATATGGTCATCCTGACCGAGCGCAGCAGCGGTTCCGAGGACTGTCAGGCGATTGCAGATGATTTTTATGACAAAAAGTATCCGAAAGAGCCAAACGGTGTCTGCTTCCTCATCGACATGGGACAGCGCCAGATCGTGATTTCGACGTCCGGTATTATGCAGTATTATATGTCGGACACGGAAATTGACGATATTCTGCAGGCGGCGCAGGGGTACGCGAAAGACGGCGACTATGCGGGAACTTTTGCAAAAATGATTACGATGACGCAGGAATGCTTCGACCGCGGCGTTTCCGATGCGGACTATCTGATTACAGAAGATGGTTCCATTATTCATTACCGTAAGATCAACAGCACGGAGGCTCTTATTGCTGTTATCGCAGCTGCTGCGACAGGAATTCTTGTTTATTTTGGAATCTGGAAAAGCTATCGACGAAAGAAAAACCGTGGTGCAAAGAGTTATGCGGATCTGAAGCGCGTGAAAATCAGAGACCGCAGGGATGCACTGATCGATCGCCATGTATCGATGCACAAAATCCAGAAGGATGATGGAAACCACGGCGGAGGCGTTTCTGGCGGCGGAGGTGGCGGTGGAAGCACCGTTCACACTTCGTCAAGCGGAAACAGCCACGGCGGCGGAAGCATTGGCTTCTGAAAAGCGATTCGAAAAAATTCCTTGCGCATTGTGTCGGAATATGGTACGATCTTTCCTGTGAAAACAAATGTATTTCCTGGAAAGAGTATAAAGGTAGAGGATTGCCATGAGAGAAGAAAAAACAAAGTACTATGTAATCAAAGAAAAAGCGGTTCCCGAGGTCCTTTTGAAGGTCATCGAGGCCAAACGGTTGATGGATATGCAGGAGCTTACCGTGCAGCAGGCAACGGAAAAAGCGGGAATCAGCAGAAGCTCTTTCTATAAATACAAAGATGATATTCTTCCTTTTCATGACAATGCAAAAGGAAAAACGATTACGTTTATTCTGCAGATGGACGATGAGCCGGGACTGCTTTCCGATGTGCTGAAGATTATCGCCGAGTTTCACGGAAACATTCTGACCATTCATCAGACGATTCCGTTAAACGGCGTGGCGTCACTGACAATCAGCGTGGATATCGCGGAAGACCGGGGAGACGCCTCGGAGATGATCAACGAGATTGAGTCCAGACAGGGAGTTCATTATTTTAAAATCTTAGGACAGGAGTCCTGAAAAAGAAAAAGCAAGAGAGGGACAAAAGAGATGATTCAGATTGCAGTATTAGGATATGGCACCGTTGGTTCCGGCGTGGTAGAAGTCATCAACACGAACCATGACAGCATCAACAAGAGAGCAGAGAACGAGATTAATATCAAATACGTTCTGGATTTAAGAGATTTCCCGGGAGATCCAGTGGAAAAAGTGCTGGTACATGATTACGAAGTGATCGCAAACGATCCGGAGGTTGATATTGTTGTCGAGGTCATGGGCGGCGTTGAGCCGGCTTACACCTTCACAAAACGTGCGCTGGAGGCTGGAAAGAGCGTCTGCACATCCAACAAAGAGCTGGTGGCAAGACACGGTACCGAGCTTCTTGCAATTGCAAAAGAGCACGGCGCAAACTATCTGTTTGAGGCAAGCTGCGGCGGCGGTATCCCGATCATCCGCGCACTGAATTCCTCACTGACAGCAGATGAGATCGATGAGATCACAGGAATCCTTAACGGAACCACAAACTACATGCTTTACAAGATGAGCACAGAGAACTGTGATTTTGATACGGTTCTGAAGGAAGCCCAGGCAAAGGGCTATGCAGAGGCAGATCCGACTGCAGATGTAGGAGGTGCTGACGCATGCCGTAAGATCGCCATCCTTTCTTCACTTGCATACGGAAAATTCCTGAATTACGAGGATATTTATACAGAAGGAATCACAAAGATCACACCGGCAGATATGGAATATGCAAAAGAGCTTGGCATGACCATCAAGCTTCTTGCCACAAGCCGCAGGATCGGAGATTCTTTCTATGCAATGGTAGCGCCGTTCCTGGTAGGTCAGAGCAGCCCGCTTTACAGTGTAAATGATGTGTTTAATGCAGTATTTGTGCACGGAAACGTTCTTGGAGATGCCATGTTCTACGGAAGCGGAGCAGGTAAGCTTCCGACTGCAAGTGCAGTAGTTGCAGATGTTGTGGATGAAGCAAAGCATCTCCACAGAAATATCATGACAAACTGGAGCAGCTATGCTCTTGAACTCATGGATATGGATGAAGTAGAGGGACGCTTCTTTGTACGTGTGTCTGATACTACTATGGATGAAGTAGAAAAAGCTTTCGGTGATGTACAGACTATCGAGCCGGATGACCTTCCGGACGAATTCGGATTTATCACACCGGTGATGAAGCAGGCTGAATATTATGAGAAGATCAGCAAGCTCACCGGAAAAGTACTGGCAATGATCCGTGTAAAGGATTGATGCCGAAGGGAAGAAAAGAACATGTTGATTGTAAAAAAATTCGGCGGTACTTCTGTGGCAAACAAAGAGCGTATCTTTAATGTTGCCAGAAGATGTATCGAAGATTACAAAAAAGGAAACGACGTGGTGGTCGTGCTTTCTGCAATGGGTAAGTATACCGATGAGCTGATCACCATGGCAAAGGATATCAATGACAAACCTCCGAAACGTGAGATGGATATGCTTTTTACCATCGGAGAGCAGATGTCAGTGGCACTGATGTCCATGGCTATGGACAGTCTGGGAGTACCGGCTGTTTCTCTGAACGCTTTTCAGGTAGCTATGCACACAACAAGTGCACATGGCAGCGCACGCCTGAAAAAGATCGAGGCGGCACGTATCCGCAGAGAGCTGGATAACCGCAGGATCGTTGTGGTCACAGGCTTCCAGGGCATTGATAAATATAATGACTATACCACACTTGGACGTGGCGGTTCTGATACCACAGCCGTAGCTCTTGCGGCAGCGCTTCATGCAGATGCCTGTGAGATCTATACCGATGTGGACGGTGTTTATACCGCTGACCCGCGTAAGGTTCCGAATGCCCGCAAGCTTAAGGAGATCACTTACGATGAAATGCTGGATCTGGCAACTCTGGGTGCGGGAGTGCTTCATAACCGTTCTGTGGAGATGGCAAAGAAATACGGCGTGCCGCTGGTGGTACGTTCCAGTCTCAACAACAGCGAAGGAACTGTGGTAAAGGAGGAAGTAACAGTGGAGAGAATGCTGATCAGCGGTGTTGCTCTGGATACAGATGCAGTACGTATTGCTGTGATCGGACTTAAAGATTCACCAGGAGTGGCATTTAAGCTTTTTGATACCCTGGCTAAGAAAAATATCAATGTGGATATGATCCTTCAGTCTATCGGCCGTGCCGGAACCAAGGACATTTCCTTTACTGTTGATAAAAATGATCTGGACGATGCAATGGGTGTTCTGGAAGCTAACCAGGCACGCATCGCCTATTCTGAGCTTCATGCGGAGAAAAACATTGCCAAGCTTTCTATTGTAGGAGCAGGTATGATGAGCAATCCGGGTGTTGCTGCAAAAATGTTCGAAAGCCTTTACAATGAGGGTGTGAACATCAATATGATCGCAACATCTGAGATCCGTGTGACGGTTCTCATTAACGAGAAAGATGGCGTACGTGCCATGAATGCGGTACATGATGCGTTTAATCTTGCAGACTAAACAGATGTGAAATATGAGAATATGATATATCTGAAGTAAAAAATGACGGGGCGGAGGCTTGGATGAGTCTCCGCCTTCTATAACGAAGGGATACAGAATTATGAGAAAAAATCTGAAGGGCTGTAAGAAGCTGGCAGGGGAAACTCTGGCCGGTAATTTTACGGTCCCTGTGATCGGGAGTATTGCGGTTGCGGCGATGAGCGCAGTTTCAAGCTATATTTCCACAGCACTTTTTCCGGGAGATTCCCTGTATGCGATCATTGGAGGAGAGGTATTCAGCTTTGTCCTTTCTCTGGTGATCTGTATTTTTTCCGCAGGACTTTACCGGATCTATCTGAATATTTCCAGAAGGGAAGCCTACTCTTTCGGAGACCTTCTGTACTTTTTCAGCCATCAGCCGGATCATGTGATCGTGGCATCCTTTGTGCTGGCATTGATCAATCTGGTGACATCACTTCCACTGGCGTGGTTTTCTTTTACAAGCAATATGGGAAATACAACGGAGGAGCAGATGAACTGGGCAGTAACTTACATGCTGCTCACACTTCTCGGGTTCGCGTTGAACCTGCTGGCAGCTATGCCGTTCACCATGAGCTATTACATCCTGTCCGATAATTCGGACATAAAAGGAGTGCAGGCACTGAAAGCCAGTGCAAAGCTTATGAAGGGACATTACTGGGAATATATGAAAATGCTCTTAAGTTTTGTTCCGTGGATCATTTTTTCCATATTTACATTGTATCTGGCACTGATCTGGCTGGTGCCTTATATAGAAACCTGTATGGCAGTTTTCTATCGGAATATTTCCGGAGAGTTTGATGAACCTCCGGTGGATCATTATCCTCCGGTAACTCCGATCCCGCAGTTCCCTGATGAAACCGAAGCCTGATCGCCTTCCGGGAGGATGCTTGAAACGCAGGTACTTTCCCTTTCAGGGGGACCATTTTGGCATGGGCAGGTACGAGGGGGAAAGCACTCAAAGTTGCGAAGCCCGCTTTTCCCCCTCGAGCTCCCCCTTTCCGGGCACGCAGCTATTGTAGGTTGTAGGAATATGTGAAGATATTGGAGGGGCGATGGATTCTACTACGTTGGCTGTGGAAGGTTGAGCCGATTTATGCTGACGTAAATATATTGGCGAAGCCTGTTCCTGAATAACAGCGATACACCACAATCCAGAGAACAAGCCCGCTACGCAGTCCACTTTCCCATTCAGCCAGAAGCGATAAACAGTGAAGAAGCAATAAACAGTGCCGAAGCAACAATCGGCTCAGCCTGCTACTGTCGGTACAGCAGAATACAGTGCCGAAGCAATAATCGGCTCAGCCTGCTACTGCCAGTGCAGCAGAATACATGGCCGAAGCAATAATCGGCTCAGCCTGCTACTGCCAGTGCAGCAGAATACAAGACAGAATCAATAATCGGCTTAGCCTGCTACTGCCAGTGCAGCAGAATACATGGCCGAATCAATAATCGGCTCAGCCTGTCACTGCCGATACAGCAGAATACAGGACTGAGCCGATGCACTTACACGTTCCACAACGCATCACAGCGGCGTGGCCAGGAGGGGAAGAGCGCGAGAAGGGGAGACGGCCTTCGCAACTATGAGTGCTTCCCCTTCTCGCAAATTACCTACTTTCAAAAAGTGAAAACTATAATCCAAAAAAATCAAACCATCCAATTTCCTCACACTTCAAAAGGTGAAAACTACAATCCCAAAAAATCAAACTATCCAATTTATCTCACTTCAAAAAGTGAAAACTATAATCCAAAAAAATCAAACCATCCAATTTCCTCTCACTTCAAAAGGTGAAAACTACAATCCAAAAAAATCAAACTACCCAATTTATCTCACTTCAAAAAGTGAAAACTACAATCTAAAAAATCAAACCACACAATTTCCCCTCACTTAAAAAAGTGAAAACCATAATCCAAAAAGCAAACCACATAATTATAGATTCAAAGGAAGTCGTCCCACAACCTCCTTTGTCAACCCACCTATGAGAATCCCCGCCAGGACACCTGCTACCAGCAGTGCCGGTGCATAAACCATCAAACTCGTATTGCTCACCACGATCATGGCAACGATCAGCTGCCCGATATTATGTGTGACACCACCGGCCACACTGATACCGATCAGACTGAAGCCGGAATGTTTTTTCAAAAGATCCATCACAGTCAGGCTAAGCGCAGCGCCAGCCAGACTATACAAAATACTGAACAGATTTCCAAACATAAATCCGATCACCAGGATCCTGACAACGGACACGAGAGCCGCTTCTTTAAAGGAATATCGGTCCAGTATAAAAAGTACCGCCAGGTTTGCAAGCCCGAGCTTGATACCCGGAATCCCTGTAAATACAGGGACCAGAGACTCCACATATCCAAAAATGATCGCTACTGCGGCAAATAATCCGAGATAAGCTGTTTTTCGTTTCATAAATAAATCCTTTCATTTGTTGCAGGAATATCGTTGCAGAAATAGCACAGACAGAATACCGTCTGTCAGAGAAAAATCTACGGAGAACACGCATTACGCATATTCTCCGGAAATTTTATGTCACCGCATCAATTTTAGGCGAACTCTCCGAATCCGAATCCTCTGCAGTATTTTCCCCTTCTATCACAACCTTATTAGGAAGGCAGATGATGGAACCGCCGTGCTCGTCCACAGCCTTCTGTTTCATACAGTAATGATCTGGGCAGGTTGCTTCGATCATTGTAACTTTTCCATCTTTGATCTCGCAGACATTGGTGTCTCCGATGTGGATGATCTGGTCCTGGGAAAGCGAATAGGTTCCGAATTCTTTTCCGTCAACGGTAATACGGATCGTATTATGGGAACGTTTCCCCGTAATCTGAAAACCAAGCCAGAGAACCCCCGCCAGAATCAGGATCCCGGCAATAAAAATCAATTCTTTTTTCTTCAAAACAAATCTCCATTTCTGTTACAGATTCAGAAAAAATCATATCATAATCGAAATTAAAAGGCAAACATAAGTTAATGATATCTAACCATAATTCATACAGCTGTTCCCAACGGAAAGGGAGGAGTGGCGATGATTTTTCTTTTATAAAAGACATAAAACAGAAAAATTCATATTGGAAAAAGTTATAAACTACTAACAAAAGTGTAGACAAGAAAAAAAACAGGTGATATAATACCTAACTGTAAGTTAGCATCGTCTAATTATATAAAAAAGATTAATCAAAACTAATTTATGTATATGGATAAAAACTATATAATTTATCCAAAAGACAGTTATACGCAGATTGAAGGAATAGATCGAGAGCATCTGACGCAGCAATATATGTTCGCACAGTTGAGCCTGATGCAGCAATTTACAGAATTGTTAAAAATACAAGGGAGAAAAGAGATGAAAAATCAGAATTTTTATATGAGAGTGATCTCTTTACTGTTGGTGATCCTGGCTGTACTTTTTTATAACAGCAGTATGAAAGCCCAGGCAAATGAAAAAGAGATCGCGGCTCTGACAGATAAGGTAGATACACTTCAGGAGCAGCAGAAAGAACTTCTCAGTGCGCTGGAGACGAGTTATGTAAATCGTATGCAGAATCAGGCAGCATCTGCAGGATCAGGCAGCAGTGATGCAGATACAGCAGGCGATGACAAAACAACAGACACTTCAGACGGCAATGTATCCGATGCAGACGCAGAGAACACAGCAACCGCAGATTCCGATAATGTATATAAAGATGGAACCTATACAGGAGAAGCCGAGGGATACGGCGGGACCATTCAGGTGGAGGTGACACTTACCGGTGATGAGATCACATCCATCAACGTAGTCAGCGCCCCAGGTGAGGACAGTGCATATCTTTCACAGGCAGAGAGTGTGATCAATTCCATCCTGAGTGTTCAGAGTACAGATGTGGATACCGTATCCGGAGCAACGTTCAGCTCCACAGGAATCCTGAACGCAGTGGATGCGGCACTTGGAAAGGCGGAAAACTCATGAAAAAAAGACAGCGGGAGGTAAGGCTGATGCGTGCGGGAATACAGCTGGCATTTTTTATTGCCGCCCCGTCTCTGTTTTCTACAGCCTTTGCAGGTATCAAATCGACCTTTCTTGCCATTGCGGCCGGTCAGCCGGTGGAGTGGAATTCCTTTCTGACTGTAACGGCAGTGCTTCTAATCTTTACCTGCTTTTTCGGAAGACATTTCTGCGGATATGCGTGTGCATTCGGATCTTTCGGAGATGCCGTATATGAAGGCTTTTCCTGGATCCGGATGAAATGCTTTCACAAAAAAAAGAAACCGGCTCTTTCCGAAAAAATGGTTCACGGGCTTCAGAAAGTCAAATATATCGTACTGGCACTGATCCTGCTTTCCTGCCTTACAGGTGTATACGGAAAGCTTACGGGAACCAGCCCGTGGGATGTTTTTTCCATGCTCACGGCAGGACGGCTTCCGAACAGCAAATATCTGGTGGGAATTGTGCTCCTGGTGCTGATCATTGTGGGAATGTGTACACAGGAAAGGTTTTTCTGCCAGTTTCTCTGTCCCATGGGAGCGGTTTTTGCATTAATGCCAATTCTTCCGGGTGCACTGTTTCGGAGAAACCGTGAGAAATGTCCGCCGAAATGTGGTCTCTGTAAAAAAAGATGTCCGGCTCATCTGGATATCGACGGCGACACAGGCAGATCCGGCGAATGTCTTTGCTGCCACGCATGTGCCGCAGCATGCCCGAGAAAAAATATTCACATTGGAACAATTGAGGAAAAATGATCTATGAGATATCAGGCTCTGAAAAAGAAAACTTTTCTGGCAGCAGCTACATTTACAGGAATTGCGGTGTTGTTTCCTGTGCTGTGCATGGCTGCTTCGGAAAATGATGTACAGACATATACCGATACAGATTTTGCAATGGATACTGTGGTATCAGAAACACTCTATACCACAGGTGACGATATAAACAGTAAGCTGACAGCTGTGCTGACAGATGTGGAGACGAACCTTCTTTCCTGGACCAATGAGAAGTCCCAGATCTATAAGGTGAATGCAGACAGCGGAAAAGATACGGAGATTTCCGACGAGCTTTCCGGATACCTGAAACGTCTTCTGAAGATCGCAGAGGATTCTGACGGAGCCTTTGACCCAACCATCGGGAAGCTGATCCGCCTGTGGGATATTGGAGGGGAAAACCAGAAAATTCCGGAAGAAGCAGAAATTAAGAATGTTCTGAAGGATTCCGGATATCAGAAAATTTTTCTTGACGGAAATACGGTCCACATGGAGGAGGGCTGTTCTCTGGATCTTGGAGCAGCGGGAAAGGGTATTGGCTGTGATCTGATCCTTAAAGAACTGGAAACAAAGAAGGATGTAACAGCAGCACTTATGAATCTGGGAGGAAGCAGTGTCATGACCTACGGAAGCAAGCCGGATGGTTCTTCCTGGAATGTGGCAGTGACAGATCCCAGAGCTGAAAATGAGGATGACTATCTTGGTGTGGTTGCCTTAAATGGTACAGAATTTCTTTCCACATCCGGAGATTATGAGAAATATTTTATCGAAAATGGTGTAAGGTATCACCACATTATGGACCCGTCTACCGGCTATCCGGCAGAAAGCGGAGTGACCGGGGTAACGGTAGTCTGTGACTCAGGTCTGGAGGCAGATGCGCTTTCCACAGCATGTTTTGTGCTGGGGGTGGAAAAAGGGACCCAGCTGTTGAAAGCTTACGGTGCAGACGGACTTTTTGTGGATGAAGACCATTATGTGTATCTCACTGAGGGGATGAAGGAGCGGTTCAGCCTGCTTGCGGATTCCTATAGTGTGGAGGATATTGCAGAGTGAAGCTGATCTCCCGGCGATCCGGTTTATGACTGTTTGGCAGGGGGAATGCTCATATCCGCAGTACTTGCGATAGTAAACCTGGAAAGGGTTCTATAAATATATCATATTTTTAGGAGGAATAAGCAATGCAGAAGTGGAATCTATTGAAAAAAACAGCTCCATGCATTTTAAGTCTTGCAGTGGCAGCAACAACCTTTCCGACCGCTGTAATGGCATCTGATCTTGATGCAGCCGTGGTTTCCGAGGCAGAGGCAGGAGATACGGAGGATTTTAGCACAGAGGAAACGGCAGAGGATACTGAAGCTGTAGCAGAAGAAGCTATAGAGGATGCTGCAGACATAACAGAAGAAGCAGCAGAGGATGCAGCAGTGCCAGAAGCTGTTGCAGACGAGACAGAGGATATCCAGCAGGAAGATACAGCAGAGGAAGCAGACCCGTTCTCTACAGTGGAAGAGGATTTCACAGAAGGCGATGAAGTGGCGGAAGCATTTTCCGATTCTGACCAGCTGACAGGCGAGTATCAGTACGTATATGCAGGACTTACCTGGGGTGAGTACTGGGCAGCAGAAGGCGTATATGCAGCTGGAGATACAAGCTCTTCAGAAGAGAAGGATTCACATAGTGAGTTTGATACAGGAGCTTTTGATACAGTAACAAGAGCGACTGCAAATCATGGACTCCACAGAGGAAGCTATCAGACAGAAGCTACGATCATTGCTGAAGACGGAACCAGATTCGACGTATCCTACTGGGAGGATAAAGGAAGCACACTTTATCTTACAGACGGTTCCAAGGTAAAATGGAACAGAGGCAGTATAACAACAGAAGATGGAAAAACCTATACGATGGATCATTATGAGATATATGGTCTGAAATATGTTCCGGTAGCAGTTAAGACCGCAGATTTTGCAGATTTCTGCAAAAAGTATAATGTTGTACAGGATGGAGCTGTGCTCTCCGGAGGATACAGTGAAAACAATCTCCAGTATTACAAAGGCCTTGTGGCAGACGTAAATGCACAGACAAATGGTCTGAAATATGTGGAGAAAAATGGTGACGGCTTTACATTTACAGCAAGAAAATCAGACGGAACAGCTTCCGGTATCAAGGATCAGGCGTTAAAAACAGCAACAGAGATCAAGCCGAGTGTAAAAGCAGCAAGCGGAAGCTACGGCGAATTCCTCCGTGTGGATCTCAATGGAAATTATGGTGATCTTGGTGCAAATATGCAGGCTGTACGCTGGGATTATTATGGAGATGATTCCACATATACAAAATGCCTCGCTTCTTATGGAACCAAGTTTGCCGCAGATAACTGGATGCATAAAGCAATGGGAATCCAGCTTGGACTTACAAAATCTGCACGCTGCAAGCTTCCGGGAGGAACAGACGGAACAGGATACTGGAAACTGACAGTGTATGCTCTTGGATATAATGACTATACCTACAGCTTCCAGGCAACTGCAGAGAATATCGTAAATCCTACAATGGAGCCAACTGATTTTACAAGTCTTAAAACAGAAGTGGAAGCTGCAAAGGCTCTGGCAGAGGCAGATTACACAATTGCAACCTGGAAGTCCTTTGCCGGTGAGCTTCAGGAAGCAGAAGACATTCTTGCAAAAACAGATGCAAGTCAGGCTGAGGTAAATGAAGCACTTGAACATCTTCAGGGAGCAGAGAAAGAGCTTCAGAAGGTAACAGTTACACTTGATAAGACAGCAGCAGCTGTATATACAGGAAAAACAACGACTCTTAAGGCAACAACAAATGACAGCGATGCAGCAGTAACATTTAAGTCCGGCAACACAAAGGTTGCAACAGTAAGCAGCAAGGGTGTTGTTAAAGGCGTAAAAGCCGGAACAGCAGTTATCACAGCAAAGGTAGGAAATGCCACAGCAACCTGCAAGGTAACAGTAAAAGCTTCTACAATCAAGTTTGCAAAGGCTTCCGTAACAATCTACAAAGGAAAAACAGCAACTGTAAAAGCAACTGCAACACCATCTGCAACTGTAAAATACACAAGCAGCAACACAAAGGTTGCAACCGTAAACAGTAAAACAGGTGTTGTAAAAGGAATCAAAGCAGGAACCGTTACGATTACAGCAAAGGCAGGAGCCCTGAAGACAACCTGCAAAGTAGTTGTCAAGAATCCTGCATTCAGTCTTGTAAAATCTTCTGCAACGATCAAAAAAGGTAAAACAACAACCATCAGATCCAAAGCAGCACCTGCAGGCAAGGTTACATATACAAGCAGCAATAAAAAAGTTGCAGCTGTAAACAGCAAAGGTGTTGTAAAGGGAATCAAAAAAGGTAAAGCAACGATCACAGTGAAATGCAACGGAATTACAAAGAAATTTGTGGTAACAGTTAAATAATTTCGCTGTTGAACCGAATGCGAGCACAGATATCCGGGAGCCTCTGCCGCAGACATAGAGCAATGTCTGCGGCAGAGGTCTGCTGATTTCTGAAGAGCAATGTCTGACAGAGGCCGCAAGAAAAGAGGAGAGAGTAAGGAAGCATGGAAAAAGATCTGAAAGATAAAAAGCAGGAGGAAAAAAATACTCCGAAGATACCCTGGACCAAGCTGGTCCCTGCAGCTGCTGTGATTGCGGCGCTTGTGTTTTCAGGCATAAAGGCGAAGGGCTCTGATGGAGAGACAGAAGCAGTCGGGCAGGCAGAGACGACCGTAATGTCCGCTTCAGAGCTGGAAAAATATTTCGGGTATGAAAAAGAAAATACTGTTTCTGACAACACAGCTGAGAAAAACAGTACAACAAAAAAGAAAAGCTCATCGAAAAAAAGTTCAAAAAAAACAGCAGCGAAAAAAAGCTCAGGTACAAGAACGGTTTCCGAATCTGCAAAAAGCAATGCCGGCGCCGCAGGACAGGGAACCACGCAGACACCGGTAGCAAGCGTTCCGGCAGATGGATATAAGGACGGTACGTATGAAGGAAGCGGAACCGGATTTGGCGGGACGATCCGCGTGAGAGTAACAATCAGCGGCGGAAAGATTGCAGCCATAGATATTCTGGAGGCATCTGGAGAAACCGCGTCGTATTTTGCGTCAGCTCAGGGTGTGATCAGCAGGATGATTGCCGGAAATACACCGAATGTAGATGCAGTAAGTGGAGCAACCTATTCCTCCAACGGAATCATCCAGGCAGTTCAGAATGCCCTCTCCCAGGCAGCGGCAGATGGAAACAGCCAGCAGGTCACCCCTACACCTGCAGCAACTGCTTTACCAACTCCGACATCAGCTCCGTCACCTACAAAAAAACCATCTCCTACAAAGAAACCGGAAGATCCGGACAGTCCCCAAAAATATCTGGACGGTAAATATACAGCTTCGGCAAAGGGCTTCAATGGAGACGTGAAAGTAATTGTGACCATCAAGGATGGAGTGATCGAAGCCCTGAAACAGGAAAATACGGACACGGAGCAGTTTTTTGAAAAAGCATGGAGCGTGCTGGAGGAACAGATCATTGGTACGGATTCTGTAGATGATATTGATGCAGTCAGCGGAGCAACCTATTCCTCCAACGGAATTCTCAACGCTGTAAAAAAAGCTCTTAAAGAAGCGATCAATCCGGAGTATGGAAAGAAACCGACACCAACTCCGACAAAGAAACCGACACCAAAGCCAACAGCCACACCGAAACCTACGGCAACGCCGAAACCAACAGCCACACCGAAGCTAACAGAGACGCCGGCAGCAACCCCGACGCCGGAGCCGGACGACCCGGATGTGACGCCGGTTCCTGAAAAACCCAATGTAACTCCAACACCAGGGACAGATGAGCCGGATGCAACACCGGAGCCAACGGAAGCACCGGAACCGGTGGGAATGTACAGAGATGGAACGTATACAGGCTCGGCTTTTGGATATGGAGGAAAAATATATCTGACAATTACGATCTCAGGAGGCCAGATCGTATCCATTGAGCAGACAAATCAGGATACACCGGAATTTTTTGATCCTGCATGGAGCACGATCTATTCTCAGATCATGGCAAACCAGTCGGCGGATGGAATCGATACTGTCAGCGGAGCAACCTATTCCTCCGAGGGGATCCTGGACGCTGCACAAAAGGCCCTTGCCCAGGCAAAGAATTAACCGGGTGAACGTTGGAGCAGCTATAAACATCTGAATCTAAGCCAATAATAAGAGGTGAAAGAAACCTCTGGACTTCTTGATTTTTTTTGAAGTTCAGAGGTTTTTTGCTAGGTTTCTGAAATTGCTTCTATAAATCGATAAAAAAATAACAGGAATGTATACAGAATAATAGGAAAAATATCAGAAAATATAAGCGGTTTAAATAATTTGAAATGCAAATTGGCGGGGATTAACCTGAGAAATACAATAAAATTTTTATTGCACAGGGCAATGTTTTATGTTATGTTTGAATGTGTGTAATTAAAGTTGTTATTAAAATGACAAACAACGCTGAAAGGAGAACAAATATGAGCAGTAAAATTACGATCATCGGAGCAGGAAGTGTAGGAGCAACTATCGCTTATACCTTATCACAGAGGAGTATTGCATCAGAGATCGTTCTGATCGATATTAACAAAGATAAGGCTGAAGGTGAGGTTATGGATATTGAGCAGGGAACCAGTTTCCGTGAGCCGATCTCCATCGTGGCAGGAGATTACCCGGATGCTGCAGATTCTGACATTGTGATCATCACTTCCGGTATTGCCAGAAAACCGGGACAGACTCGCATCGAGCTGACACAGACCAACGTTAACATTATGAAGAATATTACTCCGGAGATCGTAAAGGTGGCTCCCAAAGCGCTTTATATTATCGTAAGTAATCCATGTGATATTATGACTTATGCATTTGCAAAGCTTTCCGGACTGCCGGAAAATCAGATCCTTGGTTCCGGAACCGCCCTGGATACGGCCCGTCTCCGCTGCAGACTTTCTCAGCACTACGGTGTATCTGAGAAAAACATCCACGCCTATGTATTCGGAGAGCATGGAGATACTTCCTTTGTACCGTGGTCCAGAGCCTTTGTTGCAGGTGCGACCCTTGATGAGTTTGACAAGATCGTTCATGAGGATCAGAAAGATCTGCAGCCACTTGACAGAGAAGAGGTTCTGGAGTATGTTCATACTTCAGGATCAACAGTGATCGCCAAGAAGGGTGCTACATTTTATGCGGTAGCCGTATCTGTTTGCAGACTTTGCTCGCTTCTTCTTGCAGCATCTGATACAATAGTCAGTGTATCAACCATGCTTCACGGAGAGTACGGTGTTGAAGACGTATGTCTTAGTACCATGGCTTCTATCGGACCGGAAGGCGTAAAACGTATCGTTCGTGTTCCGCTGACCGAGGAGGAGACAGAGAAGCTTCATGCAAGCGCCAATGCTTTGAAGGACGTGATCGCACAGATTGATCTTTGATAAATGTCAGAAGCTGTGTAAAGAGGAAAAAGCAGCCTCAGGCAAATTTGAAACAACGGGAGAAAGATAAAAATGGATATTATTCAGGTAATTACCAGAGAATTGAACGTTGAGAAATGGCAGGTCGAGGCAGCGGTTAAGCTGATCGATGAAGGCTGCACCATTCCTTTTATTTCCAGATACCGTAAGGAAGCAACCGGTACACTGAACGACGAACAGCTTCGTAATCTTAATGAGAGACTTACTTATTTAAGAAATCTTGAGGATAAAAAGGCTCAGGTTCTGGGCAGCATCGAGGAGCAGGGCAAGCTGACTCCGGAGCTGAAGAAACAGATCGAGGCAGCGCAGACACTCGTTGTGGTAGAGGATCTTTACCGTCCGTACCGCCCGAAGCGCCGTACACGTGCCATCATCGCCAGGGAAAAAGGTCTGGGACCTCTGGCCGACATCATCCTTCTCCAGATGACGAAGAAACCTCTTGAAGAAGAGGCAAAAGCATTTCTTTCTGAGGAAAAAGAAGTCAAAACTGTGGAAGAGGCCATCAGCGGTGCCAGAGATATCATTGCAGAACACATTTCTGATGAAGCAGATTATCGTATCAGTATTCGTAAGAGAACAATGGATAAGGGAACTATATGTTCCACCGCAAGAGATGAGAAGGAGCAGTCTGTATACGAGATGTATTATGACTTTGAGGAGCCGGTGAAAAAGCTTGCAGGTCATCGTGTCCTTGCTCTGAACCGTGGTGAGAAAGAGAAATTCCTTACTGTGAAGATCCTTGCACCTGAGGAAGAGATCATCCGTTATCTTGAAAAACAGGTGATCGTCCGCGATAATCCATACACTACACCGGTTCTGAAAGAAGCCATTGAGGACAGCTATAAACGTCTCATCGGACCGGCTATTGAGCGTGAGATCCGAAGCGCCCTTACAGAGGCAGCAGAGGACGGTGCCATCCATGTCTTTGGCAAAAATCTGGAGCAGCTTCTCATGCAGCCTCCAATTGCAGGACAGGTAGTTCTTGGCTGGGACCCTGCCTTCCGTACCGGATGCAAGCTGGCAGTGGTAGATCCTACCGGAAAGGTTCTGGATACCACAGTTATTTATCCCACAGCACCAACCAATGAGACCAAGATCCGTGCCGCAAAGGAAACCTTGAAAAAGCTTATCAGCAAATATCATGTGACACTGATCTCTGTAGGAAACGGAACGGCATCCAGAGAATCCGAGCAGATCATCGTGGAGCTTCTTAAGGAAATCCCGGAAAAGGTCCAGTATGTTATCACCAACGAGGCAGGTGCTTCTGTATATTCCGCAAGCAAGCTTGCCACGGAAGAATTCCCGAATTTCGATGTTGGACAGAGAAGCGCCGCATCCATCGCAAGACGTGTACAGGATCCGCTTGCAGAGCTTGTAAAGATCGATCCGAAATCCATCGGGGTCGGTCAGTATCAGCATGATATGAACCAGAAAAAGCTGGGAGAAGCCCTTAACGGCGTTGTGGAAGATTGTGTAAACAAGGTCGGAGTGGATCTGAATACTGCATCTGCATCCCTTCTGGAGTATATTTCCGGAATCAGCAAGGCCATCGCAAAGAATATTGTAGCCTACCGTGAGGAAAACGGCCGTTTCCAGACAAGAAGAGAGCTTCTTAAGGTTGCCAAGCTTGGTCCGAAAGCCTTTGAGCAGTGTGCAGGTTTCACACGGATCACAGGAGGCAAAAATCCTCTGGACGCAACCAGTGTCCATCCGGAAAGCTATGACGCAGCAAAAAAACTCCTGGAAAAGCTGGGCTACACACCGGAAGATGTGGCAGAGCGTAAGCTTAACGGTATTTCCGGGCAGATCCGCGATTACGGAAAACTGGCAAAGGAGCTGGAGATTGGAGAGCCAACCTTACGTGATATCGTAAAGGAACTGGAAAAACCTGCCAGAGATCCACGTGACGAGATGCCGAAACCGATCCTCCGTACCGATGTCCTGGATATGAAGGACCTGAAAGAAGGCATGGTCCTCAAGGGAACTGTCCGCAATGTTATTGACTTCGGTGCTTTTGTGGATATCGGTGTGCATCAGGATGGCCTGGTCCATATTTCCGAGATGAGCGAGAAATTCATCAAACATCCGCTGGAAGCAGTCAGTGTGGGAGATATCGTGGATGTCCGTGTTCTTGGGGTTGATATGAAGAAAAAACGGATCAGCCTTTCCATGAAGGGAATTAATAAATAAAGAGAAAACCCGGGACATACCGCGCGAATTTATGCGATCAGCATAAATTCTGTGCATCGCCAGGCGTGTTACTGAGAACGGAGTGAAAAGTAACGTATATTCTGCAGCATTCTGCGGCGGATTACCGGACAGATATACAATAAAGCTATAACAGAAATACAGCAGTGGTTTATACCCTATACTTTATAGAACCGGAGAAATCAGGTTTACAGGGAAAAACCATTGCTGTATTATTATATTACCAGATGCGGATTATAGGGAATGTTTACATCAGGAATACATAGATCGATCCGCATATGTATATCGAATGATCGATCAGACAGGGGGGATTATATTGGATAGTACTGTACAGACCGTGCAGGAGGTCGGAAATCAGGTAAGCCAGTACAGGCAGATGTTTGAAAATTACCTGCCGGACATCACAAAATTCGGAATCAAGGTTGTTCTGGCTATCGTTGCTTTCTGGGTAGGAAGCACGGTAATTAAATGGATCGTAAAGTTTGTGAGGAAATCACTGACAAAATCCAGGCTGGATACAGGAGTGGCACAGTTTATGTCCTCACTGGTCAAGATCATACTTTACATACTCCTGATCTTTAACATATCCACAAGCTTTGGAGTAAAGGAATCATCTCTGGCAGCACTTCTCGGAACTGCAGGTGTTACTATGGGTCTTGCCCTCCAGGGTGGACTTGCCAACCTGGCAGGAGGCATGATGCTTCTTCTGTTCAAGCCTTTCCAGGTAGGGGATTACATCATCGTTAACGGACAGGATGGAAGCGAGGGAACGGTAGCCAAGGTCGAGATCTGTTATACAACGCTGTTATCCATTGATAACAAGCACATCGTGATCCCGAACGGTACTCTTTCCAATGTGACCATCACCAACGTAACAGCAAGGGATCAGCGAAGGCTGGAGATCAAAGTGGGGATCTCTTACAATGCAGATATCCAGAAGGCCAAGGATATCCTGGAAGATATCCTCACCGAGGATCCGGATACAAGAGAAGACGAAGAGATGGTGGTATTCGTAGACGAGCTGGCAGAAAGCTCTGTGATCATGGGCTTTCGTGTCTGGGTAGATACCGACCGCTACTGGGCAGCCAGATGGAGATTGAACCAGAGGATCAAGGAAGATTTTGATTATTATGGAATTGAGATTCCTTATAATCAGCTGGATGTGCATATCCATAAATAATGTGCATAAAGGAAGAAAGCTAAAGCCCTTTCACATGGCAGAGAAATTGCTGTGTGGGAGGGTTTTTTGATGAAAGTAACTGGTTTTGAGATTATTACTGCCATTCACGATAATAGAGAATATGAAAATTATTGACAAACCAGTGTCGGGGTGCAATAATACCCCACAGAGATAGTATTTGGACTCAAAACTATACTCTGGCTGAAATCACTGGAATCTTATATAAAAATAGCCAGCCGGAACTCGGGATCGGGAACGGACGGATATATGAAAATTATAAAAGATACGAGCCTGTATCGATGATAACGAAGGCGTTACAACAGTTATGGGAATTTTGAGCAACTGTTGAAGAGCATGCTTTTCGTGTATAAAAACAGGACTCAATATACAGGGAATCAATCAGAAGCGTTTCAGGGTCGAAGTGTACCCCGAGACGCTTTTTTATTAAATACGGAAGCGGATGCTTTTATCCACTTGAAAGTTATTCCCTACAGGAAAGGACTTATATAAGATGACAATAGAGATGTTAAAAGGAAAGATCCACAGAGCAACCGTTGTCCAGGCGGAACTGGATTATGTAGGAAGTATCACTGTGGATGAGGAACTGCTGGAAGCTGCCGGGATACTGGAATATGAGAAGGTTCAGATCGTAGATGTGAACAACGGCAGCCGTTTCGAGACATACACCATTTGCGGAGAACGCGGAAGCGGTATGATCTGCCTGAACGGAGCAGCAGCAAGATGCGTGAGCACAGGTGACAAGATCATCATCATGGCTTACGCACAGTACGAGCAGGAAGAAGCCCGTACACATAAGCCTGCAGTAGTATTTGTAGATGAAGAAAACAAGATCAGCAGAGTGACCAATTATGAGAAACATGGACTGCTGAAAGATATGGCCTGAAAAAATCCGTAATAGAGGAAACTCAGATTACAGATTAGGTATGTGTCCAATGTGGACATAACGCCTTATAAAATAAGAGGAAAGTGAATTCAGAAAAGAGGCTATCTCGAAATCTATAAAAAATCCCAGTTCCCGTGACTGAGAAAGAGGAGAGAACAATGCAGGTAACAAAAACAGTAAAAGAAACAAGAAAACAGATCAAAGCGTGGAAAAAAGAAGGCAAAACAGTAGGACTTGTCCCGACCATGGGATTTCTCCATGAAGGACACGCAAGCCTGATAAAAAAATGCAGAGAGCAGAACGACATCGTAGTAGTATCTGATTTCGTCAATCCGACACAGTTCGGACCGACCGAAGACCTGGAAGCATACCCAAGAGATTTTGAACGTGACAGCAAACTCTGCGAAAGCCTGGGAGCAGACCTGATCTTCTGCCCGGAGCCTTCCGAGATGTATCATGATCCCCACGCATTTGTAAGCATAGATACCTTATCCGAAACACTCTGCGGAAAAACACGCCCTATTCATTTTAAGGGTGTATGCACAGTAGTGTCCAAACTGTTCCACATCGTAGCACCGGACAGAGCATATTTCGGACAGAAAGACGCACAGCAGCTGGCTATCATCCGCAAGATGGTGCAGGATCTGAATTTTGATATTGAGATCATTGGCTGCCCCATCGTCCGTGAGGAGGACGGACTTGCAAAATCCTCCAGAAATACATATTTAAGCCCTGAAGAAAGAAAAGCAGCTCTCTGCCTGTCAAAAGCAGTAAAAGCCGGACAGGAAGCTATCCGCACAGGAATTCCGGCAGAAGAGCTCCTTGGAAAAATGCGCGCAGTGATCGAAGCAGAACCTCTGGCAAAGATCGATTATGTATCCATGGTAGATGCACTTACCATGCAGCCGGTGGAAAAAGCTGACCGCAGCGTTCTTGTAGCAATGGCTGTTTACATCGGAAAAACAAGACTGATCGACAACTTCAGCTACGAGGTATAATATATGGAAAAAATCTTAAATAAAATCGCAAAGATCAGCAGTCTTGCATCCAGATATATCGGGATCATTATCATCGCTTTTTCCTGCCTGGCTTTTTTCTGGCGTGACGGATTTTCCTGGATGACGAACTATACGTCTGTATTTCTGGGAGTGATCATGTTTGGTATGGGTCTGACCATAAAACTGGATGACTTCCGGGCAATTTTTTCCAGACCCAAAGAAGTGGTGATCGGTGCAGTGGCTCAGTATACCATTATGCCGGTGATCGCCTGGCTTCTGTGTAAAGTGATGAACCTTCCGGCAGATCTGGCACTGGGAGTGATCCTGGTGGGATGCTGTCCGGGCGGAACAGCCAGCAATGTGATCACCTATATCGCAGGAGGTGATGTGGCGCTTTCTGTGGGAATGACTATAGTTTCCACACTGGCAGCACCGTTGATGACACCGTTTCTTGTATATGTTCTGGCAGGAGCCTGGGTGGAAGTATCCTTCTGGGCCATGGTGCTTTCTGTGGTAAAGGTAATTCTGATCCCGGTTCTCCTGGGAGTTTTTCTTCGGAGCCTTGCGGGAGAGCATGTGGATAAGGTATCCGATGTTATGCCGCTGGTGTCGGTTGTAGCTATTGTTATGATCATCGGAGGAATTGTGGCTGTAAATGCAGAGAAGATCGTAAGCTGTGGAGTTCTGGTGCTTGGAGTAGTGGCGATCCACAATTTCTGTGGTATGATGCTGGGATTTCTGGCTGCAAAAATCTTCCATGTGGAGTATTCCAGAACAACAGCTATAGCTATAGAGGTAGGCATGCAGAACAGTGGCCTTGCTGTCTCACTGGCAGCAGCTAATTTTGCAGCCAATCCGCTTGCAACACTTCCGGGCGCGATCTTCAGTGTATGGCACAATATTGCGGGTTCCATTTTTGCGGGGATCCGCCGTGCAGGTGCAGAAAACCTTGCAGAGATTGACCGGATCAGGGAAATCGACTGCTGTAATTGCGAAAAGCAATAAGCAGTGAATGCGGATTGCGGATATCCTCCTGACGGGGAACAGAAAAGCTGTGGAAGAATGTCTGTAAAGAAAGATCCGGGGGAGTTTGAGAGATAAAATGGCAGATTATGTCGAAAGAAAAAGTCATAAAATGCAGAATTGTGGTTTACAAATTTTAGCCGGTATACTATAATAACCACATGGACGAACAAACGTCCCCAACATATGAAAACAGGGGGGCCCGCTGAAGCGAGCTGAGAGTAGACTGTAAATGTCTTGACCCATAACCTGATTTGGATAATGCCAACGTAGGGACATATGCACGAAGGATTCTTAAAGACACAGAAGATCAGAAGTACAGAAGATTTTCATTAAGTACGTAAGAGTAAGAGCCGGTTGCCGTGATGCGTATGCGTTGCAGCAACCGGTTTTTTGTTGTATAAACACAAAGAATTTATGGAAGGAGATTTTTTTTACATGAGAAATTACAGTACACAGATGGAGGCAGCCCGTAAAGGCATCATCACACCTGAGCTTGAGATCGTAGCTAAGAAGGAACGCATGACAACAGAGGAACTGCTTCCGCTGGTAGCCTCCGGTAAGGTGGCAATCTGTGCAAATAAAAATCACAAATGTATCGATCCGGAGGGCGTAGGTTCCATGCTCCGCACCAAGATCAATGTAAACCTTGGTGTATCCAGAGACTGCAAGGACTACGATGTAGAGATGCAGAAAGTAATGGAAGCTGTAAACATGGGCGCCCATGCTATCATGGATCTTTCTTCCCACGGAAATACCATTCCGTTCCGACGCAAGCTGACATCCGAGTGTCCGGCAATGATCGGAACCGTTCCAGTTTATGATTCCGTTATCCACTATCAGAGAGATCTTGATACGCTGACAGCTAAAGATTTTATCGATGTAGTCAGACTCCATGCACAGGATGGTGTTGACTTTGTAACTCTTCACTGTGGAATCACAA
>ERZ773103.1343-NODE-1343-length-26332-cov-4.368992_pt1 | contig 26332 bp, 26 predicted proteins | sample MGYA00511118_ERZ773103 | MGnify/ENA primary metagenome ERZ773103 (study PRJEB29015, sample SAMEA2737821) | human gut metagenome | biome: human gut; feature: human-associated habitat; material: faeces | place: China | collected 2012 ... | reverse complement strand
GAAAGTGCCAAGCGGTAAGGAAAAAATCCACAAAAGGTACAGTATAAAAAAAGGCTTAAAGGAGAGAAAAGGCAGCCTTATTATTAAAATAATGGCAGCAATTATTATCGGTGTTGTTTTAATTAGTCAGATTAATATTCTCCTTGTAAATAAATTTTCAAAAGATTTTTTCAGTGAAGTGTATGGAGATTCACAGGAAAAAAACATTGAGAAAATACAGGAAGATTTGGAAGAATATTTTGGCAGTATTGAAAAAACATTTGACAATATTTCCACAAGTTATGACATAAATATGTATTACTCAGGAAAGAATTCGTCATCAGTAGATAAATTTATTGCAATGCATAACATGCAGAAGTCTTTTCAAAATGCATTCGAAAGTAAGCTTAGCGGAACAACGGTCCTGCTTGTGTCAAAAGAGGGAGAAATCTCTGTAAATAACAATGATGTGCTTACAAAAGAGTGGAAAGAAATTAAACAAAATGAAGTTTTTAATGAAGCACGAAAAAACAACCGAAAGTTATGTTACAGCTATGTAGATGAAGGCTTTACTTATGCAACTAAGTCAAGCTCCATAATTTTAGGAGTAAAGGCATTAAGAAATATGAATAATAAGTTGTATGGTTATGGTGTGATTTTAATACCTGATAGTGAGTTGGATAACTTCTATAGATATGGTGAAAACCAATACAACAGTATTAGCATAATTGACAGCAATGGCATGATTGTCTCATCTACTGATAAATATCAAATAGGAGAAACAGATACAGAACTACAAAAGATAACAAACGAAATGCTTGAAAAAGAAATCACTGTTGAGAAAATGGAGAAAAACGCAAAGACTAATATGGTTTTGTGTAAAAAAATTCCATACGTGGATTACAGTTTGTGCTTTACGGTAGATGCAAATGAGGCCATTGAAAGTCTTTATAATATTTCAACTTTGATGTGGTACATTGCAATAATTACAGGAGCAGTTCTTTTAGTAATTTATATTTTAGTTAGAAGAACCATGTCGCCATTAAGACAGCTTGGAAGAAAAATGTCTTATGTAGCAAAGGGTGATTTTAATCAATATGCGGAAGTGACAGGGGATGGAGAAATTCAGGAGCTTGCAAAGTCATATAACAGGATGCTTCATGATATCAACCATTATGTTGACAGCATAATTGAGATACAGAAGCAAAAACGACAGGCTGAGATACATGCTCTTCAAATGCAGATAAACCCTCATTATATTTACAACACATTAACCAGCATAAAATGGTTGATTATGCAGGGTGATACTGTAAAATCAACAAAAGCAATTGATGCATTTATTAAGTTGCTTAGAAGTACAATAAGCAAGTCAGATGAATATATTTCCGTTGAAGAAGAAATAGAAAATCTGAAAAACTACATGTATATTAACGAAATCCGATATGGCGAAAAAATCAAAACAGAGTTTTTATGACCCCAAATAGACATTGTTTGTCAAAATAAAAATATCCTGAACAAGTTACAGCACCGGAAAGCCTTGTAACCATCAGGATATTTTTATTTTGTGCTGTCAGTTCTAAAAAACGTTATTTACTGCCCGTTTTAGTTATGAAATATAAAAAATAGAGGAGAGAAGACTAAAAAAATGGAGAAAATGATCGCCCCTCTGTGATATCTTGTCCGTCTGGTTTTATTCTGTCCTAAGATTAAGGAATGTTGTATCAATATACAAATTCAGTATTGTCAGAAAAAGATATTGTTGAAGGAGTACGCTCTTATTCGTTTCGGCTCCAGTATTATTATGATCACTATGTTGTGCATGAATCGGCACCGGATTTTCTTCACAAATTAAGTGCAGAGTATCTTCGGGAATATCTGACAAAATATAATCGCTTTGGATATAGATTCCGGACACGCCCGAACCAGGCTGGACAACAGTGTTTTGAAGTTCAGATTGTACGATTATCAGACAGTGATGGATTCAAAGCAGTTATGGGATATCGCTACATAGATGATATTATTGCAGAACAGGAAAAGCAGAAGATTCAGCTGGAAAAAGCATTGGCAGATGCCACGCTTAACAGTGAAATTGTCGATTCCATTAGTAAAATATACTGGCTCATTTATCGAATGGACTTGCTCAGCGGAATATATGAGGAAGTTTCTGCCGGTCATGAGATGCATAAACTTACTGGCAAACGTGGAAGTACAGAAGAAGTATTCAAGGAAATATGTGGGACAATCGTATCAGAACAGCATCGGAAAATAATGGAAAGATTTCTGGATACATCCACTTTAGCGGATCGATTGCAGAACACCGAAAGCATTGCAATGGAATATTGTTCTTCCAGTGGTTCCTGGCATCTGGCAAGATTTATCGTAAAAAAACGTAATGAAGAAGGAAAGGTTATCAACGTTTTATATGTAGTGCGGCAAATAGACCAACAAAAACAGCAGGAGCTTGAATACAAGCAGAAATTATTAGATGCTGCAGAAGAAGCCCGACGTGCTAATATAGCGAAAACGGATTTTCTTCGTAGAATGAGTCATGATATACGAACACCGATTAACGGTATTCAGGGAATGCTTGCGATTGCAGACCATTATCCGGAAGATATGGAAAAACAGAAAGAATGTCGTGATAAAGTAAAAGAAGCAGCTGGTTTTCTGATAGATCTGGTCAACAGCATTTTAGATATGAATAAACTGGAATCAGGAACAACAACACTTGAACATACCTCTTTTGATTTGATTACAGTTCTGCAGGAAGTAAATGGTGTTGCCAGAATGAATGCGGAATTAAGAGGACTCACGATTTCTGTGGATCATAGAAAGATTAAGCACCGCAAGTTACTTGGAAGTCCACTTCATCTGAAACAGATTTTGCAGAATATAGATGGAAATGCAATTAAGTACAACCGGGTAGGAGGAGCTGTCTTGTTTTCAACAGAGGAAGTTTCGTGTGAGAATGGAAAGGCAACGTATAAATTCAGATGTTCTGATACAGGGCGTGGCATGAGTAAGGATTTTATTGCTCACGTATTTGAACCATTTGCTCAAGAAGATTCCAGTGCTAGAACGAGCTATATGGGTACGGGACTCGGAATGGCGATTGCTAAGCAGCTTACAGAAATGATGGGTGGCAATATTGCTGTAGAAAGTGAGTTAGATGTCGGAACAACATTTACAGTTACAATTCCATTTGAGCTCGATTCAAATTATAAGGAAGCATATGCCCTGGAAAATGTAGATTTTTCAAAAACTCTTTCTGGATTGAAAGTGCTTCTGGTAGAAGATAATGAACTGAATATGGAGATAGCAAAATTTATTCTTGAAAATGCCGGGTTAGAAGTTATTTCGGCAAAAGATGGAAAAGAAGCGGTAGATATTTTTAAAGAATCCAGGGAACATTACTTTGATCTGATTTTGATGGATATTATGATGCCTGTGATGGATGGACTGACTGCGGCAAAAACAATCAGAGCAATGAAACGGCAAGAAGCGAAAACGATTCCTATTTTTGCAATGACTGCTAATGCATTTCTGGATGATAAGAGGCAGAGTAAAGAAGCCGGAATGAATGAACACTTATCGAAGCCATTGGACGAAAAGAAATTGCTGAATACGATTTGGAAATATACAATCGGGAAAAATTCCAATAGCAGGGAATAATGTGTATGATTGTTGAGTAGGGTAAAAGTTGCTTAAAGGGAGAGGGATATCCTACTTCTCATTTGTCCGTGGAGTATCTCAAGGTTTAGACAAACTTTGGGATGCTCCCTTCGGGCATAAGAAAAGCAGTCAATCATATAGACTAACTGCTTGTAAATGTTGCAAAATATAATCATAAATCTGTATTTCAGTGCTGTTATATTAAGGTTGTACATATAATACCAATGACGCCTATAGCAAAGAATACCAGTCCCACACCTGCTGATTTTTTTCGTTTTTCTAATTCTTTTGCATCATTTTCACTCATATTTATAATAGGATATTTTCTTCTTCTAATTAAATACATAAGTAAACCGCTTGAATTATTTCCATTCATTGTAAAAACTCCCCAAAATTTAGGGTGTTTTAATCCTCTGGCTGTTGCGTCTATCACAGTCATCTGATAAATTTGAAATACGACACAAAACGCTCCTACAAGTGCAACTGCACCACAAATTACCGCTAAAACTATGCTTAAGTTCATAAAATAGTCCTCCTTATAATTTTCTGATTATTTGGTAAAGTAATGCTGATGAAGTGATAACCATAAGACAAAATACTCCAACTAAGAAATAACGGTTATCTGGGATAAACATATTTAATGTTATCAGCAATGCTACGACAATGATATTTACAATAATTGCCCAGATCATTTTTTGATTGCTTTTTACAACGTTCGTGCTTTCTTCTAAATGTTCAATCATTTTTTCATCACCCTTTAGCAAATCGTCAAGACTTATAGAATATAGATTGCTCAACTCAATTACACTAATAATGTCTGGGTAAGATTTTTCGTTTTCCCAATTTGAAATGGTCTGCCTTGATACATTGATTTTTTCTGCAACATTTTCTTGTGTCAATCCAGACTGTACTCGTGCTTTTTTTAGTTTTTTCCCTATTTCCATATTCCGATTGCTCCTTTCGGTGACATTGTCATATATGAACTTTCAAATGTCTATCCAATATCTTCGACAAAGCCCTTTTTCTCTTGTCAAAATTGTTTTACATAGCTTAAATACGGCTCTATTGGCTAATTATACTGTAGTTTCAACACAAAAACTATGATCATTTATTTCTTCGACTGTCCTTGTGGTAAACGATTTTGCGAACTCTATATGTTATAATTTCCTTTATTCTTTAATATAAATTCCGGTCATTACCTTACTAGCCAAACCATCTAAACGCATAGTGTCTCCTCCATCATATGTAAGGCATTCTCTGGATTCTCCTGCAAAGTCAACGGTACTTTGTTCTGCATTCACCTGTGATTTTCTCTGTTCCAGCAGTTCATCCAATGAACTTCCATTTAGCTTATACACATAAACTGTTACACGAATATTCTCATCTCCAACCGTCATAGTCTGATCTGCATTCGTATACACACATGCTGCACCATTTGAATCAAGGTATCCATTGATTAGATTTTCGACTGATTCCTGGTTCTCCGTATCAATGCTTGCTAACTCTACGTTATCATCATTCTGCTGTGCTGTATACCAGATAGACATCACATTGCTCATTCCATCCTGATTTTCTTCCGGAACTATAAATTTAAATCCGAAATATGAGTTATAATACCCGTCTTCTTTAATAGAACCTATTGGAAGATCATTTGCTTTCTTTTCATCAGAGGTTTTGATCTCTTCATTCGAATCTTTTGTACTCTCTTCGGTCGATTCTTTTGTACTCTCCTCGGTTGATTGCTTTGTACTCTCCTCTTTCGATGAAGTCTGGGCCGATGAGCATGCACATAAAGCCACAGAAACAGCCACTGCCAGAATACAACTAATAATTCTTTTTTTCATAAGCTTTCCTTTCTGATTATTAATCAAACTGTATAGTTTCTGCTTTTATGATACCCCCCGCGTATTTTTTCAACTATTAATTCTGGATTGATTGAAGGGTTGATTGAAGAGACGTATCTACATCTTCCAATTCATTTAATTGCTGTAATACACTATCAACATCTGCATTTGGCATATCGATCTTATTGATCACCGGAATAATCGATAAATTCTGTTCCTTCGCAAGTCTGAGATTTGCTAATGTCTGAGCCTGTATGCCTTGCGTGGCATCGATCAGTAATAGCATTCCTTCACACGCAGCCATACTTCTTGATACTTCGTAATTAAAATCTGCATGTCCCGGCGTATCGATCAAATTAAACTCGTATTCTTTACCATCGACAGCTTTGTAATACATATGCACCGTTTGAAGCTTTATCGTAATTCCTCTTTCTCTTTCTAAATCCATATTATCCAGCAGCTGATTCTTCATATCCCGCTGCGATACCGAATGTGTCATCTCTAACATCCTGTCTGCAAGAGTTGATTTACCATGATCTATATGTGCGATAATACAAAAATTTCTTATTTGATCCATCATTTATTCCTCCAATTATCATTCGTTTTTATTATCATAATTCTTCGAGTTACTCGAAGTCAATATGCTATTTATTATTGACTTTTATATATGATTTTCATATAATATTTTTCAAATATAATTAAAGTAACTCTAATTAAAATTATATATTTTTAAATGAACTCTCTTTAAAGGAGGTATATTATGGTAACAATGGAAGATTGTATTCGCTCCATCTCCGTAGATGGCGAACTTGACAGCACACCAAAATATTCTGTAACCGAAGCAGCTAAAATAAGCGGATTATCCGCACATACATTACGCTATTATGATGATCTTGGGCTCTTTCCTTTTTTACAGCGTACTCCAGGTGAAAAAAGACTTTTTTCAGATGCAGACATGCAATGGATACAGTTGATCGAATGTCTTCGCAATACCGGTATGCCAATATCCGAAGTCAAGCATTATGTAGAATTATGCTTAAAAGGCGATGAGACCCTAAACGAACGATTAAAAATAGTAAAAAATCAAGAAGCAATTATGAAAGACCAGATAAGGGAAATGCGGAAGCATTTAAAATTACTTCAATTTAAAAAACATTATTATGAGCAGAAAATTTCTAATGCAAATAATTCCTTTCCATGTTATGATACTCAAAGCACGAATACCGAAAAATAAGTGAACAAAATAAATATTATAACAGATGAATTTGGAAACAATATTGTTTTATTACCAGAAATCATTTTTTCTAATAAACAAAATATCAATTGGAATAATGTAGAACACTACTTAGAGAAATATGTCGGGGAACTTGTTGAAGTCATAGAAACAAAAGATATTGTCTATATTGGTAATAAGTTCCCGGATGAATATAGCGGCTCATCCTACACCAGAAATACAAAAGGTGCAAGGGCAAAAGCCAAAGCAAATGCCGCACAAGGTATCAAGGAACTGATTGAAATAGCCACAGACAAAGTCTATCGCAAAAATCATAAGAAAAAACACTCTGAAGATGCTCAAAATGGATGGTATTATTACACAACGCGATTTGCAATACCATTATATAATAATAACGAAAAGACTGGAGAATATAATGTTTATTCAGCTCGTCTTGTAGTCAATTATGCATCTAATGGGAAAATGTATTTATATGATATTGTAGATATAAAAAAAGAAGCGAGTAACCCACTCAAGACTAACAAATAGTCACATGGTACAAAACCGCTCCTAAAGATAAGTTAACACCCAAGACAGTGAAAGTCAATAATTAAATTTAAGAAAATTTCCCAACACATATTACATGACACATTCTATAAATATTCTTGACAGCAAAAAAAGATGTAGTATCATCTAATTATATTTAGTTGATACTACATCTTTTTTTATGGAGGTCATTTCATTTATGGATAATACAAAGAGAAAAATAACCAAAATTGCCCGGGAAGTCAGCAAATTTGCCGTGCGTACGATGCGTGCGGAGGGTATCGGTTCCGGAGAATTTGATGTAATCCATGCCATTCGCAAGAATCCAGGTATCACGCAGGCCGATGTCTGCAAGATCACAGGCCTGGATAAAGGTGCCGTTGCACGCCAGACCGCCAGTCTGGAATCCAAGGGATATCTAAAGCGGCAGAAAAATCCTAAGGATGGACGAAGCCGCCTGCTATACGCAACAGAACAGGCAGAACATTTGAAAAATTCCAAGGCTCAGATTGAGACCCTTTTTTATGACTGGCTGTTAGCTGAACTATCGGAAGAGGAAAAAGAATCCTTTTGTCAAACTCTGGATAAATTATACCAGCGGTCAAAAAAAGAAAGTAAATCTGATTTTATTCATGTGGCAGACTTGTTTGCCGGGCAAGTCAATAACCATTCATCATCTGCCTCAGAAAGTGTGACAAATGATGAAAATTAATAACACTAGCAGGAAAGATTTTCAGCCTGACCTTATTCTGTCTTATTTCCAGAAAGAATGGCGTGTGCTTACCGCCGTTACTATTTCCGGTCTGATTTATAACCTTGGTCTTCTGGCCGGTCCCTGGTTTGAGGGTAAAATGGCAGGATGTCTGGTAGATATTTTAAATGGTCTGGCAAGGTTTCACGATATGCTCACACTGACAGGTATGTATGTGCTGGTAATTGCCATCGTACAAATTGCACGATATTTAAAACGATTTTATGTCCGACGATTTGCCAATAATGTAAACCGACAGATGAAACAGACTCTATACAGCACATTGGTTCACAAAAGCAGACAGGAATTAAATCAGGAAGCTGCAGGTAGTATGATGACGAAAGCAATTCTGGATGTGGACGATTGTGCAGAGGGGATGCGGAAATTTACAACAGAGATTTTTGATACTGGCGTCGCACTGGCAGCCTATGCAGGAATGTTGCTGTACTACGACTGGCGGCTGGCACTTCTCGGAATGCTATTTACCCCAATTTCTTACCTGTTAGCCGAGAAAATGAAGACGATCGTTCAACGCACCGGTGCAGAATATAAAGTGCAGGCAGGACGTCTGAGCACTGCCACTCTGGACCGTGCCTCCAATGCTGTGACCTATCGCGTATATGGTTGCGAAAAGGAACGGCAAGAAGCTTATGAACAGCACCTGACAGAGTATGAACACTCCGCAGTAAGAGCTAATATCTGGAGCTCTTCTATGCAGCCACTGTATCGCGCAATTTCTTTGACAGGGGTTCTATTTATCCTGTATTTCGGCGGCAGAAATGTACTACATACTGGCTGGACGACGTGGGATATTGCTACATTTACAACTTTTTTATCCTGTTTTACCAAACTCGCTGTGAAATCTTCCAGTGCCGCAAAATTATTTAATGCTGTTCACAAAGCACAGGTGTCATGGAAACGCATCAAACCACTGATGAAGGTTTCTGAACACGTGGACGAAATTCCTGTTCAAAAACCTTCCACTCTGAAAGTATCAGATCTTAGTTTTACCTATCCAGACGGAACCCTCATCTATGATGGCATCCGTTTTTCTGCCAAACCCGGACAGATCATCGGTGTGACCGGGGCAGTCGCCTGTGGAAAGTCTACCTTGGGGAAAACTTTTCTGTGCGAATATCCATACGAAGGCAGTATCCGTTTTGGCAACATGGAACTCTCTAAATGTCAGCCGGAACACCGCGTTGGAATCGTCGGTTATCTCGGACATGACCCGGAATTATTCGACGACAGTATCGAAAATAATATTCTGCTTGGGAAATCAGAGACAGATGTAAACCAATACCTGAAAGCAGTCTGCCTGGACGAAGAAGTAGATGCTATGGCACAGGGCGCAGGCACCGTCGTTGGCAACAGTGGTGTATGTCTCTCAGGCGGTCAGGCACAGCGACTGGCACTCGCGAGAACGCTTTGTCATGCAAGGCCACTATTAATCCTGGATGATCCTTTTTCAGCTCTGGATCTGTCTACCGAACGGCAAGTCTTTGATCATTTAAAAGAACTTGCCACGGACAGCATTGTGATCTTGCTGTCACACAGACTCTATCTTTTCCCAGAATTTGATCAGATCATCTGGATGGAAAATGGTCTTGGAAAAATTGGAACTCATGACGAATTAATGCAATCAGAGCCAGCATATGCCAAACTATATCTGGAACAGAAAGGAGGGATGTCACATGAAAAATAAAAATAAAGAAAGCGTAAGTCAGATCATTCTGAAAACATTCCGCCTGCATCTTGTGCTCTCCCTCGGGATCCTATGTGCCGTGATCGGAGCCATTGTAATGGCTCTGCTGCCACCTATGATTCTCGGTATGGTAATCGATACCCTGACAGAAGGAAACGCCCTTCCGGTTCTGATGGTGATCCTTTATTATGTTTTCCTAGCACTGACCGGCGTGACCGAAAGTGTACGTGAGGGACTTCTTACCATTTTCGGGCAAAAAATCACACATGCTCTTCGAAGTAGCCTGATGGACAAATATACCAGACTTTCAACAGATGCTCTGACATCCGGAGAACCGGGTACCATCGTATCTCGCTTTGTAGGAGATGTAGATACCGTAGAGAATCTTTTTACTTCCGGTATTGTCAGTATGTTTGCGGACGCCTGTAAAATCATCAGTATCCTGAGTGTCATCTGGTTTCGCAACCGCGGATTGTCACTCGTACTGCTAATCCTTCTTCCATTTTTGTTCTGCTTTACCCGCACCGTCCAGAAACATATGTTAGAAGCTCAGATTGAAAATCGTCGGGCCGTGGGGCGTGTATCCGGATACGTCCCGGAAACGATCCACAACATAAGAACCATCCATTGTCTGGCAAAAGAAAATTATATGGAAGAACGCTATGACGATGCAATTGTGGATAGCTTTCAGGCCGTTGAAAAGACCAATTTCTACGACGCAGTCTACTCCCCGATCATTTTGATTTTAAATGCTGTTGTCGTAGCAATCGTCATGCTCTTTTCGGCCTCTGGAAATGCAACCGTACTGACGCTTTTTGGAATGTCAGCCGGAACAGCCGTTTCGGTCATCAACTATATTTCACAGATTTTTACACCTGTAGAAGGCCTCGGAATGGAGATTCAGACAATTCAGTCTGCCATTGCAGGCGTACACCGGATCAACGAATTTTTCAGTCTCCCGGAACGTCCGAGAGAGACCGAACTACTGTCCGAGACATCCGATACCATTGAAAAGTTTCCTTGTGTACAGTTTAAAGACGTAACGTTTTCCTACGACCACACCTCAGATCATCCGGTACTCGAAAACTTAAACTTTTCTGTCGACGAGGGCGAACAAGTTACTTTATCTGGAAGAACCGGTGCTGGTAAAAGTACTATCTTTAAATTGTTACTTGGTTTGTACGAGCCACAATTCGGTCAGGTTCTGATAAACGGAGTACCAATTTCACACATTCCCGATACAAATCGACGCCGTATCTTCGGTTATGTAGAGCAGTCCTTTCATATGGTTGACGGCACGGTAAAAGACCAGATTACACTCTATGACACCTCTATCGATATGGATGCTGTACAGAAAGCCGCCAAAATGGTCGGACTGGATACCGTGATCGAACATTTGGATCAAGGATACGATACACCTTGCACTCCAGAATTATTTTCACAGGGACAATGGCAGCTTCTCTCCATTGCCCGTGCGACCGTAGCAGACCCTAAACTACTTCTTTTAGATGAGATTACCGCAAGCATGGATGTTCAGACAGAAAAAGAAGTGCTTCAGGCATTGCAGCGTTCTGTAGCCGGAAGAACTGTTATCTCAATTTCACACCGTATGAATGCGAAGACGGGAAGAGTAATCACTATTTAAATTAACTTGCATGTTCTTTTTTCTCATGGTATGATATGGTTGTTACTACCGATTCATACAATCGCATTAGGAGACTATTCTATGTATACGATGATGCAAGTTTGTAAAGAAATGAACATGACTTACCAGACATTGAAATTTTATTGCAACAAAGGTCTGATTCCGAATGTCAAACGTGATAATAATAACCGGCGGATTTTTGACGAGCGAGATGTTAAGTGGATCAAAGATCTCTCCTGTCTGAAGAAATGTGGCATGAGCATCCAGGAGATGAAAGATTACCTGGAATTATGCCTGCAGGGAGAATCCACCATCCCGGAACGCAAAGAACTTCTTATGAAAAAACAGGCTGCCCTACGTGACTCTATCAAAGAATTAGAAGACAGCATTGCTTATATTGACTGGAAGCAAAATTTCTATGATGAAGTACTTTCCGGCAAACGCCCTTACATCAGCAATCTGCTTCCTGATGAACAAGAATAAAAAAACGAGGAAAAATCGTTTGGATTTTTCCTCATTTTTTTATCCTATTTTCTTAATACACTGTTTCGGACAGATCTCCGCACACATTCTCCACTGCCTATGATAATCGTATCACGTACAATATTCGAAGGATTGCTGATATCAAAGTACTCTCCCTGTGCCTCGTATAACTGGAAAACCTCAAGTGCTTCTCTTGTATCGCCCGGATATATTTCCTTCATATAAGGATTTCTTTCAAACATGAATTGTCGCTACTGTCATCGAATGAATATCATCTACCAGCAGTTTCAGATAATCTGTTCTCATCATTTGAAAGAACCCCCTTCATTTACTTCGTTAATTATAGATATCCTTAAAATTCGTAAGGTGGGTTACCAGAGAAATCGGCGATCACACCATGTGGATTCTCCAGATAAAATACCTCAAAAATCGGGTTATCTGCTGTCTGATACTGTCCCTTAACGATAGGATTGTTCATGCAGCCCTCTTTCACACTCATATTGTTCTCAAATACTGCTTTGCCGTGAAAACGGATCCATGCATACTCCGGTGAAGATACGGATACTTCAATCTCCGGATTCTCAAGCATATCTTTATATACATCTTTTGTATTATTTGTGCAGAACCAAAGCTTTCCATCCTGCTCAAAACAGAACATAAATGGACGACACTTTGCCTTGCCATCACGTCCTACGGTTGCTAAATACTGAACTGGGTTTTTCTGTAAAAATTCTACTACTTTCTGCATGAAATAGTACCTCCTTAAAATCTTTTATTTATTGTAACTTTTTTTGTTACATCTTGTGGTTGTACTATATCATCGTCTAATTGTAATATCAATATTTACATCAAACCTTTTGTAACTTTTTTTGTTACATCTGTTACTCTTTCTCCATACACACGGCTACATCATGTTTTACATCTGCCAGAGTCATCCCTGCCATTTTCTCTTCCATTGCTCGCTGAACCTGCAATAATCTCTCGTCCAACACCTGATGAATGTTCTTTCCTACCGGGCATTTCGGATTTGGATTCTCATGAAAATGGAATAATCTCTCATCTGGAGCACATTCTACTGCCTTATATATATCAAGAAACGTTATCTCCTCAAGTGGTCTGGTAATCGTCACCCCACCGGTTCCTCTCGATACTTCAATTAGCCCAGCTGCCTTTAACTGCTGTAACAGTTTTCTTACGATCACCGGGTTCGTACCTATACTCCCCGCCATAAAATCACTTGTCATCTTCTGATCTGAAAATGTCTCAATACAGGCAAACATATGAATTGCCATCGTAAATCTACTGGAAATCTGCATTTTTACACCTCTTTTCAATAGCATCATAGCAGAATTTCGTTGTAATTTCAACGGTTACATATCGGGTGTTTCTGCACTCTTTTTATGATATATTTTCCAGCTTATAACTGCCACACATGAACTCACCATTTACCGCTAGTACAGCCTTCATCCTTGAAGACATGTCTGACAGTTTCTTCGTATAACCCACTCCATAAGTATCCTAGGCAAATGCAGTCTGCAAGCAGGTAATATCTCCCACATACACATCTGCCAGTTATGCTCAATCGATTCCCAGTATATTTTTACAACACCGAGGTTAATCGCGGCCACCAACTCCAAAGTTACTAAGATCATAAATGCATTCGATATAAAAATTCAGAGGATACATTATTTAAACATTTTCTAAACAAATCACTACGTTTACGGTGCTTTTTCTACTACCAGCACGTCTTTTCCCTCAAACGCAAATCCCAACTTATATATTCGTCCCTCCGGAATCCCTGCCGCCAGAAGATCTGACTTATAATCTCTGTCTTCTATCTGCTTAAGTGCATTTTCGGCCGTCTGCTCCAGGTTCTTTTCTCTCTTCTCATCCAACACTTTAAATTCTATTATAAATGCATCATCATTCTCTCTGAGCGGATACATCGCGATATCATATCTTCCTCGTCCACTCTCCCGGTTAGAAACAATCCGATATCTGTCTTTTAATGAAACGATAAGTCCCAATACTAAGCCATGATAGAAATTTTCCGGAGCTTTCTCTGACGGTCTTCTTCCTACATCAAAACAACTCATAGACGTGTAAGCTATATCCATCAAAAAATCATTCACTTCCTCTATCTTGTGCCTTATCAAAGCATCCGCAAATCTCGGATAAACCGAGAATCCATTTTCAAACATAGATACAATCTCATATTCGAACATACCCATAACTTCCTTATTTGTCACAGACACATCGCATTCTGTCATCCCTCTGTTCTTTACTACATTCTCCGCCTTGATATACCCAACAGCCAGAAGCAGAGACCATAGGCTATTCTCATCTCCATCAAGATATTGGAACGTAACATCTTCATTGATTGATTTATGAACCTTCTTTCCTTCCATCAACTGTTCTATCTCATGTTTACTGTGCACGGGATGCCGTCTTATAATATCTCCTATCAGTTTATTACTGCTGGTATTCGTCCAATAAGAAATCAACTGTCCCTGTCGCATATAATTTATGATCGACCATGGGTTATAAATATCTCTTTGACTGCCGAATATAAATCCATCATACACAGCCTTTACGTCACTCATTTTGTCAATATTCTGACACCTCAGCGCATCCTTAACTTCCTGCTCCGTGAAACCGCAACAATCACAGTAAGCATCAGAGGTAACAGAATCCACTTCAATATTATTCATATCTGAAAATAATGAATTCTTTGATATCTTTGTGACTCCCGTAATGATTGCTCTGCTGTAGTACTGATTTTCTTTAAATGCACTGTGAAACAATTGTCTGCAAGTCCCGATCATCTCATTCCAATAACCATCTGTATATGCCTCCAGCAACGGAGTATCATATTCATCCAGAAGAATCAGTGGTTTTATATGATGATGCTTATATAAAAGTTCACACAATGTCTGAATAGCTGATGGCATACCTTCTATTTCCTGGTTACTCAACTGCCTTTTTATTCTTCTATATTTTTCTTTTTCATCATCCGTCAATTGTGTACTGTCGGTCAAATAGCTATGCACATCGTACATATGATACAGATTCAACAGAACTCCCTTTATCGCCTGATCATAACAGTATCCTTTACAGCCTCCGAAACTGGCAGAAACTACCGGTATGGTTCCATGATGCTCACGACTCTTTTCATCGCGCCAGACAGATAACTTTTCAAAATATTCCGGATGATCGGCAAATCGCGGATCAAAAAAAGTCTCAACAGTACTTAAGAGCATCGTCTTACCAAATCTTCGCGGCCTCGTGATCAAAGTGACCTGCGCATCACTCTGTAACCATTCTGTAATAAAATACGTCTTATCTACATAAAACTGCTTACCACAGACAAAGTCCTCAAAATTCTGATACCCAAGTCCGACTCTCGCATCCAGATAAGGATTCTTCTTCAGAATCTCTTTTAAAGATTTCATATATGCCAGCAAATGCTTCTTCTCTTCCATCAATCTTGACCGCTCCTCAAACTCCAGAAGTATCTGCTCCCGTTCTGAAATCTTCACGTAATAACTGACAGTCTTTCCATCTATCGATCGCTGGATGTAAGGCTGTTCTTTCCCATTAATCTTTTTGTAAGTAAGAGATCCCTTCGGGAGTTCTCCCAATCGGCTATCAATATCCTGTATCCGGTCTTTTAAATTCTTCATAAATCTCCCTCCATCCAAATCAAACACAAAAAATGGTTATATGTAGTTATATTCATATTATAACCACGCATAACCATTGTCAATATTATTATTCTGTTTTCCCTATCTGTTCCCTGATGATCTGTCTCATTTTCTCAAGCTCCAACGGCTTTGCAAGATGAGCATTCATCCCTGCGGCAAGACACTTCTCTTCATCCTCTTTAAACGCATTTGCCGTCATTGCAATAATCGGGATTCTCTTCGCATCCGGGTGTCCCTGTAAATAATCTTTCTGGCACGTTCACTGATAGATTTGAAATACTCTTCTTTATCATGACTTTCCCTTGCAAAGGATGCTTCTACAAGGTGTTCAAATTCTGCTTCATATTCCATCCATAATAAACCCATCCGCAAACAACTCCTTTCTCATATGCTTTTTTATATACTGCTATCTTGTCCATTCAATCCACTCAGGCTATGACATTTCATAATAATGTGCGTAGATGCCATCTTTCGCCAGCAGTTCTTCATGCGTTCCACGTTCCGTGATTCCATTATCTGCAACCACCAGAATCTCATCTGCATTCCGAATGGTTGACAATCGATGTGCGATTGTGATTGTTGTCCTGTCTTTCGCCAGTTCTTCTAAACTCTGTTGGATGAACCGCTCACTTTCATTATCCAGTGCACTTGTCGCCTCATCCAAAATCAGGATAGATGGGTTCTTTAAAAATACTCTGGCAATCGAAATTCTCTGCTTCTGTCCTCCGGATAATCTTGTTCCCCTCTCTCCTACAAAAGTCTCATATCCATCCGGTAGCTCCATGATAAAATCATGGATATTCGCTTTCTTCGCCGCCTCTATAATTTCATCCATAGATGCCTCCGGCTTTCCATAAGCAATATTTTCACGGATACTTCCACAGAACAGATACACGTCCTGTTGCACCAGACCGATCTGACTACGAAGGCTCTGTAATGTCAGTTTTCTTACATCTTTACCATCAATAGTAATACTGCCCCCTGTCACATCATAAAATCTCGGGAGTAACGAACAAATAGTCGTCTTACCACTTCCGGATGGTCCCACAAGTGCGATAGATTTTCCTGCCGGGATATCAAAAGATACATTATCCAGTACCAGCGTATCATCGTCGCTGTAATGGAAAGACACATTTTCATACCGCACATGTCCTTTGATATCTTCCAATGGTTTCGCGTCCTCTGCATCCACAATCTCCGGCTCCGTCTCTACCACATCTAAAAATCTTCGAAAACCAGACAACCCTTTCTGCATCATCTCCGTAAGTTCTACCAGAATCTGAATCGGGCTGATAAAAATACCGATATAGAGTGCATACATTGCAAGGTCAGCAGCCTCCATCTGTCCGTGTGCGATGAGCCAACCTCCAAATACCAGTGTCATCAGATACATCATTCCCTGGAAAAACAGATTGCCACTCGTAAAGCTTCCCATGCATCGATAGTTTGCATCTTTAGAGATTAAAAAGCCCTGATTACTTTTCTTAAATTTTTCCCGTTCAATGTCTTCATTTGCAAAAGACTGCACTACACGGATTCCCGCAAGTGTATCCTGCAGACTGGAGTTAAGATTTCCGATCTTACGTCTGTTATCCATAAAAGTCGCCTGCATTTTCTTATTCTGACCATAAGAAAAGATCAGCATAAATGCCACAAGTACTAAAAGCGGTATTGCCAGTTTCCAGTTGATCAGAAATAAAAATACAAACGATCCAAATATTTTAATCAGAGAGATAAACAGATTCTCCGGTCCATGATGTGCAAATTCTGCGATATCAAAAAGGTCTGATACCAACTTGCTCATCATCTGTCCTGAATTATTCTGATCATAATAAGAAAATGACAATTTCTCATAATGGTCAAATAACTGCTGCCTCATATCTCGCTCCATATGCGCACCCATCATATGTCCCTGATAGCTGACATAATATTTACATCCCGCCTGAATCAGATACATGATGAATAATCCAACAGTGATCGGTACCAGTGCATGTAAGATCGTCCCCGCACTCTCCGTAAATAAAGTCTTCGTCAATGTCCTCAAAACCTGTGGAAATGCCAGATCCACCAGACTGATCACAGCCGCACAGATCAGGTCAAGAAAAAATACACCCTTATATGGTGCATAATATTGAATAAATTTCTTTAATGTATGCATATTATAAATCCCCCATTTCATTCAAATCAATCGGATACATTATAGCACAAAAAATGCCCTATGGAACCATGCATTGATACAGAAATCTGACACAGATACTCTGGTTTTCCATAATAAGAATGGATTGTCGGCAGATAATGTAACAGATACATATGATAATCTCTTAAAATGTTATCTGCATTTCCATACTTCGGAGCATTGATACAATCTGCAAATATCTTCGCATATTTGTCTGCTTCTTCGGTACTCTCGCGATAATCCGGTGAAAATACCCCTGTGTCGTAAGTTGTCTTAAATCCAAAGTTATGTAACATCGCATCGGTCATTTCTTCCAACGTGTATTATGGAACAAAGAATTACTTTGCATTGCACTTTCTTATAAAGCAAAAAGACCAGGCACACTCTCCTGGTCTCTTGATTCATCCTATATTATATTTTAGCCTTCGTATTCCTGAATTGCCTCAATGACTCTGGCATATTGCTCTTTAACTGCCTGATACAGGTCTTCATAATCTTTTAATTCCCGGTCTCTTAATTTTTCTGTCAGTTCAGCACTTACCTGATACAAACTTTCAAATCCAAGATTCAAACAAACACCTTTCAAAGTATGTGCTCCTCGAAATGCTTTCGCTGCATCTCCCGATTCAATTCCATCTTTTAAATCCTGGAAACTAGTATCGTTTAAAAATTTGACGGCAAATCTCTGAATCAGAGTCTCACTTCCGAGGCGCTTTAATACTCCATCAAAATCTCCACCCATTTTTTCATAACACTCTTTGATCGTCACTGCTTTTCTACTCCTTACATCTTATCTTTCTTTAATATTTTATCTTTTTCTTCCCCATAATGATTCTAAGGAATCTTCACTATTTATTATAGCTTTCTTTACTCCATACCCCCCCCGAAAATTTTCAGGGAGATCTTCGCCCGCGGTACCATACTCTTTTTGAATTTCCTGAGAAATCGTACCAAAGAATTGATCCAGTGAATTATCATAGATTTCAAACTTCTCAGTTCCATTCTTTGTGGTATCGCTCTGACTCGTTCGTGTAAGCTCCTGAAGTTCAGTCTTTATATTATCCTGTATATCGTTCAATGTCTCCAATAGTAACGGATTAAACGTACCGCATTCTCCATTTTTGATCATCTCGATTGATTTTTCATGTGAAAATGCTTTCTTATAAACACGTTCGCTGGTAAGTGCATCATACACATCTGCCAATGCCACCACTTGTGCAGCAATCGGAATCTCTTCCCCTACCAGACCATCCGGATAACCTTTTCCATCGTATCTCTCATGATGCCATCTACAGATCTGATATGCCACCTTCATCAATGGCTCATCCTCATACATCTTCAAGTTTGCAAGCATATCTGCTCCGATCACCGTATGTTTCTCCATGATCTTACGTTCTTCCGGTGTCAGTCTTCCCGGTTTATTCAATATCTTCTCGTCGATACTGATCTTACCAATATCGTGAAGTGAAGATGCATTACTTATGATCATTCGATCCATCCACGACAGATTATATTTATCCGTCTTCTTCACCAGCTGTTCCAGAAGCTGGCTTGTCAGTATATTGATGTTCAATACATGCAGACCACTTTCTCCGTTACGGAACTCAACAATCTGGCTCAGTACACTGATCAACATTCGATTGTTCTTTTCCTTTTCATAAACCTGATTCGTAACAAGTGCCACCAGACGTCTCTGTTTCGCATATAACTTAATCGTATTCAATACTCGCCTGCGCACGACCTCTGCATCAAATGGACGATTAATGTAATCCGAAACACCCAACTCATACGCCTGTCTGATCGTATCATCCGAATCTTCACTTGATATCATAATGACGGGTATATCATCAATAAGATCATTCCGATTCATATAGGATAGCACATCAAATCCATTCATCCCCGGCATCACAATATCTAATAATATCAGTGAAATCTTCGTCTCATATCGATGAAGCATCTCAAGACAAGTCTCTCCATTTTCAGCCTCCAGAATTTCAAATTCATCCTTCAGCATCTCCACCAGAATCTCACGGTTGATCTCCGAATCGTCTACGATCAGAATCCGATATTTTTTCTTACTTTTCCCGGCTATCGTCGTCTCAAGTTCCGGAAGTTCGTCATCAGCCTCCGTAACGACTGTATTCTTGGATATCTTTGCCTGATACATATATTCATCTGCCCGGTGCATTGCCTGCTCTATCGTCATATCTTCTGTCAATGTACCGCCGATACTGACCGTCATCTTAATCTGAGAATATCCGTCCACCCGCGTCTTCTGGATCAGTTCCTGTATCGTATGAAGCTTTCCGGCAAATACCTCCTGCGTAATCTCCGGCATCACCAGTAAAAACTCATCTCCACCATATCGTACCAACCGGTCTGTCTTACGGATACACCGCGAAATCGCTTTCACGATTGCAAGTAAAACCTTATCTCCGGCTCCATGACCATAAGTATCATTATACAACTTAAAGTCATCCATATCGATCATCGCAACACCTGCAGAAATCTTTTTATTTTTCAGCTTTTCTTCAAAAAATCTTCGATTATAGACCCCGGTCAATGCATCTGTATATAATTCCTTTTTATAATCAGATAACTTCTTGATCAGTTCCTCACGACCTTCTGTATCCAGCAAAAAGTCGTGATCTAAGCAGGTAATCATTTCCAGAATATATGGAGTTCCATCTACTTCAAGATATTTCGCGATCACCTGGTAGATCTTCGAGTCTATAAATTCCAGTTTCGTACACTGTCCTTTTTCCGCGTATGCCTGTGCCGAAATACAATTCTCACACCGCTCACCACGATTCCAAAATGCATAACACTGGCAGGTATGTGGTTCCAATTCTGACTGTTCATTTATTACGATCTGATGTAACCGTTCCACATCCAACAGACGGACAATCGTAAATACCTTTTTCATCTGCTCCATCAAATCTTTTAATTCTTGCCTAGTCATCACTACTTTGGATTTGGATTTCATTCTTTTCCCTTCTTTATCCTCTAACGATTATATTCCATAGTATTTAGTTTAACATAACATACTATATTTTTCCATCATTTACTTTTTTCACATTTACTTTTATTCTTCACTGCTTCGTTTCTTTAAAAGTTCCCAGACAGTCTTACTTAATACATCCATATCGACCGGCTTACTCAAATGAGCATTCATGCCAGCTTCTTTTGTTCTGTTTACATCCTCGGCAAATGAATTTGCAGTAAGTGCCACGATCAGCACCCAATCTGCATCCTCTCTTGGTAACGCCCTGATGCAGGCCGCCGATTCACATCCACCCATCACCGGCATCTGAAGATCCATGATAATAACATCCGTCTCAAATTTCTCAGAAGTCTCAAATAACTCGAGTGCCTCTTTTCCATCCACTGCCTGTACAGTATTAACGCCCTGCTCTTCTAAAAGTTCACATAGTAGTTCGCGGTTCAGATCATTATCATCTACTACCATGATATTTAATTTCTACAGGCACTCCAAAGGATCCTCTGCAATCTGTACATTCTTCTGTTCGACTGGTTCAAACGGAAGTGTTACGATGACTTTCGTACCTTTTCCTATTGCACTTTCAACATTTATCTCACCCTTTTTCTGGATCACAAGACTTTTCACCAGTGACATTCCCAAACCACCGGCGGATAGCACGTGTTCCCCAAAACGTCTTTCCTGCGTATATGGTTCAAATATCTTCGGCAAAAATGCTTCTGACATTCCAATCCCAGTATCTTCCACGATAAATGTATAGTTTTTATTATTCATTCCTGCCTGTGTCAGAGAAATCTTTATAGAATTTCCCGGATGGGTAAATTGCATCGCATTCGACAATAGATTATTTAATATCTGTGTAAGCTTAAAGCTGTCACCCTTTACAAGTTCATTTTCGATTGCAATCTCTATCTCAAAAAATTTTCCTTCTGCTTCTTCCTGCTCATGGAATGGCTGTACGATCTGTTCAAATACTTTCACCAATGAAAATGTTCTATGTTCCAACGGTACCAGGCCATTTTCTGTCCTGGATACTTCAAGAATATTATTAATAACTGCCAATAGCTCTTTTCCTGAATATTCAATCTTCTTCTGGTAATCCAAACGCTTCTCACGGGAACATTCTTCTTTCATGGCCAGCTCATTCATTCCCAGGATAATGTTCAAAGGCGTACGCATCTTTCATCTCCTGATACCACTTCGATGTCTGATAATCTTTTACATCTGAAATATCTTCAGCATTTGAAGCAATCAACTTGCCGTTCACAACCGCATAACTGTGCAGATTCATATCGCCGATCTCTTCCACGCCCTTTAATAAGAAATTCCTCATATCAAGCTCAATCTGGTCCTCAGCATTTCCCTCACTTTTTTCTTCGTTCAGATAATACATCCCCATCTGAATAAAGGTCTTATACACTGCTATATTTCGTTCTTCATCCGCAGTATAACTTCGAACCAATTCCAGTCCCATATCTCTGGCATTTGCGATCAGTGCCTGATATGTTCCAAAAATACTGACAATTCCTATTATCGCTACGATAATAATCGTACCTATCGACTTGAAATTATTATGAAAAACACCTTTTTTCGTTGCATCATATACTTTATCCATTGCATTTCCCCTGGCCATTCTTCTTAAGCTATCTCAAAGTTACACTATTCCTTATTCTAATAGTCAATCAATATCCCAACTTTTGATCGACCTGATTTTTTAATGCTTTTCCTTCTGCAAATCTCTCCAGGTTCTCTGTACACAACTGCCATACTTTCTCTTCTGTCTCCGGTGCATATCCCAGTCCTTTTCCAGAAATATGAGGAGTAATAAATATCCTTTTCTCCTCCCACAGTGATGATTCTGCAGGCAATGGTTCTGTCTCCTCCACATCTAAGATCACATCCGACAACCGGCCTTCATCTAAAATCTGCAACAGATCATTCGTTACAATAAGATTCCCTCTGCCTACATTTACAAGCATCGCATCTTCTTTCATTAACACCAGCTTCTCATAGTTTAAAATTCCTCTTGTCGCATCTGTTCCCGGCAGACAACAGATTACAATATCTGCTTTCTGCAGATGCCGTTCAATATGATCTAACGTGTCTACTTCGTGGAAATATTCAACAGATTCACAAAGAGTTCTCTTTAATCCGATCACATATGCATCAAAGGCCTGTAGGCGTCTGGCAATGTTCTTTCCGATATCACCGGTTCCAAGTATCAAAACTCTTTTTCCTTCCAGAGAACGCTCGGCGCCTTTACTTTCCCAGAGATGTTCTTTTTGATTCTCCAGATATTCCGAAAATCTCCGGTAACGCATTAATATAGCCCCAAGTACATATTCCGAAATAATCTTTCCATACACTCCGGTTGCATTTGTCAGCATAACTCCTTCCGGAAACTCAGCTCTCCCCGTATACATATCAACTCCGGCACTTGTTGTCTGTAGCCACTTTAACTTTTTCGTCGCAGATAATAACTCAATCGGAGGCTCACCTATTATAATTTCTGCCTTATTTATCTCCGCTTCCTCTATCTCTGTTTTATCTATCTCATTTATCTCTGCTTTTAGTTCATTCACTTTTTTATAAGTAAATTGATAAACTTCACGGAATTTATCTTCCCAGCTTTCTCTTACAGCCTCACCACAAGGCACTGTAACTAATACCTGCACCATCTGCTAATCCCCCTTCATTTTCATTGGATTCAGAATAACACTGTCAAATTTATTTGTAAATATCTACCAAGACATACTTTTTAAAAGATACTTTTTTGAAACAATTTCGAAAAGTTTGACAACTTCTTGGGATTTTTTTATAATAATTATATATAAACGCTGTTATCTTATAAAAAGGTGATAAACATGAATAAAAGTGGAAAAAATCTCACAGATCTTCTGGATCTAAACCGTTCAGAAGTTCTACATTATCTCATCAGACATCCTGGTTGTTCCCGTGCAGAGCTTGGAGTTTCTACAGGATTAACACTCCCTTCCATCAGCAAGACAATTCGCTCTCTGATCGAATGTGGTGTTGTCTATGAGACTGGTTATTCTGAAGGTAAAAAAGGCCGTCGTTCTGTAGGTCTTTCCTTTCATTATGAAAAATATAAAATATTGGGAATCCGACTCTCCTGGAAAAAATTAGAAGTACGGACTTTTGATTTTCTCGGAAAAGCTTATGGAGATATTTTCACGGTTTCTTTTGATAATATCTCAGCAGATAATATTGCAGGTGTTGTTTCATTAATTTCCGAAAAGATTTCTTATTTTTGTGAAAAATATCCGGAGATTGTTTCTATCGGTGTTGCTGTTCCGGGACCTTATTACCGGGATACCGGAACGGTTCTGTTACCGCCATATCATCCGGATCCTAAACAGCGCCTTTATTATCCGCTAAAAGAATCCATAGAAAAATGTACAGATCTTCCTGTCTTTATGGAGCATGACGCAGATGCCGGTGCACTTGCCTACTGGTGGGAAAATTTTGCAGAAAAACCTGATGCAGCCGTTATGAATATTTTTGCCGATGAAGGTGTCGGAATCGGACTTATCGATCATGGAAAAGTATTCACAGGAACAAGTAACTGCTCCTGCGAGCTCGGGCATATGACCATTAATTATAAAGGCAGACACTGTGACCGTTGCGGTGGTAACGGTTGTATCAACGCATACTGCAGTGCACAGTCACTTACACAGATTGCCAAAGAAATGCTGCCATCTTATCCTGACAGTATGCTTTCTGCAAATGTCGAAGCTACAGATACTATCAATAATGCAGAAAGTTCCGAACTTACTTTTCATGACATATTGATGGCCACTTATCATCGGGATCCATTTGCTTCCAAACTAATCTCAGACTGTGGACAATACTTAGGATATGCGATATCTTCACTACTCCATGTATTTAACCCGGAGATCATCGTGATCAGTGGTGCTGTCAGCCAGGCGGGTTCACAACTCATGACAGGAGTACAACAGGCATTGAAAGAAATACCATCCAACTATACCGTTGTTCCAGAGATACGTCTTAACACTGTCAGCCATAACCTCACTCTTATGGGTGCGTCGATATTCGCGATGAACAGTATGTTAGACGAACCAACCCACTATTTTAAATTACCGATCAATAATTAAATTGAATTACAAATTAAGAATAACAGGAAATATTTCTACGTACAAAACGGACCGGCATTCATACTAGAATGTCAGTCCGTTTTATATTATTTCTTTCTATAACTATTATAATTGCATACGATTATGATACATGACTATAAGATGTCTGAGACGCCTGCTCAAATTCTTTAAGTTTTTGCTTTGCCTCAGTACTTAGATTTCTTGGCACCTGAACCTGTACCGTTACATACTGATCACCGTGTACATTCGGATCTTTCATAGAAACAATACCTTTTCCACGTAATCTTATCTTCGTTCCTGACTGGGTTCCGGCCACAATCTTGCAAAGAACATTACCATATAAAGTCTCTACTTTCGTCTCTCCACCAAATACTGCAGTTGTAAATGGTATCTGAACAGTTGTATATACATCCTGGCCTTTTCTCTCATATCCTGGTTTTTCTCCCACAGTTACCTTTAATAGTAAATCTCCGGAGGCTCCACCATTTATTCCCGGTCTTCCTTTTCCACGCAGTCTTACGCTCTTACCAGTATCAATACCGGCAGGAATATGCACTTTTAAAGACTTCGGTGCACTGCCTGTTCCATCCGTATTCGTCAGATTAATAATCTTATCACATCCATGCACCGCTTCATCGAAGGTTACGGAAATATTCGCATGCAAGTCAGAACCTTTCTTTTTCCTATTCGCCGAACGATATCCGTTTCCTCCAAAACCATTACCAAATCCATCGCCAAAATCACTGCTATTAAAGCTTCCTCCATGGAAGCCATCTCCAAAGTCACTACTATGGAAGCCACCACTAAAGCCGCCTCCACCAAAACCATTTCCACCAAAAATATTCTTCAAAATGTCGTCCATATCTCCACCCTCGAAATGGAATTCCTGATAACTTCCATTCGGTCCGGTGTAATGATATGTGCCGCCACCCGGTCCACCATTCGGGCCACCGGTCGCTCCATTTTCAAAAGCTGCGTGTCCCCATTGATCATATAATTTCTTCTTTTCAGGATCACTTAAAATATTATAAGCTTCCGTAACTTCTTTAAAACGTTCCTCTGCCTCCGCATTACCGGCATTGGTATCTGGATGATACTTCTTGGCCAATTTTCTATATGCTTTCTTAATCGTCTTCTCATCAGCACTTCGGTTAATCCCAAGCACGTCATAATAATCTCTCTTTGTACTCATATTCATCCCTCCCATTGCCATAAATCTTCTCTACATATAAAGGATACCCCGCCTGAATCAACTTGCGGGGTACATCACTCAGATATCACTTTCTTTGTTCTATTTGTAATATAACACTCATTCTGTTTCTCGTCAACATGGAATCGAAAATATTTTGTGAATTTTCTGTGATTTTCTTTTTTAATGCAAAAAACCTCAACTCTTCAAATAAAGAATTGAGGCTAAAATAAAATGCCGCAGACCGGAATCGAACCGTTTTTCTTAATCTCAAATACTGATAGAAAG
>ERZ773103.1337-NODE-1337-length-26371-cov-6.703108_pt1 | contig 26371 bp, 18 predicted proteins | sample MGYA00511118_ERZ773103 | MGnify/ENA primary metagenome ERZ773103 (study PRJEB29015, sample SAMEA2737821) | human gut metagenome | biome: human gut; feature: human-associated habitat; material: faeces | place: China | collected 2012 ... | reverse complement strand
TCTTCTCCGTCTATGGATATCCTGATTTCCAGCAACCTGGAGCGTCTGATCTACAGAATTTCAGGAAATGATGCTAAGATCAATAAGACTCTTATGGCAGAGCTTTCCAAAGAGGGCAAATATGGTCTGACTCCTCTTATGAAGGAACAGCTGACTTCTTTCTATGGTAATTATGCCAGTGAAAAAGATATGTCTGCAGCGATTTATACCATTTATGAGGATACCGGATATGTACTGGATCCGCACACCGCTGTTGCAGCAGCTGTTTATAAAAAATATCGGGCAGCGACAAAAGATAAAGCAGTTACAGTCGTAGCATCTACAGCAAGCCCGTTCAAATTTACAAGAAGCGTAATGGATGCCATTGACAAAGAAAAATATGATGCAATGTCAGATTTTGAATTGGTAGATGAGCTTTCTAAGATTGCACAGGTAAAAGTTCCGAATGCTATTGAAGAGATCCGTTCAGCAGAGGTGCTTCACAAAACGGTATGTGAAGTAGAAGATATGCCGAAGACTGTCAAAGGATTTCTTGGCATAAAATAAACAGCACATACGATCCGGAAAGGATTTTTAGTTGGAAGATGGAAGTCCTGGATTTCACGATATGGTATCTTGAGACGGACAGATCTGACCTTCCCATCAGCAGTGTATCTGTTGGTGGGATTTTTCTGGTTATATATGGTAATAAGTTTACAAAAAATGGATTATTACGGAAGAAAAGATATACCAGAAGCCAGAAATTTCAGACCAGATGGAATGTGTGAGAGGTATCATGCTTTCAACCAATATGGAGTTCTGTTTAACAAATTTTGCATATGGGTATTGCGAAAATGATAATAAAATAACAAATATTAAAATATATCAATAAAAATGATTAAATTTAATCATTTATTTCGGGGTAATTCTATGTTAAGATAGCATCATTGTTAGAAGAGAGAGGAATGAATGATACATGAAGAACTGTGATAAATACCAGCGCGCATATTTTATGCCGCCGGAATGTACATATGACTGGGTAAAAAAAGAATATATTACTGAGGCTCCAATCTGGTGCAGCGTGGATCTGCGAGACGGTAATCAGGCACTGATTGAGCCAATGAGTCTGGATGAAAAACTTGAATTTTTCCAGACTTTAGTAGACATTGGATTTAAAGAGATTGAAGTTGGTTTTCCGGCTGCTTCTGAAACAGAATATAACTTTCTGCGTACGTTGATCGAGCGGGATATGATCCCGGATGATGTGACTGTACAGGTACTGACACAGGCAAGAGAACATATTATCCGTAAGACTTTTGAAGCAGTACAGGGTGCCCCTCATGCAGTGATCCATCTGTATAATTCCACATCTGTAGCACAGCGTGAGCAGGTGTTTAAAAAAGATAAAGAGCAGATCAAAAAAATCGCTGTAGATGGCGCTATCCTTTTACGTGATCTGGCAGAAGAGACTGATGGAAACTTCTCTTTCCAGTACAGCCCGGAGAGTTTTTCCGGTACGGAAGTTGATTATGCTGTAGATGTATGTAATGCTGTTCTGGATGTATGGCAGCCAAAGAAAGAAAATAAAGTCATCATTAATATTCCGACAACGGTAGAACTGGCAATGCCACATGTGGTAGCAACTCAGGTAGAGTATGTCAGCAAACATCTGAAATACAGAGATGCGGTAACTTTATGTCTGCATCCGCATAATGACCGTGGAACAGGCGTCAGCGTGGCAGAACTTGGTGTACTTGCCGGAGCGGATCGTATTGAAGGTACCTTGTTTGGAAACGGAGAACGTACCGGTAACGTAGATATCGTGACACTGGCGATGAACATGTATACCCATGGCGTAGATCCAAAACTGGATTTCTCCAATATTCCGAAGATCCGTGAGATGTATGAGCGTTGTACCAGAATGCATGTATATGAGCGTCAGCCATATTCCGGAGATCTTGTATTTACTGCATTTTCCGGTTCCCATCAGGATGCTATCGCAAAAGGCATGGATTTCCGAAAAGAGAGAAACGAAAAGATCTGGAGTGTTCCGTATCTGCCAATTGATCCGGTGGATGTGGGACGTACTTATGAAGCAGATGTTATTCGCATCAACAGTCAGTCCGGTAAAGGCGGTGTTGGATATATTCTGAAACAGAATTTCGGCATTTCACTGCCAGAGAAAATGCGTGAAGATGTCGGATATACGGTCAAAGCCGTATCTGATCATGAGCACAAAGAACTTTCACCGCAGCTCGTATATGAGCTCTTTGAAGATAAATATATTAACAAACAGCCATATTTCCAGATTGAGGAGTGTCACTTTAAACAGGTAGACGGCATTATGGCAGAGGCAACCATCAACCATGGAGGAAAATCTACCATCGTAAATGCGATTGGAAATGGTCGTCTGGATGCAGTGAGCAATGTTCTGAAACAGTATTTTGGTATCAGTTACGAGCTGTCCGTATACGAAGAACATGCTATGTCTAAAGGTTCCTCTTCAAAGGCGATGGCGTATGTTGGCATCCGTTGTCAGAACGTTATGTATTGGGGCGTTGGCACCGACGATGATATCATTAAAGCTTCTGTACATGCACTTGTAGTTGCAGTCAACCAGTTGGATGCTGTAAAAAGCGATACCGATGCAACAGATGAACGTATGATGGAGATCATGAATTTTATTCAGACGAATTATCTGACAGTTACACTGGAAGAGTTGGCTGAAAAGTTCCATCTGACAGAGCCATATCTGTCTAAATATATCAAAGAGAAATCCGGTAAGACATTCGGAGAGAACCTTCAGAATATCCGGATGAAACGGGCAAAGAGCCTTCTGAAAAATTCCGGTATGACAGTGGAAAACATTGCATATGCAGTAGGTTATCAGAATGTAGAGCACTTTAACCGTACCTTTAAGAAGAAATTTGAAATGACGCCGATTCAGTACCGAAACAGTAAAAATTAATTAATCATATATAATAAAAAATCCTGTCTTTTTGTTTTTATTATGAGTAGTAAACAAAAAGACAGGATTTTTATTTAAAAAGAGAAAGATAATTAGGACAATAGAAATAGTAGTTAAAAGGTATTTCTATATATTGTTGTAAAATATTTATTGATAATATGGCGGATTTTGGAAAAGTAAATGAGATTTACGCACAGTATTTTCACAATGAAGTTCCAGCGAGATCCTGCGTGGCAGTAGAACAGCTTCCCAAAGCAGCACTGGTTGAAGTTGAGGCAATTGCTGTGGAAAAATAATCAGATTATGCATGGGTAGGTAATACATGAAAGAGACCGTCGGATAAAAACTGTATTGTATCTGCTTTGCTATTTTGATAAATTTATATTACAATATATTCTTAAATGTAAAAAGCGATACTTTACAGGAGGACGGTTAAATGAGAGAAAAACAGTTATCTGTTTCAGATACGGAAGAAAAAATACTAACAGCTGCATTGAAAGTTATAAATAGAGAGACCATCAGTGGAACAAGGATACATCTTATCGCAAAAGAGGCAGATGTAGCGCAGTCAAATGTACATTATTATTACAAGACAAAACAGGATCTGATGGACAGTTTGCAGGAACGGGTTCTTGAAGAATGTTATGACATAAGAAGAAGCAATGTTGGAGATGAGACATTGGAAGGACAGCTCCATACATTTTTTGAACAGAAAAAGCATCTGATCCTGAAAAAAAGAAATTATGATTTTGCGGAGTTGAATTTTATCATTCAGTCTAAACTGGATGTGACAATGAAAAACAGGTTTCAGAAAGCTTATGAAGAATGGCGGGATGATATTCGGGAAATTATTATTCGATTTTATCCGATGATTTCAGAAGAGGATAAAGAGCAAATTCCATATGTGATCGTATCGATGTTAGAGGGGGCATCGTTGCAGGTACTGATTGATGCAGATGATTTTAATGCAGATATGTATTTTGAACATGCAGAAAAAATGGCATTAACATATATTTATAATGCAGGTAAAAAAGAAAAATAAAATGTATGTTCTGTATCTACTGATATAAAAATTTTGGAGATGAATTATTGAAAAGAGGGCTTAGATGAAAAACGAGCTTCTATTTTCGAACTGGATGGAATACCGGAGTTAAGTAAAGCATTGCCATTGGCTTTGCAACATGTAGTGGCCATGATCGTGGGATGTGTGACACCGGCGATCATAGTAGCTGGGGCAGCAGGATTAATGGGAAGAGAGTGGGTATTATTGTTGGATATATCGTTGCTATTCCTTTTGGCATGATTGATCTACATTCCGTGGCTTCTGCAAAAATGTTTCAGGTTCCGCAGATCATGCATTTTGGAATCGAATTTGAACCTACAAGCTGCATTGCAAAAGAACATCACAGAATAAATGATATGATTTGGAATCCTGTTTTTACAAAATAACGATAAATTCAGTTGTTTTGTGAAGGCAGGATTTTTGTTTTTCATCGGGTAGATTTTTTGATTAAAATAAGATATGATACAGTTGTTATGTATGAGAAAATATGCGTTGCGGGACATTGGATATATATAATGTTTTCCGGATTGTGTAATTTTTAGAACTTTATTAGGATAAACATAGAAGTAAGGCAGGCAGAATACCTGTATCTGAGAAAATCGGAAGAAAGTCTGGAGGCATAAGCAGAAATGAAAAAAGAAGAATTATATCAGTATGTAGATCATACAGCCCTGAAGGCATTTACTACATGGAAGGAGATAAAAAAACTTTGTGAGGAAGCATTGCAGTACCAGATGGCCTCCGTATGTATTTCAAGCTGTTATGTGGCAAGAGCTCATGAGGCATATCCGGAACTGAAGATCTGCACTGTTGTGGGATTCCCGTTGGGAAATGCCAATACAGCAGCCAAACTTGCAGAAACAGAAGCTGCATTACAGGACGGTGCACAGGAGATTGATATGGTCATCAATGTGTGCGATGTAAAAAATGGAGAGTATGAGAAGGTAACGGCGGAGATTCGTGCTTTAAAACAGGTGTGCAAAGACCACATTTTAAAAGTCATTATCGAGACATGTTATCTGATAGAAGCAGAGAAAATTGCCATGTGTCATTGTGTGACAGAGGCAGGTGCAGATTTTATTAAAACATCTACCGGATTCGGAACGGGCGGAGCAACTTTGGAAGATGTTAAACTCATGCGCAAGTATGTAGGAAATAATGTGAAGATTAAAGCTGCCGGCGGCATCCGGACAAAAGAAGATATGGAGGCATTTCTGAAAGCCGGGGCAGATCGAATCGGGACCAGTGGCGCTATTGCAATGCTGGGATAATAAAACGGATCTTATTTTGTAATCTGTGATGGATACGCAGATGCCACAGTAATGAATAGAATAATATATCTTTTTTCGTGATTGTAAAAATATAATATTCAAAGACAAATATTTTGATAAGAATTTAACAATAGAAAAAGATGTCAAGAATATCTTTTATTAAAATACTGAAAAATAATAACAAATACTACGCTAAAATAAGGCGAAATAAGGATTTTAATTTATGGTGGAATATGATACACTAGTGAAAGCAGCGTTGACTGCAAGAAAAAATGCATATGCTCCTTATTCAAAATTTCGTGTAGGAGCAGCATTGCTTGGCACAGATGGCCGTGTTTATACCGGCTGTAATATTGAAAATGCGGCGTATTCGCCCACAAACTGTGCGGAACGGACCGCCATATTTAAAGCTGTGTCGGAAGGGTGCAGAGGATTTCAGGCAATTGCCATCGCCAGCGATGCACAACAGCCGACAGCGCCCTGTGGTGTTTGCCGACAGGTACTGGCTGAATTTTGTACCCCGGATTTTGTGGTGCTTATGAGTGACCGGGATGGTAGATATGACAAAAAAACATTGGGAGACTTATTGCCGGAAGCATTTGGCTCCAGCTTTTTATCAACAGGTACAGATTTGTAAGTGCTGATATAGCATATCTGGACTTACGGCAGTGGAATGACAGAAGATGCCGCATTTTAAATAATGATTTCTGCTATTGGGGCAGAGATTGTTATTGGACAAAGAGTACATGCAGAAGGGATTTCTGTTTTGTATAGATAGATGAGATGAGTACAGGAGGTAACTGAATGGCTACAAGAGCGAACTACAAAAGAAGTGAGATCGGACCGGGAAAGGTTGGTTTCTCCAGAACACGTTCTATTATTGAGGCAGCATTTTATGGAAATAATGTGGTAAAAGTAAACACATTAAAAGAGGCATATAAACTTGCAAAAGATTCACCGGGAACGATTGTTACCGATATGCCGGTATATCGTGGTGAGGAATTTGGTCTTGATTCAGATGCAAAAGTTCTTTTATTTAATGACGGTTCCATTACCGGACGTTATGCGCCGGCAAGAAGAATCGCAGGCGAGCCAGGTGTTCAGTGTGACAAACTGGACAAGATCGTAATGGATGCAGTTTACGATACCAGATGGGAAACATTGTATCATGCAGAGGTTTGCATCGGACTTGATACTGAATTTATGGTAAAAGCGCATCTTCTGATTCCGGAAGGCGAAGAGAATATTTTGTATTCCTGGATGTTAAATTTCCAGTATATGAATGAAAAATACGTAAAAATGTACAAAGAGTCAAAACTGTACGAAAACGAATCAGATATCTATATCTTCTCTGATCCGCAGTGGCGTGGTACAGATCAGACAGATATCTCTGATCCGAACTGCCTGTGCTATTTCAACACAGACACAAACTGTGCAGCAATCCTTGGCATGCGTTATTTTGGCGAACATAAAAAAGGCACTCTGACACTGGCATGGGCTATCGCAAACAGAAATGGTTATGCATCCTGCCATGGTGGTCAGAAAGAATATACACTGGAAGATGGCAGCAAGTATGTGGCGGCTGTATTTGGTCTGTCTGGATCTGGTAAATCCACACTGACTCATGCAAAACATAATGGCAAATATCCGTCCATTAAAGTTCTTCATGATGATGCGTTTGTCATCAATGCACAGACATGTTCTTCCATCGCATTAGAGCCGACTTATTTTGACAAGACAGCAGATTATCCGACAGATTGTGAGGACAACAAATTCCTGCTGACAGCACAGAACTGCTCTGCTACTCTGGATGAGGACGGAAAAGTCGTTCTTGTAACAGAAGATGTAAGAAATGGCAACGGTCGTGCCATCAAATCCAAACTGTGGTCTCCAAACCGTGTGGATAAGATCGACAGCCCGGTAAATGCAATCTTCTGGATCATGAAAGATCCTACCATCCCGCCAGTAGTTAAATTAAAAGGTTCTTCTCTGGCATCTGTAATGGGTGCAACACTGGCAACAAAGAGAAGTACTGCAGAGCGTCTGAAAGAGGGTGTAGACCCGAATGCGTTGGTTGTAGAGCCGTATGCAAATCCGTTCCGCACATATCCGCTGGTAAATGATTATAATAAATTCAAGACACTGGTTGAGAGCAAACATGTAGACTGCTACATCATCAATACTGGAGAATTTATGGGCAAAAAGGTACAGCCGAAAGATACTCTGGGAATTCTTGAAACGATCGTAGAAGGAAAAGCGGAATTCAAACAGTGGGGACCGTTTTCTGATATCGAGATCTTTGAGTGGGAAGGATTTGTCCCGGATCTGAAAGATGAAGAGTATGTTGCTCAGCTGAAAGCCCGTATGCAGGACAGACTGAATTATGTTAATGGCCTGGATACTGCAAAAGGTGGCTTCAATAAACTTCCGAAAGATGCAGCAGCAGCGATTGTGAAAGTAGTAGATGAGGCAAATACTCTGTAAGAGACAGGAACACAAGATTAATAATGGTATACGAAAGAAATGACTGGAGAGAAGTAACCCGATAGATGATAAGGTGTCTGTAGAAGCAGTACATGCAAGACATTATATTGGTAAAATTTAAGCGAAAATTTCCAGAAATTTATAAGAATTATCTGTTGAGATTTTGCAGATATTAGAGTATACTGATAATGGTCAAGGAAATATGGCTGGGGTGTTCGATAAAACTGCTATTTTGAACCTACATTTACGTTTATGGGATTCTTAGATCGCAGTAACAATATGTCAGGCCGTCATTACGCAGCGGAAGACAGACAATACTGTTGCGGATACCCACCTAGCTCTGGCTAGGCGTCAAAATTGCAGGGAACGGCATTCTGGCTGTATTTACTTTCTTAACAAAAGATAAATTGTTAAGATACAAAAGATATGACCAAAGATAAAATATTAATGTACAAAAGATTACAATACAAAAGATAAAATATTCAGTTGTAAGATACGAAAGAGAGAAGCTGTCGGGAGACAGCTTCTTTTAACGTTGTGGATAAAGTCAAGTGAAACAAAAACATGATAAAAACAGATAGAGGGGAAGAAAGAATATATGAGAAAATATCCGGTTTTAAAGTGCATCATCCTATTTATCTGTGTGCTGGCGGGAATCATTGCGTTCCGGCAAAGCCAGGCAGTAAAGACCGCTTCGGAGTTTGAAAATAAAGAGCAGGTCTATGCCTGTGAGATATTAGATATGTTTGAGATTGCGGATATAGGAAATGAAGAGATGCAGGCCATGCTGCTGCCAAAAGTATCTGCGGTTCTTACAGAAAATGATGTGAATCTGATTTATACAACGCTGGGATTTTCTGCTATTGATGACAAAACGGGGGAAACGCCAATACAACGTTCAGAATGGACGGCCTATTATGAACAGTTATTACAATCCCTTGGAAAAACAGATCAGGTAGAGATTTTGAAATTACAGTATCTGGGAATGGTTCCGGGAGAGAAGCGGATCATTACAGAACAGGGAAATTTTAATACTTCCATAGAGGAATCGTTCTGGACATATGGTGCGTATTATGAAGTATATGCAACGGAAAATAATATTCTTCTGATTAGGCAGGAACAGGGAACACCCGGGCTTTTAAGCCGATTTCGGAAGGGAAAAGCTACGGAGCAGCAAGAACAGAATACTGCGGCAGTTCCTCAGACGGTACGGGTAGTATTGACCAATGATAATGGAAGAAAAGCGTTGCGGCAGCAATTTCAGATTCTGTGTGAATCCGGCTGCACAGTAAATACAAAAGATCAGACATTGGATTACGGAGAGCATACAATTTTGACCCAGCAGGAATTAAAGTATCTTGCAGATGATTCTAATGGTGTTACGATCATTCCTAAGACAGAACATACATTGTATCTGCGAGATGCGGACACAGGAAACTGGTCCGCCGCATATCGTGGGATTTTTATTATTTATCAGAAAGATAATGCTTACTGGATCGTAAATCAGGTTCCTATGGAGGAATATATCTATGGTGTACTGCCCGGTGAAATGCCGGAAAGCTTTGAACCGGAAGCACTGAAAGCACAGGCTGTCTGTGCCAGAACATTTGCCAGCCAGATGATCCGGGGCGGGAAATACGGGGAATATCAGGCAGATGTGGACGACTCCGTAAACAGTCAGGTCTACAACCGTAACGGAGAAAATGAAAAATCCATACAGGCAGCAGATGCAACAAAAGGACAGATTCTCATCTCGCAGGCGGATCAGCAGCCGGCTTCTGTGTATTATTACTCCACCTCCTGTGGAATCTCTGCGGGGATGGAAGCGTGGGGACAGGAAAGCGTTCCATATTTGAAAAGTATTTCTTTGGTGACAACATTGCCGGAGAATCTGGCACTTTCTACAGAATCTGATTCCATGCAGATCGCATCCTGTCAGATTGATTGGGATAGTTTTTTAAAACGGACAGATATAGCAGCATATGACAGTGAAAGCCGTTATTTTCGCTGGAAGGCATATATCACATTGCCACGGGATACTTACTTTTTTATCGAGAAACGGGAAGCATCCGGAGAAATCACAGACATCCGTTTTCAAACGGGAAATCAGACGTCTCATATTGTGACGGAAAATGAGATCCGGCAGGAAATCGGGAAATATCTGACAGCGGTAGAAGACAAAAACGGACAGAAAAATACTTCTATGAAAATGCTCCCAAGCGCCTGGTTTACGATTGATGCCGGAACAGAGCCGAACAGTTATATTTTATATGGCGGTGGTCTGGGCCATGGAATCGGAATGAGCCAGTATGGCGCGAATGGAATGGCAAAATCAGGCAAAGATTATAAAGAAATATTGCAATCATTTTTTCATGGAACAGAAATAAAATCTTAAAAAAAATGTAAATACTTTTAAAAATACTTGTGAAATAAATCAAAACATGGTAATCTGTAAAATTGATGGTAAAGATATGCGGTCTCGCAAATGAAAAAGGTTTTAAAGGAAACAAACGATGAGTGGTTATGTCCCAATTGTAAAAGACTTTCTGAATAAATTAAAAAGAGATAACGTGGGCGCATATGCCGCACAGGCTACGCTGTTTATTATTATGTCAGTGCTTCCATTTCTGTTGGTGCTCAGTTCTCTGATTCGTTATACACCGATTACAGAGAGCATGATCTTGAATGGTATTCATAAATTTATGCCTGGTTCCATCAGTCCATTGTTTGTGTCGGTTATTGATGAAACTTATAAAAATTCAGCAAAGCTTCTGGTTCCGGCAATCATTATTGCGATTTATTCTTCTGCAAAGGCTGTGCAGAGTTTGCGGTATGGATTAAATATTATTTATGATATCCCGGAGACACGTAACTGGTTCGTGCTCCGTTTTCGGGCAATGTTGGATACATTGCTGTTAATCTTGGTCATGATTGTCTTGCTTTTGTTACTGGTATTTGGACGCAAGATACAAGGGATACTTGTTCAACACGCGCCAATCGTTTCAAAAGTGACGGAAATGATCCTAAAGATGCGAATGGTAGTGATTTTTATTATGCTGATCGCAGTATTCTGTTTTATTTATAAATTTCTGCCGAACAGAAAGGCAACATTCAGAAGTCAGTTGATAGGCGCAGTCGGATGTGCTGCAGCATGGTATGTATTTACTTTCGGTCTGTCTATTTATGTCAACTTTTTTCAGGGATTTTCTTTGTATGGAAGTCTGACCACATTGTTGTTGATTATGTTCTGGCTGAGTATCTGTATGTATATTTTTATGGTATGTGGAGAGGTAAACAGCCGTTTTGAAGTTCTGTGGAGACAGATTAAAGAAACGAATCTGCGCAACAAGCGGGAAAAAGAACGCAAACGGGAAGCGCAGTTGCGGGTAGAACTGGAAGAAAAAGAGAGAAAAATCCGCACTTCAAAAGACAGAGAATTTAATACGAAAAAATAATACAAAGACAAAACTTTTTACATAGAAAAGACAGAACGTCGTCTTGCAAATTTAAAAGGTGTGTGTTAAAATAACACAGTCTTTTGGCTGAAGAGTTTGACTCATTGGAATATGAACAAACACAGTTCGGTCTGAAATGATATATTGTAGAAATGCATAGATGGTGCACAGTAGATATCCAACATCCACAGAGAGAAAAACCACAGGCTGAAAGTTTTTTACAAAAGATATTGAAATTCACACCGGAGCAGCAGTTTTGAACAGATAGGAAAATGTCGAGAGTAGGAGCTGACGTAAGACATACGTTACATGTTATATGAGTGTTCGGAGAACTGGAACAATAAATTTGTCAGATAGTTATTCGAAAAACAGGGTGGTAACGCGGATATGACTTCGTCCCTTATAGGGGACGAAGTTTTTTATTTGGCAGAAGTTTTTCTGCCAGAACCATAGATTTATATGCAGAGAGACCAATTGAATAAGAAATGGGTATCTTCTGCTTAATGTATTTTTGAGAGGAGAATTTCGATGAAAGAAAGATTGGAAAAAATCAGAGCAGCAGCGATTGAAGCCATGTCATCCGCAGATGGATTATCTGCATTAAATGACGTCAGAGTTGCTTATCTTGGGAAAAAAGGAGAACTGACAGCCGTATTAAAGAGTATGAAAGATGTTGCCAAAGAGGACAGACCGGCAGTTGGTCAGCTGGTAAATGAAACCCGTGAGGCAATCGAGAAAAAACTGGAAGAGACCAAGAAGAAAATGGAAGAGGCAGCGCTGGAGCTTCGTCTGAAAAAAGAAGTGATTGATGTAACGCTTCCGGCAAAGAAAAACCGTGTCGGACATGGTCATCCGAATACTATCGCTCTGGAAGAAGTAGAGCGTATCTTTGTAGGTATGGGCTATGAAGTTGTAGAAGGACCAGAAGTAGAGTATGATTATTATAACTTTGAAGCACTGAACATTCCAGCAAACCATCCGGCAAAAGACGAACAGGATACATTCTATATTAATAATGATATTGTGCTTCGTACCCAGACATCCCCGGTACAGGTGCGTATGATGGAGCAGGGTAAACTGCCGATCCGTATGATCGCGCCGGGACGCGTATTCCGTGCTGATGAGGTGGATGCAACTCATTCTCCATCTTTCCATCAGATTGAAGGTCTGGTTATTGATAAAGATATTACTTTTGCAGACCTGAAAGGAACGCTTCAGGAATTTGCAAAACAGTTGTTCGGACCGGAGACAAAAGTAAAATTCCGCCCGCACCATTTCCCATTTACAGAACCGAGTGCAGAAGTAGATGTAACCTGCTTCAAATGCGGTGGAAAAGGATGCCGTTTCTGCAAAGGAGAAGGATGGATTGAAATCCTTGGCTGTGGAATGGTACACCCACATGTACTGGAGATGAGCGGTATCGATCCGAAAGAATACACAGGATTTGCATTTGGTGTAGGTCTGGAGCGAATCGCACTGCTGAAATATGAGATTGATGATATGCGTTTGTTGTACGAAAACGATGACCGATTCCTGAAACAGTTTTAGCGAGCAACGAGAAGAGCAGATTCTGTCAAAAATAGGAAAACAGACTGTGAAAGCTCGCTTTCAACAGGCTGCTTTGCTATTTTTGACAGTAATTGTTCGGCGACTGCCGGACAATGAGGGAATCTCTGATTCCCGAATCTGCGACCGGAGCCAATACCTGTAGTGAAAGCCACCTATAGAAAAGAAGACTGTAAAAGCCACCTATAGAAAAGAAGACTGTAAAAGCTGGCTATCGGAAAACAGAATTTAATTACAAGGAGAAAGCAAAATGAAAACTTCATTATCATGGATAAAAGAATATGTGCCGGATCTTGATGTGCAGCCACAAGAATATATGGATGCCATGACATTATCCGGATCAAAAGCAGAAGGATATGAAAAACTGGATGCCGATCTGGATAAGATCGTGATTGGTCAGATCGTAAAAATCGAGCCGCATCCAGATGCAGACAAGCTGGTTATCTGCCAGGTAGATATCGGAACAGAGACCATTCAGATCGTAACAGGCGCACCGAATGTATTTGAAGGAGCAAAAGTTCCGGTTGTATTGGATGGCGGCCGTGTTGCCGGTGGACATGATGGAAGCCGTACCGAAGGCGGTATCAAGATCAAAAAAGGTAAATTAAGAGGTATCCCGTCCAACGGAATGATGTGTTCTATCGAGGAACTTGGCTCTTCCAGAGATTATTATCCGGCAGCACCGGAAAATGGTCTGTATATCATGCCGGAAGATGCTGTTGTAGGCGAGAGTGCCATCAAAGCACTTGGTCTGGATGATGTAGTTGTAGAGTACGAGATCACATCCAACCGTGTAGACTGCTTCAGCGTCCTTGGTATCGCAAGAGAAGCTGCTGCAACTTTTGGAAAAGAATTTGTACCGCCGGTAGTGACAGAGACCGGAAACAGCGAAGATGTCAATGATTACATTAAAGTAAAAATTGAAGATACAGACCTCTGTTCCCGTTACTGTGCAAGAGTCGTTAAAAATATCAAGATTGCTCCATCTCCGGAATGGATGCAGCACAGACTGGCAGCACACGGAATCCGTCCGATCAACAATATCGTAGATATTACAAACTATGTAATGGAAGAGTATGGTCAGCCAATGCATGCTTATGATATGGATACCATCGCAAACAATGAGATTATTGTACGCCGTGCGAAAAAAGATGAGCCGTTTGTAACTTTGGATGGTCAGGAACGTACGCTGGATGAATCCATCCTGATGATCTGTGACGGCGAGAAACCGGTAGGACTTGCTGGTATCATGGGCGGAGAAAATTCTATGATCACAGACAATGTATCTACCATGTTATTTGAGGCTGCATGCTTTGATGGAACAAATATCCGTCTGTCCAGTAAAAAAGTAGGGCTTCGTACGGACGCATCTGCTAAATTTGAAAAAGGACTGGATCCGAACAATGCCATTGATGCCATCAACCGTGCCTGCCAGCTGATCGAAGAACTGGGCGCAGGAGAAGTCGTTGGTGGTGTCGTAGATGTATATCCGAATGTAAAGACCGGCAGACGGATCAAACTGGATGCAGCATGGATCAATAAATTACTGGGAACCGATATTTCAGAAGAGACTATGATCGGCTATCTGAAAAAGATCGATCTTGGCTTTGATGAGGAGACAAAAGAAGTCATCGTTCCTTCCTGGAGACAGGATCTGGAGCGCGATGCGGATATCGCAGAAGAAGTGGCAAGATTTTTCGGCTATGCAAATATCCCGACGACCCTTCCAAAAGGCGAAGCTACAACAGGAAAACTTTCCTTTAAACTTCGTGTGGAAGAAGTGGTAAGAGAAGTTGCACAGTTCTGTGGATTCAGCCAGGGAATGTGTTATTCCTTTGAAAGTCCGAAAGTATTTGATAAACTTCTGATTTCAGAAGACAGTAAAATGCGTCAGGCAGTTGTAATCTCCAATCCGCTGGGAGAAGATTTCAGTATCATGCGTACCACTTCTCTGAACGGTATGCTGACATCCCTTTCTACGAACTTCAACCGCAGAAATAAAGATGTCCGTCTGTACGAACTTGGAAACATCTATCTTCCAAAACAGATTCCGGTTACCGAACTTCCGGAAGAACGTATGCAGCTGACTCTGGGCATGTATGGCGATGGCGATTTCTTTACGATGAAAGGTGTTGTAGAAGAAATCCTTGACAATACAGAACTGAATCTGAAACCGGAGTATGATCCGAATGCAGGACTTCCGTTCTTTCATCCGGGACGTCAGGCAAATATCGTTTACGATGGAACTGTCATCGGATATCTGGGAGAAGTACATCCGACTGTAGCAGCAAATTATTCTATCAAAGAGCGCGTTTATGTCGCTGTACTGGATATGAATGAGATTACTGCACGGGCAAGCTTTGATAAGAAATACGAAGGCATTGCAAAATATCCGGCAGTCAGCCGTGACTTAAGTATGGTCGTTCCGAAATCCATCCTTGCCGGAGATATCGAGAAAGTCTTTGACCAGAGAGGCGGACATATTCTGGAAAGCTATAAGCTGTTTGACGTCTATGAAGGCGCACAGATCAAACATGGTTACAAATCATTGGCTTATACATTAAGCTTCCGTGCGAAAGACCGCACACTGGAAGAAGCAGATATTACAAAAGTAATGACAAAGATCATGAACGGACTTGCAGATCTGGGCATTGATCTGCGTCAGTAAAAGACAGGGACGGGGAATCATCAAATGAATGTAAAAGATTTTTACTTTGACCTGCCGCAGGAGCAGATCGCCCAGGATCCGCTGGAAGATCGCTCCTCTTCCCGTCTGTTGGTGTTAGACCGGGAAACGGGCGAGCGGGAACATAAGATTTTTAAAGATATTGTGGATTATCTGAAACCGGGTGATTGTCTGGTGTTAAATAACACAAAAGTAATCCCGGCAAGACTTTACGGCGAAAAAGAAGGCACGCAGGCAAAGATTGAGATCCTTCTTTTAAAACGAAAAGAAAATGATGTTTGGGAAACTCTGGTAAAACCGGGAAAGAAAGCAAAACCGGGTACAAAGATATCCTTTGGAGGCGGCCTGTTAAAAGGCGAAGTCATTGACGTCGTGGAAGAGGGCAACCGCCTGATCAAATTTACGTATGACGGCATTTTCGAGGAGATTCTCGATCAGCTTGGCCAGATGCCACTGCCACCATACATTACCCACCAGTTAAAAGATAAGAACCGTTACCAGACGGTATATGCAAAATATGACGGATCAGCAGCCGCACCGACGGCAGGACTGCATTTTACACCGCAACTGCTGGAACAGATCAAAGAGATGGGTGTAGACATAGCAGAGGTAACCCTCCATGTAGGACTGGGAACGTTTCGTCCGGTAAAAGTGGAAAATGTGCTGGATCATCATATGCATTCAGAGTTTTATATGGTCAGCCAGGAAGCGGCAGATAAGATTAACCGCGCAAAAGAAAACGGTCACAGAGTGATTTGCGTTGGAACCACAAGCTGTCGTACTATCGAATCTGCGGCAGACGAGAACGGCAGACTCAAAGAGAGCAGCGGATGGACAGAAATCTTCATCTATCCGGGTTACGAATTCAAAGTGTTGGATTGCCTGATCACGAACTTCCATCTGCCGGAATCCACCCTCCTGATGCTCGTATCAGCCCTTGCGGGAAGAGAGCATGTGCTTGAGGCATATGAAGAAGCGGTAAAAATGGGATATCGGTTTTTCTCTTTTGGGGATGCGATGTTTATAGAATAACATCCAAATCGTACAAATGTAATCAAGAAAGCTAAGAAAACCGGGGGTTTTACGCCTCCGGTTTTTTCTTTCGTAACATGAGACTATGAAGAAAAGTCTGTAAATAAGCTCCTTCTATGATAAGTAAGAGCGAATTGTTCATCTTGTGAGTTTTTCGTTCTTGATTTATATATCAGCTATAAATTTGTGTGTCATTTTTCTCTTAAAAGTAATGAGAAAATTTCAATATTTCAAAGGACATCAACAGTTGCAGTCTTATATCCGGATCATCCAGATTCAGATGCCATTTTTCTTCCAACTGTTTAATATGATAAATGACATTGTTACGGTGCATATCCAATTTGTTGGCAACATCTGTTAATTTCCTGTCACATCTGAGATATTCATAAAGAATTTCCAGTTGCTGACGGGATTTTTTTGTGTCCGTTTTTAACATCTGCAAGATAGATGAGTCACAGAATGCGAATGTTTTATCCTTTTGGGGTGCGGAAAAGATCAGATTCTGCAGCCAGTGATCTTCGTAAAAGCAGAACATGTCCGTACATTGTTTTTCAAAAATATGATACAGATTCTCGGCTTGCTGATAGGCGCAGGAGAACTGTCCGATTGTTGGAAACGGTTTACTGATATACATGAGGATATTTCTGTCTGTAAAATCTTTTAACACAGATTTCAGCTGGCTTCTGAGATAATCACGATAATCCAGTTCCCGGAATTTTGGCAGATGATACAGGATCACGATACTGTCGTGGTAGGAAAAAATACGGCAGTTGATCATATTGTTGCGAAGAAGCTGGATAAAATAATTTTCTGAAGCTTTCTGGCGGATATCGGAATGCAGACTGATCACGATATAATTTCCTTCATAATCCAGATCATTATAATAGATACGTTCCCGGATCTGTTCCAGGGGCGTATCCGGATTGTCTAAAAGATCCATCAGAAAGTAATCGGTAACAGAACGATTTTTCAGAAAATCAGAATGCTGTTTTTCCAGAAGATGTTCAATGCTGTCACAAAAAATCTGAAAGATCTGATGGATGTAACTGCGGGGATATTCACTGGTGTGCAGTAAAATACAGTATACAGCCAGTTCATTGTGGATGTTGATGGCTCGTGCAAAGTCTGCATGTTCGCGGAATGCATCCGGTTCCCCGATGGCACTTCCTGTATGCTCCATCTGCGCGAAGATGCGGTCTTTTTCAAAATATTTTACTGTTTCCAGATCCAGATAACCGTTGGTAATCGCACTCTGGAAAATGTGATCATCCAGACCGGGATACATGCGGGAATATGCAAGGAGTTTTAATGCAGGGTCGTAGATTAAAACAGGAGAAGCGATAAATGTTTCACTCAGATCAATAAATTCCTGAAAGTCGGCATTTCGAAAGATGGCAAAATCCAACTGTCTTCCCCATTCGATAAAATCGCTGTAAACTTTCTGGAGTGCATTGAAACCGTCTGCGAGTTCCAGGTCAGTCTGAATAAAGATGATATTAGAACCAACACCATCTGCTTTTTTGCTTTGCAAAGAACAGAGGTTTTTTGGAAAATAATTTCCAAAGATAATGACTGTAATATTGGACGGTAATGTGCCCGAAACATAATCTGTATCAGTATCAGAAGATTGATTGTTATCAGAAAGTATCTTTGCAGAGTAGTAGATCTGGTCTGTGACATACAGAAAATTTTCCGAAAGTTTTTCGCAGTGGCGTGGAAGCAGCTGAATTCCCTGCAGAGAACGTGATAAAAAATGATCTGGTAGCGGATGGAGCAAGTGGGCATCCGAATATTCTGCGAAAAATTTGGTTGTGATCATTTCAAGTGTGATGTTCATCGGTGGTTTTATATACACGCTTTTTCTGTCTGCCAGAAGAAGGGTGCGCTCCTTTCCTGCATAATTAAATATAAGTATAACAAAATTTGTAGGATGTTACAAAAGTATTTGTAAAAAAACATAGAGAACTTGGAGATTTCAGAAATGAAATCTCTTTTTTTCGTTTGTATAATGATAGCAACAAACAAAGAGAGAAGGAGAAAGTCAGATGAATAGAGTATGTGACATATTGGGAATTGAAAAACCGGTTATCCAGGGACCGATGGCCTGGATTTCCACAGCACCGCTTGTTGCAGCCGTTTCAAATGCCGGTGGACTGGGTGTACTCGGTGTTGGATTTGCACCGGAACCGTTTATCCGTGAACAGATCGCAGCGACAAGACAGCTGACGGATAAGCCGTTTGGAATGAATGCTATTATGATTCCGGAAAATTTGGAGTATGTGACAAAAATTGTAGTAGAAGAAAAGCCGCCGGTTATGTATGCGGATACGATTGCCGGTCTGGATCCGGAACTTTGTAGAAAATATTTTAAAATCTGGCATGATGCCGGATGCAAGATTGTTGTAAAAGCATCTTTTATTGCAGATGCAAAGATCGCTGCAGAAGCCGGAGCAGATGTTATGATCGTCAAAGGCTGGGAAGGTGGCGGACATGTTACATTTGAAGCTACGACTGTACTGGTGCCACAGGCGGTAGACCTTTTAGATCTTCCGGTCGTTGTAAGTGGCGGTATCGCAGATGGACGTGGCGTGGCTGCAGGTATTGCCATGGGTGCGGAAGGTTTTGAGATGGGTACTGCATTTATGGCAGCGTCTGAGACAACCGTACATCCGAATGTAAAGAAAGAAGTACTGGCAGCAGATGATATGTCTACCGTGATTACCGGTTACTGTACGGACGAACCATGTCGTCAGATTAAAAATAAGCTGGCAGATGAAATGATCGATATTGAGAATAACAATACGAAAGAGAAAGCAGCAGAACTGCTTCGCCCGGTCGCAGAGAGCTCCCTGCGTAAAGCAATGGCAGAGGGAGATATGGTCAATGGTGCTGTTATGGCCGGACAGATCGTACCTCTGGTAAAAGAAGAAAAACCTGCGGCGCAGATCATTGATGACGCAATTGCGGGCGCGAAAGAGATTTTAAGTCATATGGCAGAGTTTGAGTTTTAAGGAGGAGGTTTCCTATGGAACAGATGGCAAAAAAGAGAGTTCCGGTAACGGAAGAGGAAAAAAAGAGAAGTTACTATAAATACTTTGAACAGGATATGGCGCAGCCGGCTCCGGAGGCATATGCAAAGATGCTGAACGGACCGCTTCGCCCGGACCAGGTGTTGCAGTTTAAAGACAGAAACCGTCTGTTTGAGCCAGGATACCTGGATGCAGAAGCAGGCTGGTGTATCTTGCCGGATGGAACCGGATATCTGGCAAATCTGACAAAAATGCCGGGAGTAACACCGGAGATGTTTGACTGGTTCTTTGCATGGCATGGTCTTGATAACCTACGCTACAAGATCTGGAATCCGGAAGAGCATTACAAGGCAGAGACGCAGAACCGTGTTCGCGCATTAGATCCGGATCTGTCCTATCAGGAAAAACTGTGGGATACGACGCATGAGATTACGGAAGACACCGGTATGGGACCGGATCAGATCGTGATCAATTTCAAATATCCGGGAGACTGCGGATTCAAAGCAGAACTGATCGGTACCGATGCATGTGCAACCTTAGTCTGTGGAAAAGGATATGGAAAAGGTCAGCCGCCATTTGCAGTACCACCGACTTTTATGACACATTTTGTACGTGAGATCGAGGGTGGTATCGAGCTTCGTTCCCGTTTCTGGATGGGCTGGAATTATGTAAACGGAAAAGATGTGAAAGTGCTTCCGGACGGTATGCGTTATCCGGATATGGCAGCCATGTCACTGGCTTTACATAACGTAAAAGAGTTTACAAATCTGGCAGCAATCCTTCCGTCCCTGTATGCGGAAGAGAAAGATAACTGGAGGTAGAAGCGATGATTTATACAAACCATAAAATCGAATTTGATGAAAGCAAATGTGTTGGATGTCAGATCTGCTACAAAGCCTGTTTTGTAGATGTCATTCGCTGGGATGTAGAAAAAAGACGTCCGATTTTCAAATATGTGGAAGACTGTGAACATTGTAACTATTGTGAAGTGAAATGTGCCAAAGGTGCGATCAAAGTAATCCCTGACTATGCAAGCCAGAGTTTTCGTCAGACCTTTGACTGTTACGCAAAAAAACAGACGGAAGCATGATATGTACGTCAGGAGTCTTTGAAACGAGGAAATCTGATCAGATCGGATTGTTTTAAAAATTCCAAGTGTGCATGAATAAGATACCTGTCCGGAAGCTTTTGATGCGAAGCATTCGAGCGTGTATCTGAGAGAGGAGACCAGTATGGAAAAACAGGAAATCAAACAGGAAAAAATGTCTGCTGATGTGCTGATCATTGGCGGCGGAATCGCCGGACTGACAGCAGCGATCAGTGTAAAAGAAGAAAATCCGGACATCAGTGTCCTGGTAGTAGAAAAACAGACCTCCGGTTATTCCGGAAAAGCAAATAAAGGCGGCGGTGTATTACAGTATTTTGATCTTGAAAAAGTGACACCGGAAATGTTTAATGAATATCATGCCCATGCAGTAGGAGGATATCTGGCTAATCAGAACCTGCTGAAAAAATATGTGGCAATGAATAATGAGCTTCTGGACAAGATGGAGTCCTGGGGTGTGAATATCCCGAAAAAACGGATTCCGACCGGACCGATGACTTACATGATCGGTGTGGATTTGGATCTTACGCTGAAAATGAGAGCAACTGCCACAAAACTGGGTGTAAAATTTATTGATAAAACAACCATTTCTGATCTTCTGACCAGAGATGGAAAAATCGCAGGTGCAGTAGGATACAGCATCCTGGATGGAACATTCTATGTATTTGAAGGAAAAGCGGTAATTCTCTGTACCGGAAGTCAGAACTACCGTGTGGCACCGATGTGGAGCAATGGACGTGGAGATGGTATCGCAGCTGCCTATCGTGCAGGCGCCCAGATGCGTAATCCTGAGTTCGGTAACTTTGCACAGCTTTATCGTGTACACAGCAACCGTGAGTGTGTATTTGGCGAGAACGTCATGTATGATGCTTATGGAGAAAATATTACGAAAAACTTCCGTCGTTTCCCGGAAGCAGATATCAGTTCCAGTGCGGTTGCAGAATGGTATAATACGATGGCTTCCGGAAGAGGTCCGGTTTATCTGCATCCGATGGAGAGCGAGACGACAAAGAATGATACAATGATGTTCTACATCTGGGATCGTCCTTATGGTCTTCCGTTTTGGAAAATCGATTTCGAAAAAGGTTCATCGGTTGACGGTTTTGAAGGCGATGAGAAATGGGAAGTAGAACCGGGATTTGTCGGCGAGCAGTCTCCGGTCAAAGTAGATGAGCAGATGGCTACTACCATTTCCGGAATGTATGCAGCAGGAGATGTATGTTACGATGGTTCCTGTGCGCCTGGCGCAGTACCGGCACCTCCAGGACGTAACAGAGGATCAGGAATCCTGAATGCAGTATTTGCAGGTGTGGTCAGCGGTCAGCAGGCAGCAGCTTATGCTGCAGAAAATACGCAGCAGCCGGTAGATGATACACAGATTGAGAAACTGAAAGAAGATGCATTTGCACCATTATTCCGTAAGGAAGGTGTAACGGCAAAAGAAGTCATTGATAAAATCCAGCAGCTTGTCTGCCCGGTAGAAAACAGTGTATATATGAGTCAGCACCGTCTGGATGTGTGCCTGCGCAAACTGGAACAGATCAAACCTATGACGGCGCAGTTGAAAGCAAAAGATTTCCATGATCTGCTTTCCTGCCATGAGGCTGAGGCAATGGTACTTTCTGCAGAGATGCAGTTTAGGGGTGCATCCATGCGAAAAGAGTCCAGAGGCTGGTTCTTACGAGAAGATTATCCGCAGATGGATAATGAAAACTGGCTGAAATGGATCGTTTGCGAGAATGATAACGGAACAATGAAGTTTTCAACGGAGGATGTGCCGATTGATACTTATCAGGTACAGCCGCCACGGTTCTAAAAATGGGAAAGTAAGAAAAGAAGAGAATCTATAAAATGCTTTTCTGGTAAGATATATGCTTCAGGGTATTGTGTTTGGAAAACTCTGAATGCATATAAAGGGTATAAAATGGAATAAAAAATTGGGAACAGACCAGTATCCAAAGACAGGGAAGAACTGTCCGTGGGTACTGGTCTTTGTATCTGCAGAAATATGGGTAAGATGAAAATGCTTTGAAAAGTAAAAAATGATGAAAAATATAGCATTTCCATATGGATAGGGCTAGCCTTAACATAAGAGACTTGTTATAATAATTTTATATGTCTATCTGATGCAGGAAGCAATCAGATGGAACGATATATTTATAAATCCAGTCTGCATATTGAAATATATGGAAGTAATCAGAAGATAATGAGTGCAAGAGAGTCAACATGCTTGCATGATTGGCAAATGGCGAAGGAGATCATGAACTGTTTTTGTTCATGATATAATGAGCGCAAGCGAGAAGAACACACTTGAACGACGAATATTCACGGTAAAATATTTTGATTAGAAAATTATAAATATACGATTTAACATTAAAAATATACCAATGATAAGGAGAAAAAGATATATGCCAGTATTTGATTTTAATCAAGCATCTGCTGAAAAGAAAAAGGAAGTAGTCTGCACTTATAAGACATTTGCTTCCAGTGATTCGGAGACTTCTGCGGAAAAACCGATTCTTGTTTTGGACAATCAGAAACGTGAATGGAAACATCATTCCTGGGGCGTGTTTACAAATCAGAATCAGCAGACCGCATTTGAATTTAAAGAAGAGGATGGAACGATTGCAGCAGATATTTTGCTGGTGGATTCCCGTTTTGTGAGCCTTCTCAAATGGTTGGGAGACAATCATATTACGGTGCGTCTTTCCGGTCAGAACAGGGAAGATGGATATGCAGTGTACAAGATCAGAGAGATGGCATATGGCGGAGGCTCCAAGCTTTCTGCGGAAGATGGATTTTTGCAGTTTATGATCGAACGTCTGTTGTCCAGTGATGCACCGGCGGAAGATGCGATTGACGAGGAACAGGAAGAATCCGGAGATGATATGAAACTGACCAGTATCCAGAGTATTACGGATTTTATGAACTGTGCAGGAAGAACGCTGCCGGATAATATCCGTCTGTGGGCGCGCAGAAATCTTGCTGTAGCACGTTCCCATGAAGTTTCACCAGAGGAGCGCAGACATGCACAGCGTGCGCTTTCCATCATGATGAATATTCAGTGGAAGAGCAATTATTTTGAAGCGATTGATCCGGAAGAGGCACGCAGAATCCTGGATGAAGAACTTTATGGTATGGAGCGGGTAAAGCAGCGTATTATTGAGACTATTATCCAGATTAACAGAACACATACCCTTCCGGCATATGGTCTGTTGCTGATCGGTCCGGCAGGAACCGGAAAATCTCAGATCGCCTATGCAGTTGCCCGTATCCTGAAACTGCCGTGGACGACACTGGATATGAGTTCCATCAATGACCCGGAGCAGCTGACCGGAAGTTCCCGTATCTACGGAAATGCAAAGCCGGGTATTATTATGGATGCATTTTCGATGGCAGGCGAGTCAAACCTCGTATTCATCATCAACGAGCTTGATAAGGCTGCATCCGGAAAAGGAAACGGCAATCCGGCGGACGTACTTCTTACCTTATTAGATAATCTTGGATTTACAGACAACTATATGGAATGTATGATTCCGACCGGCGGTGTCTATCCGATTGCAACTGCCAATGTAAAAGAAGATATCAGCGCCCCGCTGATGTCACGTTTTGCAGTGATCGATATCCCGGATTATACGCAGGAAGAGAAAAAAATCATTTTCTCCAAATTTGCACTGCCAAAAGTATTAAAGAGAATCGGATTGCTGCAGGGCGAGATCGTTCTGACCGAGGAGGGACTGGATGAACTGATCGAGCAGTATAAGAATACATCGGGAATCCGTGATCTGGAGCAGGCGGCAGAGCACCTCGCAGCCAATGCACTGTACCAGATTGAGGTTGACCATGTAAAGCAGGTCGTATTTGATGCGGAAATGGTAAAAAAATTATTTGCGTAAAAAACAAAATATAAGAAAGGTAAAAAGACCACTTCATGAAATTTTTCGTGAGGTGGTCTTTTACTGTCCGAATTAATGGACAGAAAATATGGATAATGGGAAGCAGCAAGAGGGCAAAATGACGGAAAGTGAGGAGCATGGCAGATGAAAACGGAATATCAGATTATTGCGGTAGACTTTGACGGAACACTTTGTACGGACTGCTTCCCAAAGATCGGACAGCCGAATACAGCACTGATCGAACTGCTGAAAGGATTGAGAAGGCAGGGACGCCAGATTATTTTGTGGACGTGCCGCTGTGGAAATCAGTTAGAGGAAGCAGTGGAATGGTGCAGGAAGTGGGAACTGGAATTTGATGCGGTGAATGAGAATCTGCCGGAGATTATCGAAAGGTACGGATCAGACGGAAGAAAGATTTATGCGGATGTTTATATTGATGACAAAAGTTGTTTTCCATGGGAGGTAAAAAAGGATGAGAAAGTTGGATTATGAATTTATTTTTACATGCGGTATTGTTGCATTTATCGCAGCGCTTGGAATGGTAGCTGGCATTGTTGTGCTGGCTGGGGCAAAGATTTATGTTTATAACCTGCCTTTGATCGTGGGAAGCTTTCTGGCTATCGGAGGACTTTTGTGGGGATTATTGTTAGTTTTGAAATAGGGCTACCGCAATCCCACTGGCTTTAGACGGTGGGTTAAGGTAGCCGGAAGCGGAGGTTTGTGCTATACTCGCGTTATGGGAACGTGGAAATCAAAAACAGACACAAATATTTGTTACAGTATCATATTTGGAAAAGATATTCGGATTATCTACGAAAACATTTCTGGAAAGAACATACTTTTTGGACGGACGGATATTTTGTCTGCAGTGCAGGAAATGTATCAGAAGAGATGTTGAGAAAATATATAGAAAATCAAGGGTAGGAAGGTGGCGACAGTGGGTGTTAAAAGCATATAAATACAGGATATATCCTAATAGCGAACAAAGAATTCAGATTGCAAAAACATTTGGCTGTTGCCGTTTTGTTTACAATCAGACATTGGCATATCGGAGAGAAATATACGAGAAAGAGAAAAAGTCAGTTAGTAAAACGGATTGTAATAATTACTGTAACAGAGAATTAAAGAAAGACTATGAATGGTTAAAAGAAATAGATAAATTTGCTCTGACCAACGCAATCTATAACATGGACGTTGCATATCAAAAATTCTTTAAGGAGCATGCAGGATATCCGAAATTCAAGAGCAAACACGATAACTATAAATCATACACAACAAACTTCACAAATGGAAATATTGCGGTAGATTTTGAGACAGGGAAGATAAAACTGCCAAAATTAAAAGCAGTAAAAGCAAGGTTACACAGGGAATACAGTGGGCAGATTAAGTCAGCGACCGTTTCGCAGGTTTCCAGTGGAAAATACTATGTATCCATACTTGTAGAAACGGAGCATAAGGAACTGGCACATACAAATCATAACATAGGAATTGATTTAGGAATTAAAGATTTATGCATTACTTCTGATGGGAAGGCATATGAGAATCTAAAAATCATAAAAAAATACGAGAAACAGCTTGTAAAGCTGCAAAGGCAGCTGTCACATAAAGGAAAGAGAAGTAAGAACTATTATAAAACAAAGAAAAAGATAGCATTATGCCATGAGAAAATAAGGAATATAAGAAAAGATTATCTACATAAAGTTTCACATGAGATTATCAGCGAAAACCAAGTGATAGTTTCAGAAAATTTACAGATAAAAAACATGGTAAAAAATCATCATCTGGCAAAAGCCATAAGTGATGTATCATGGTATGAGCTGACAAGACAGTTAGAGTA